>Ga0307517_10002851_pt1 | contig 27449 bp, 29 predicted proteins | sample 23_EM_MG_FD_194515 | JGI IMG/M metagenome (GOLD analysis project Ga0307517, IMG submission 194515) | Populus trichocarpa ectomycorrhiza microbial communities from riparian zone in the Pacific Northwest, United States - 23_EM | ecosystem: Host-associated > Plants > Roots > Unclassified | place... | reverse complement strand
GTGGCTCTGGTAGATAACATGAGAATCCGCGCCACAAATCTGATTCCGGCGTTCGGATTCCAGCTTACCGTGTGGTTCGCGCTGTTTGCGGGGACATTACGAGGCCTCGGTGAACGAGGAGCGTTCTGTGACCTGTAGTCTTGGGAGACCATGGCCGTTGAAAGAATAGTTGTAGGTGGCGGCGTGGGCACCACGCGTCTCGAGGGATTAAATGACGTCACGTGCAGGGACGTCTTTCATGTGCTGTGAGATTTGAATGAATCAAGATACCCTTACAATGAGATGCGGCGATTCACAGTGAATTCATTTTTAAAGGATGCCGGAAGGTCCTACTTTTTTTTTTTGAATGGTTGATTACAGTAGGCTATCGTTCCCTATAGTACCCAGTGTGAGCGCTGTATATATAGAACGGAACAATCGGACGCGATCTCTTCCCGTATCCGTTTGAACTTACATTTTCAAATGCCCTTTCACAGAAGAGAATATGTATTTATACAGAGATGCACGATATCGATATAATGTACTTGCGCAAAACAGTCTCTTATGGAAGAATCGGGGCCATGAACGAGTGGGATACAACCTGAGCCAGGGGAAAAAACAGCAGGAGGAAGGAGCGACAATAGAGATAGATGGAACGGTAAGAGCGCTTCTAAAGCCAACATGATGGCGAGAGTGGGGAGAAAATCCGAGGAGAGGGATGAGTGTGGTAATGTAATTCGCGGGGGGTGAGCACAACAGAAAGAGATCGAAGAACAATAAAAAGCACTGGAAAATTTCACAGTAAATGGGTAAAATGCGCCGAGGGAAAGATGAACCTGTATACGAAATCGAATGGGGAGGAGGGAATCGCCGGAAAACGAGGGGGGTGTAGGAATACAAACCGAGCCAATGACAAAATTCTCGATTCGCCATAAAGAGGGTAGGGGGGAAGGGTATGGTAAATAGGTGTGGGTGCTACCCACAAGCGAACAGAACCCACGGGGTTCGAGGTCCACCTTACTCGAATACGCGCAAGGTCAACTTCCCGCCGGAGTCGCGCACGGCCTCCTCCCAGACTTCCTGCGATTGAATCGAGAAAAGCGAAGACTCGTTGGCGCAGAGGCTTCCCACACTCCCCGCGCGTTTTCTCGCAATCCCGGAGTACACAGAGCTTGTGATAGACTGGCGCGGGGGGGCGGGGGCAAGGCAAGCGAGAGGGAAGTCGGGTCGCAACGAAATGCCTTCTTGGTTGACGAACTTGTCGTAAACCTTATCCCTGATTCCAGCATACGTGGTATCGGCAGCGGCACGAAAGACGACGATCATGTCTTCGGTAATATATGCTTTGATAGAGATGGACTTGAAAGACACCGTGTTCGTGGACACCGCTGAGATCGGTCTGGTTGGTGGCCTGGAAACATCCTCTGTATTCGAGGGGGGATGAGGGGTGGATGGGGAGATAGGTGAGGTAGGTATCCAAGGGAGGTGGAATTGTTCTGGTGGGCGATTTTGGAATGGCCTCGGTAATTTGTCTGAGGTTGGGTGCTGGGACGAACGTTCCCGATATCGATACTGGACTTCACTTTCGGACTCGCCGGAAGCATCCATTTCTTCAATGCCTAGGGTGTGAGAACGGAGTCAGAAAAACGTTTAACGGAGGAAACAACCACGCGGAGAGACAGTTCCAAAGGAATAGTGGAAAACTCCGGGGTGGAACGGGAAATGAAGTGGATTCGACGCTCACCGTAGAGGTATGAATCCAATACCCCATCGTCACAATCCTCCGGAAATGCATCTTCCTCCGGTACTGACATCGGGACGAATCGTTTTGGGCGGTTTCGCGTACTGAACGAGAAGCTTCGTGCCACCGAAGCATCCCTTGGCTGGGGGGCCATGTATATATCCCGTGGCAACACCTGATCGACGGAAGCATCGCTCATGATAGAGTTGATGCTCATGATAGACTCTCGCGGGTTCCGTTTGGCCGGCGGGCCAAGTACAGGTAATGTTTCGCTGTCAGATAACCAAGGGGTCTGTGGCGAGACAGGAGATCCGGTGCTGGAGTAATCGATCGCGTCCGCAGTGCAAGAGTCGAGACTTCGTTGGGGAGAGAGGGGAGAGAGATCGGATGTGGAGGTCCTCCATGAGGGGGCAGAAGACACGTTCGAGAACAACGAAGAGTGTCCAGAAGATATGATGGAGTTTGTCATCGTCGGCGAGCGATTTGGTACCTCGAGCATGTCCGAGTCGCCCGGCGCTATTTCCGAGGAGAAAACAATGGCGTTTCGGTGGCGACTTTCCGAGACGGAGTTTCCACGAGACCTTGTCACCGGGGGTCGTGTTCCGCGCTCGTGCTCATGCAAAGACATTTGGGACAGAGGTAGATCCAGTTCCGACCCTTCTGGCAAGGCTGTCAAACCGAGAACTGGTGAGTCAGGCTCGGGAGAGGGAGGAGACTGGATATTCTCAAAAGTCTCCCTGACCATCGGTGTCTGTGGGAACGAGTTGAGCACTGCGTTGGGAGAGACCCTATCGCTAGAATTGAGTTGCTCTTGGCCATCCCACATCACTACCGTTGGACTCAGTTCACCAGAGAGGGCAGAGTATAGACTCGCCCGAGAGCTCGGGCGTGACTCATGCGAGCCATTCATGGACGCACTATAGATGGCGATGGCCGGGGAAGATGCAGTGGCAGGCGTTGTCCTCCGCCTGCGCGGTGACATACCCTCCTGGCTGCGGTCGCGAGGACCACGCCGCCTGGAGTCTGGAGTGGTGGCACCTGTGGTCATGGACCGTGCTGGTTTCGAGCGATGCGAGGGGGATGACGTTGTTGGGGCGGAGAAGATTTGAGATGAATTGGAAGTGTCGAGGTAGAACGGTACGGAGTCGAGGATGGGTACTTCGGGGTTCTTGCCCTTGTCTGGCCCGTGTTTACGCGCAAAGTCCTTGTCACGACGCCACCAGCCAAAGAAGTCCCTGATGGTATGAGATGCACGCAACTCCTCGATCAAGACAGGGACTTGAGGGGCGAATAATGCGTCAATGAGGCTCGCAAATTGCTGTTGGCGTTGGTCGATTGTTGCTTGATTGGCTCGAAACAAGGTTGCTTTCTTGGTAAGTTTTGGGACATAGTCGTGGATGTCGAGTGAGACCGAGGTCGGGTCGGGTCCAGGTGGCAGGGAGTCGAACGAAGCGGCTTGCTTAGAGTCGATGTAGACGCCATTCTTCTTCACTCCCTTCCCCTGCTCCAGACGGCGGCGTTTCTCTCTGGCCTGAATGGAGTACTCGAGTTCGAGGGTGTCTTGAAACCAGAGGCAGTCGTCCCAACGTCTCCAGACCTCATAATCCCTGGACGACGAGCTGGAGCTCATGGAACGCGATGAGAGGGACCTTCGGTCGGCGGCGTCGTCATCGAGGGAAGAGAGGACATGTAATCCATAAGCCCATCCACTGCCTACTTGTGCGACATTTTTTCGTTAGCGCCGAGATGTGGATATAGGCCTAGAAACGCACCGAGTTTCTTCGGTGGCAGAACCGAAGCTTTGAACTGTTTTGGGGGGTCTCTGAGCACTGCTCGCTTGTAAGCCTATTCGACAGGTAGAATGGTTGGTCAGCTGGGAGAAGACAGATGGAGGATAGGCGAAGACGGGTCACATTTGGTGGAGGAGGTCCAAGCCCTCGAGGATTTGCTTCCTGCTGATAATGCTCAAACATTGTGGGTGTAGAGGTGAAAGTGTGCTGACCGAGAGGTACAATTCTCCCATGGTATGCTCATATGCCATGGCAGGATCCGGGGAGATTGGAACGAGACAATAAGAGAGTGTTGCCGGGAGGTTGGAAAACAATAAGGAGAGATGTCGGATCTAAATATAATAGAGAAGTCGATCAGCCTAGCCCGGAACGTGGCACGGGGGAGCGGGGCGGACGGGGACGCGGCGGGGGGGAGAGAGGGTACGGAAAAGAGGGAGCGGGGGGCGGTGGCGGTGGGTGTTATAAGGACTGTCGAGGAAGGGGCTGGCTGGAAGGAGAGCGAGATCTGGCATGGATGCGCGATAGCCAGTGCTCATTCCCATCAGGCTGGATCAGCCGATCAGCTTCTCGCCCGTCGCAACCGTTCGGCAACGTCCACCAGCCATCGCCCTGGTCCCCCCGTCTCACGCCTGTCACCACTGCGGACACGTTCACCACAGGATCCCCATAGATCTCCATTTCTTTGGCCAGCCTCGTTCTGAGCAAAGTACCGCACACGGTCGCAGCCAGGTTTATCACATGGGACGCTTTCTACTCCACAACTGATGCCGGTAAATCATCGAACCAACCGGGCATCATAAGGGCCGTTTCAGATGCTGCCCTCCAGAGTGGTATGCACATCGTCCACTCAGCAGATCTAAGCCAACGCACGCTGTACCTCAGGGGCGACATAGTGACGCACGAACGTGCGATGAGGCACAATGATACATAACGTACTGCGAGAATTCTACGGATCTGTCATGGGTGGTTTTTGGGGCACTTGGACCGCCAAGGTGCGGGGTGGCAGCTTCCAGGTTTTCGAACTGTTAGGTCATGGTAACCTGTGTAGAAAATGTCGAAATCGACCTCGGATGGGTGGTTGCCTGGGATTCCGACCCCTGTGTTTCGCAAGGTTAAATCGGCGACGCATCGGGCGGCGGTTTCACAAGATCGGTCAGGCCGCGTTCTTATGGGCATTGGGATAGGCAGCCCAGGACATGTAGGGACGATATACGTTACGTGGGAGCTTACGAGAGGCCAAGTCGTAGGGGACAGTTCAAATCTTGTAGCAGATGTAAAAAGCCTGTGCTGCTGGGAATTCGCCCACGGTGGCCGGGGTGACATGCGCTCGCGGTTTTTCGTGGGAGGGCCCTCGAAATGTCTGCTGGGCTGACTGGGCGAATGTTCGGACAGGGACAGCCCTCACTGACACGTGGACGGTAGCAGTCGCGGGTGATCGAGCTCGGTAACCTGGCGACTCTGAAACCACTTCGTCAGCCAAGCAGCAAAACCAGGGAACACAAAATATCTCTCCAGGGATCCGCCAAAACTCCTGCCACACCAAGGGCCTGCAGTCCCGCTGTCTGGCTCACAGAATCCGGCCGGGGACTCCTCTGATTGTCCGCTCGGTTTTCCGCAGCAATGTGAGTCCGACTTTGATTTCTGATACGCCATCCATTCTCCCCCGTCCATCCTTTTTGACAAATGAAACGCGCAATTTAGGCCACTACCCGACGAGCGACCGCATCAGAGAGTTGCAAATCTCATCGGACGGTTTGAACAGCAGACGAAGAAGCAACGCTCCTCGTCTCCCGGACCTCGGAGCTCGAGCGTCGTCTCCCATACCACCGGCGACTCGGTCAAAGAGGATATAAAGGAGAAGAGGGAATGGCCCCCGCGCACCTCCAACGTCTCTTCCCCACCGAATGAAAGCAAGGTTGGCGGTAGGGAGTGGCCTTCCCGGCTCAGTTCGCAGGGCACTGGCAACTCCAATGGACAACGATGGCCGCCAGTCCAACCGACCATCCAAGCCTCCCCATTCCCCGAGTTGAAGAAGAGCCCAACCTCCCCGCTCGCCAAGGGCTCGGAGCTCACCACTCCCCCGCAGGTTGACAAACCCCTTTCCCCTCCTCCGGAACTACCGAAAGTGATAGAGGTTACTCCTCCATCACGGAAACATACCCTTGCGGGACCGGACCCTCCAAAACCTGTCGAGCCCGAGCCCGTTGAGACTCCAAAAGCACCCCCTCAACCGACAGTCTCACCTCCCATTACTCAACCAGGACCATCCTCCGTTGCGACCAAGTCTCCGCCGAAAACGGTCAAAACTACCCCAACGAGGCCCAACGCCAAGACTCCGAGCAAACCGCCACCGTCTTCGTTCACCAAGGGAACCTCACTTCATCCTGATACCGACGACCGAAGGACATCCGCTTCTGCTCGGCCACCGTCAAGACCGACGTCTCGCACGAACCTAAGGTCAAAAACACCAACTTCTACACCTGTTCGACCATCGTCATCTTCTCAGAGAAAGCCCCCGACGGAAGTGCCAAAACACACACCCACCCCGGTCAGAAGACCCAAGACTCCTATCACCCCCAAACAACCTCCAACTACTCCGAGTAAACCACCTCCGGTGATCCCGAAGACCCCCAACTCGAGACTTTATGCCCCCACTGCTGCTTCACTCGCGAAATCAACCAACTCTCCGCAACCCCCACCACCAGAGCGGAAGAAGATGCTCAGTTCTGGGGTGTCGTTGGAGAGGTTGAGCAAGCCAACCGCCTCTTCCTTATCGAAATCGAAGAGCGCACACTCCCTCGTGTCCACCACCAGCCCTCCAAAGTCGAAACCCACTCCGACGAGAACGGGGGCACTGACTACGGCTAAGAAGACTACCACAACCATAAAGCCTGGCAGTAACACCATGACGGTCGGTTCAACCCCAGTGAAGGACTCTGTCAAGAAAGGTGGTGATGTTCACGGGAACGGGAATGGAGCTGGGACGGGTCTAATAGCCACGGAAGAGGCTCTGTATCCCGAAACCATACCGTCGGACGCAGAAACGAATGAGGGCGAATCGGACCACGAACACGAGCATCTCGGAAACGGATCTCTCGAAGTCAGTTACACGTCGGAAACGACAGACGAGGCTGGTGCTCACGACCACGAGGAGGTCGCCCACTCTCCAGTTGACCAGGAACCCGCTCGTTCTCATTCTCCCGAGTCTGTCGACCCCGCTTCGGACCCCCGCGTTGAGGACGGCACCACTCCTGAATCTCCACACAAAGTCACCGTGGACGCCGCCGAGGACGAAGAGCCGAAGAGACGGATAAAGGACGACATGGCTGCCATTGTCGGGCTTCTTGAGACAACAAGCTTTACCTCGAAGCATATCTTACAGGATCCCGAGGCGGTTGCGGCGATCAGTCCGCGTACTCCAGGCTCAGATAAGAGGATCGGGGAAATTCCGGACGAGGAATGAACGAGACGGGTAGCTGCGGGCATCGTGGAGACGTCCATCGTCTCTTCATCAAAACCAGATTACGTGTCCGCCTTGGAGGCCTACACTTTGTCTTGCCCCTCGTTACACCTATTTCCCCATACAGCAAGTACGGCATGAGTGTCTCGCTCTCTATCCGTCTGGTTCTGTTGATATTTGTACAGAGCTTCCAGATTTAGGGCTCATGTAAGCCGTCCGCTCTTTCCTCTTTTCCTGTGGGTCTACCCGTTTCACCATCTTCTCAGACGTCGTCTCTCCTTTCCTTTTCTGGTTTGTCTATGGACCCTCCTTTCCTTGAATTCGTCCCTCGTTGCTTTCCGCATATGCATGTTTTACGGCTTTCTTTTCTCCCTCTCAGCGTCCAAACCATTGTCTTCGTTAATGACCCGTCTGTCTTGGTCAAATTGCTACGCGTCCTTCTCTATCTACGTATAGTAGTACCTCGGAGTCGAATTCATGGCGAGCCTTATTATTATAACATTATTTGTCGCTCTCCCCTGCACGTAGATGAGATGTCAAAGGGTCAGCAGACCGTGATACATATGGGGAATCTCGCGAATTCTCCCAATCTGAGAGAACAATGCGTTTTTCATTCTCGAATTAGGGAGAAGAGTGGTATCCTTCCTGGTCGTTGAGGCGACGGCCGTTCCAGCTAGCCATGCGGATGCGATATGCTAGAGCTGGCGCTCATCATCATTACTTCAAGAGCGGCGATCCGATGAGTGGCACGTCGTTCCCCATGGAGGATGCTCAGTAAGTTGCTACAATTCATCCAATGCGCGACCAGTTCCGTCTAAGTGTTACTACAGTGCCGAGACGCTGCCGCCGCCCCTCTCCAACGAGATCTTTGGGTTGTTTATCGAATCGCTCGGGGACGACCTGCACACCCTCCGTGCCTGTTCCCTCGTGTCGTCCGTTTTCCGTCACTTCTGCAGCCCCGTTCTCTATCGCGACATCGTATTGGATCGTATAAAAAAGGTGGACACCTTTATCCAGATAGGAGAACGCTCGATCTCTCTGCAACACGCCAAATCGCTCAGCCTCACTTATTTTGATTTGGGGGCCCAGGCACACATACGCAAGCCCCGAAAAATCCTCGACATAGTTTCACGAAAGGCATCTCTCGAGGCTCTCCGTCTTCACACGGCCCAGTTCCACGCGGAACCACTCACAGCGTCGTTACTCTCCAAACTCAGCACAGTGACCGCGTTGGTCCTACAGGAATGTCGCTTTGGGGGATTCGAGGATTTCACATCGTTCATCCGGTGTTTCCCTCGATGCGAAACCTTGTGCCTTCATGGCTGCACCTGGCTTCAAGGCGAGCATGCTAAACCAAGGTTCAGAGGTTTGCCCGTCCACGACCTCGCCCCCTCTTACCTCGCAATCACGAGCACGACCAGGACGGAGTGGGGCGAGGACCTCTGTGACCAGGGAGAACTCGTCGGAATGGACTGGTTGGACCTCACCGGCCTAAAGTCGTTCAGATACGTGATCGAAGTCCATACGAGATCAAGACCTGTGTTGGAACGGATCGCGGCTTGCGAACTCCTCGAAGAAATCGATGTGGCCATTTCCCACACCGCGGATCTGAGTTTCGGTGAGCGAAAAAACGTTTACTATGACCATTCGATATTCAATAATCCTGACTTTGTGAATCGGTTGAGATCAGTGACTACCCAGTTGACCCCATTCATCGCTCGCATCAAATCGCTCACCCTCAGGTGTCTCGTCGGACTCCTTCCCTGGTGCCCCATGCCTCAAGGCACGCCGTTTCCACCCTCTCCGACCCTCGAGCATATAAGGATCCTCACCCCCGGGCCGCCCTTCGGCTATGGGGACTTGGATGCCACTTTCTCGGATACCAACAGGTATCCATCTTTGGAGGAACTTGAGTTGTGTTCAATTTTAGTGGCACAGGTCGGGAAGAAGGGGAGAGATACGCATACGCGTTTGCGTATGGACAATTACCTTCCACGCCTGAAGGCAATGGGGAGGTTATCTACCTAGTCAGTGGGATTTATATGATTCAATTGACATATTTGTGTTGTTGCGAATGGCTACTATAGTCTCAATAAATGACTAAGAGGACTGTTCATCGACCTTCCCATAGTTTACACCCATGTACTAAGTTTATCGAGATCGAATCCCACCCCCGGTCAATATCCGTATTATTCCATTCATAATTCCGGGGCCCGAAGCAGAGTCTCGGGCGGTTCCATGGCTGGTTTGTTTCTCCCATGCATGCCAAAGGAGTATCAACAAGTTTAAGTAGGCGCATCAGCGTTTGGGCTGGCGTGAAAGTGCACGAGGTGCAGGCTTCGAGGCGGGCGGGAGGAGGGATCAAAATACAGTGAACGATCTTCCCATCTTTTCCCGAGACATCGTGACTCCTAGTTCTGAGGGAAGGTTGGGATGACGATAGGGATCGTCATTGCCATCCAAGTGAGCGAGTTCTTCTAATGCTTTCCGGAACAAAGAAAGCCAGTCGGGATGTCGTGTAAGTCGGTAAACAAAGTAGAAAGCCACATGTTTCCAGCAGTTGGATCCCCGGTTCCTGGATCTGGCCCAGGACGACGGGAGGAGCCAGGTTGCCTGGGTAGTCCTGGCCCAGGGCCCGCCGGAGCCGGATCCCTGGTTCTCGGATTTGGCCCAGGACGGGAGGGGCCAGGTGGTTGACTTGTAACGCTGGGATAGGGCCATACCCGCAGGTCGAAGGACGACACAGACCCAGCCGGTTGGACTAGGAATTGACCTTCAGTGGAACCATCCTGAGCCCAGACGACGGCTGCGTAGAGTTTCACAACACTCTGGAGAACTGTTTTTACAAGGTGTACAAGGCGAGTCCCGTGCGGTAAGAGGCTGTTCTGGTTGATAGGGTGTCCCTATCCAAGTCTACAGCTGGTTCTTCGGGTGCCGGGGTGTCTATGGGGGCGGTTTGTAATCGTGAGAGGGGTTGAGACATGGTTGAGACCGTGATCAAAGACTTGAGGGATTCCGGCAACGCGACGTAAAAGTTTTAGTGACAAGGGCGAGGTAGCCCAGGCCAGTAGCACGTGCAGCGTGAGCAGTTGAGGCATTGAGGAATCCACCTATTGTCCTACCTCTTACTTCGACCTAGATGCCGGCCGGCGTGCCCACCATAACACTCAGTCTGTTTTATCATAGGTCATTTGCCGGGACCTCAATCCAGAGGCACCCTCCCCCCCTGGACTTCCCAGAGACGACACCCCCCTCCTCTGAATTGGAGGCTGGATTGCAGCCGAGCCGGTACCCCTAAACAGTTTGGTAAACAGGTATGGTTTGATACCGCAGGTTCCTATTCGCCGTCTGCATCGGGTTACGCCTCGCACCGGTATCCCTGGTGTGTTAACGTTTAACCATTGCCGCCAGTTGTCTCGAATTGATCCGGGGGGGAAGTACTTTGCTCCTGTGGTTTGACGGACTCCCGATCGATATTCATGCATTCCTTCGGCCATCCGCTCCCGTCACCAGGCATGCCGACTCAGCTCCTGACTATCCCCGTTTCAGCACTGGCGCCCGTCTGAAATGAACAAGGTGCGGTCTATCTGCGAATCGCCAACTTCACCCGTCTCAGAGTTCTCCGCTCATAACTACAAAACCCGACGACATGCCCACCGCACTCAAAGGATGGCACCAAGGCGAACGCACTCTTCACAACAAACTCGGCTCCGGCGAGGAGGTTCGCATGAAATATACAAGCATCGGCTCCTACATGCCAGAGCAACACAGGGTGTTCCACGTGTCAAACATATCGTTTCTACCTGTGACGATCCTCGATGAGAGCGGTCGGCCGTGGGGCTCGGTCTTCGTCGGCAGAGGGGGCGAGGTCGGGTTCATCGAGAGCCCCGATGAATCTTCTATGCGTATGGACTTGGCATCGTGGGAAGGAGACCCGCTCCTAATGAACCTGGGGGGCCAGAAAGACGAGAAGGGCAGGGTGCTCATGGCCGGGATCGGTATCGAGCTATCGACCAGGCGGAGGAACAAGTTCGCAGGTTGGATCGAGAGTTCTTCCGTCAACACAACTGACGTGCATCTGAAGGTGTATGTCGGTCAAGTCATCGGGTTCGTGAGGGCCCTCTTCTTTTCAATCTCGGCTGGGAGTGACTTACACGTCGTTCTAGGAACTGTCCGAAATACATCAACATTCGGGAGCTCACCCCGATCGCGAAGACGAATCCCCACGTCGTCTATCAAAACCTACAATTAGGCCAGGACGACCGTCTCCCGGACGAACTGATCTCCTTCATCCACGAAAACGATACGGTCTTCTTGGGGACCAGTTATGTCGCTCCCCCAGAATCCGCAGAGAATTTCCCATCTCACCTCGGGATGAATCACCGTGGGGGACTCCCGGGCTTCATCCGCGTCAGACCAAGTGACGGTCGGACGGTAGTCCTACCGGATTTCTCAGGTAATTCCTCTCTATACTCGTATTCGGCTCAACCTTTCTAAACGCTCAATTGTTCAAAGGGAATCGTTCGATGACCTCTCTGGGTAATGCTGAAGTGACACCCCTCGCTTCCCTCACCTTCATAAACTTCGTCACGGGAGACATCCTGTATATCACTGGCGAGGCCAAAACTCTCGTCGGCGCCGAGGCCGAATCCCTTATGCGTCGACAAAAGGTTTTGACCACGGTAACGACAACCGGTTACACCTTTGTCTGCGATGCGCTTCCTCTCCGCCAAGATCCAAACCTTCCCGTTGCAAGAAGCCCGTACAGCCCACCCGTCAAGTTCCTGGTCGAAGAAACCCCATCGGCTTCTGGTCACTACTTCGAAGACACCCGCGTCCTCTTCACAAAAGTCGACCTGCTCAGCCAAGACCTCGCCGTGTTCAGTTTCGAAATCCTAGGGACGGCAATCGAGATCATCCCCGGTCAAAGCGTCGCGTTGGATTTCACCGATTTCGTGGGCCCCAAACAATACGCTCACATGGATCCTTGGAAGCCTACATCTCTCAACGACGATCGGATCCGCACTTGGACCGTGTCTTCCGCTCACGTCTCCGGGAAAACGCAGACGTTCGAGCTCACTATGAGGGAGCAACCGGGTGGTGTCGTCACCGGCGCCTTGTTCACCATCGCAAGGAAGTTGAAGGAGGGTATGCCGCATGTGATGGAGGACTGCAGGGTGTTGGGTATGATCGTGAGGTTGGTCGGCGTGGCTGGAGAATTCGTCCTTCCCCCGATCCAGGACACGGCGGCGAGGAAGAAGCTGTTGTTTGTGGCCGGTGGGATTGGGATCACCCGGTCCCTGAGCATGTTCAAAGCAATTCGGGAGAGGGGTGAAGAGAGGGACGTGGTACTGTTGGTCTCGACCAGAGAGCCAAGGGTCTTTCTGGACCTGGTCGCGGAGGCGATATCACCTCCCTCCACGAAGCTGAAGCTGGTCGTGCACGTCTTCTCGTCGCAAGAAATCCCTGATCTGGACGCCTCCGGTGCGGAGCTGAAGAAACACTCGTCCCGAATTTCACGAAGCTTCTGGGCTAACGGTCTTGAAGATGTGGACGAGAGGGATGTATACCTTTGTGGACCACAGGAATTTAATGAAGCAATTCTGGAATACTCGGGTCTGGAGGTTGGTAAGATTCACTCCGAGGGATTTGAATATTGACCAGGTGTTTGTACACCTCTCCATCGTCGTTAGCTAATCTGTATGGTATAAGGATAGGAAGACATGAAGAAATGACTGAAACTAGCACGATTCCACATGATACTTATGGATGAGAACCAGGCGTCTGAGGCACAACACAACAAACAAATGCAGACAGAAGTGATGGAAAAATGTGGAACCAAAGAAAGAACCAGGCCAGGTGGAGCAGGAGGCCCCAATGAGAGGGAGGTTTGGGATGGAGGGTGTGGTGTGACATTATACCAAGCCCTGACCAGCCATCTGTATTGTATCCCCAATAGACTTTTGGTCTCATTCCACAGTCCAAGCAGCCCTGCATTCCTCCAATCTCAACCAATGGTCAGTTGCCTCTTGACCTCATCCACAGCACCCTTGTTACTACCAAATACACAAAACCCAGGCTTCAAGACAAATGAAAAAAGGGATCAAGATGCAGTAAGGAATCTTTCCATCTTCTCCTGGGGCATCATCACTCCTAGTTCTGAAGGGAGGTCACAATGATGATCAGAATTGTCATCACTGTCCAGGTTGGGGAGTTCCTCAAATCCTTCACAAAACAAAGAAGGCTGGTAAGGATGTGTTGTGACTTGATAAATGCAATGGACACCTACCTTCCTCCAGCAGTTCAAAAGCACGTTCCAATGCTGTGTTAGACATGTCAGTCTTGGTTCCCAGATTTGGCTGGGGTGAAGTGTGGAAATAGGGCCAGTCCTGCATGGTTTGTGGCCCAGAGCCAGGGACATTGACAATGAATTGTTCCTTGGAGGATTGTTGAGGATCCCAGAGGACAGCTGCATGGAGTGTCACAACACGCTGAAGGACCTGGATTACACGTGAGGCCAAAGCTGATCCCCACATAGGATTCTGACAGATGAGACGCCTGAGTCGAATTATTGCAGCCCAGTTGACAAGGATGGGGTTGAGGGGGGTGCTACGTTCAGTTGTGCCTCTGGAACAAAATGGTGGCAGGGGAGGGCCAGTGGGACTACCTTCACGCAACATACCATCCTTGCACTCAGAGGCATAGAAGCATGTGAATCTTCTGGTGACAGGATGCTTTATCACCACAGGGAAATTGTCAATCAAGAAGTGAGAGGGATATATGATGACCAGTTCATATTCCCCCTTGACACCCTTTGCAACAATGGTCAATGCACACTCAGACAACTGCAAAGTCTGACCCTCACCTCAAACCAGTCAGCATTGTTGCTTCGCCCAGGGTCCAATCCACCCTGCATGAGTAAATCCTCACGCATGAGGTTGTCCCTCTCCAAGTTGTCACAAATGATCCCACTGTCTTCAGCAGAGGGGGTAATCAGCACGGCTGCATAGGTGTTATGCAGTCGGTGGAAATGTAGGGATACTGTGTGTGGATGCTTCATTAGATAGACACCAGGTATAAACCAACAAGACGCACACCAAGTGGAGTTGGAGTCATGGTCCAATGTCCAACCCTCCCGATAGTTCGGCGGTATGATTTTCAATGAAATGAGATATTCCTCCTGGTAGAAGCAGACATGTTAGGGTTGACTGTCAGTGAGTGATGAACAAACACAGACCATAGCTTTCTTTTCCTCAGCCCTATCCTCTTCTCGGATCATGGACAGCATGTGAACGCGCTCATGGGTAATATCAATCGTCCCTGTCACCAGGTCTCCTTCCTGAAGCTGAGAGACACGTCGGCCGGAGACGCCCAGGATGCGGCCGGACGTGCTCCCCGACTCGAGGCTGCCTTCGGGCTGGGACACTCCCGGTATGTTGTCACCAACGTCGGGGAGGTGTGCAAACCCCCTGTGCGAAATATACTTGTCTGCGGTACGGAATCTGGACATAGAGGCAGAAGGGTATCCTGGTTGGAGTGTGTCCCTCTCCGAGCCTGCGGCTGGTTTGGATAAGAACATGCCCATGGAAGAGAAACGTTCTGGTGATCGTGAAAAGGGTTGAGACCGCGATCAGGAACAGGGGAGTGTCGTCGGTTTAATCGTAGGACGGCGCAGCGGGGACAGGGGAGGGAACCGTGGGGGAACCCGATTGTGTTCTATTTAACCTTCCTTTTCAGCGCTCACACGAGCTTCAGTTCCACTCCCGCGTGAGCTTGTTCTGGTAAATCGCCAACGCTAAACGTTAACTCGGAACCACGGCGAAAGCACGCAATCGGACCGAGGCCCCGAGTGATCTCGAATTGTAATATTTTTTCTCAACGAAGGTGGAGGCCTCTCTTGAGCTCGAAAAGCTCCAAACCCCGTCCTGCTGAAAAAACCAGAGATCGGGGTTACCACAACCTCAAATGCCACGGAAAACTCGTTCGCAAATCTATGTCATAACCGAAGTATCGCACTGCGGCCACTCCTTCGGGGGAGTACCGTCTCCGGGATTTAAAAAAAACGTTTCGAACAGCTGGGCTCGAGCTCCGAGCCGGTCCCGGTGGTTCTTTCAACGTATATATCGACAAGTTCAACACATGTTCTCGCACACTGAACCAATCCTTACTTTATTTCCCCGAGTCCCCCCTGTGCCGCAACCACCTCCGCCGGTCAACTGATAGGTCGCCTACCAGGTCCTTCAAGAGCTATCTCGCATGCTTCGTGCCAGTACTTACTATCGATATCCCCGGCGTAAGCGGATTCCCGATCGACACTTACTCATGCATTCCTTCGGTCACTTGCTCCCATCCCCGGGCATGCCGACTCAGCTCCTGACTAATCCCGTTTCAGCACTGGCGCCCGTCTGAAATGATAAAGGTGGGGTCTACCTGAAATCGATATCTCCGACCTCCAACTTCTCCGCTCATAACCACAAAACCCGACGATATGCCCACCGCACTCAAAGGATGGCACCAAGGCGAACGCGCTCTTCACAACAAGCTCGGCTTCGGCGAGGAGGTTCGCATGAAATATACCAGCATCGGCTCCTACATGCCGGAGCAACACAGGGTGTTCCACACGTCAAACATACCGTTTTTGCCCGTGACGATCCTCGATGAGAGCGGTCGGCCGTGGGGCTCAGTCTTCGCCGGTAGAGGGGGCGAGATCGGGTTCATCGAGAGCCCCGATGAGTCATCTATGCGAATGGACTTGGCATCGTGGGAAGGAGATCCACTCCTAAGAAACCTGGGGGACCAGAAAGACGAGAAGGGCAGGGTGCTCATGGCCGGGATCGGTGTCGAGCTATCGACCCGGCGGAGGAACAAGTTCGCGGGTTGGATCGAGAGTTCTTCCGTCAACGCAGACAACGTGCATCTGAAGGTACATGTCAATCAAGTCATCGGGTTCGTGGGGTCCCTCTTCTTTTCAATCTCAGCTAGGAATGACTTATGCGTCGTTCTAGGAACTGTCCGAAATACATCAACATTCGGGAGCTCACCCCGATCGCGAAGACGAATCCCCACGTCGTCTATCAAAACCTACAATTAGGTCAGGACGATCGCCTCCCAGACGAACTGATCTCCTTCATCCACGAAAACGACACGGTTTTCTTGGGGACCAGTTATGTCGCTCCCCCAGAATCCGCAGAGAATTTCCCATCTCACCTTGGGATGAATCACCGTGGGGGACTCCCGGGCTTCGTCCGCGTCAGACCAAGTGACGGTCGGACGGTAGTCCTACCGGATTTCTCAGGTAATTACTCTCCACTCTCTGTAACGCTCGATCTTTAACGCTCGATTGTCCAAAGGGAATCGTTTGATGACCTCTCTGGGAAACGTTGAAGTGACGCCCCTCGCTTCCCTCACCTTCATGAACTTCGTCACGGGAGACATCCTGTATATCACTGGGGAGGCCAAAACTCTCGTCGGAGCCGAGGCCGAATCCCTTATGCGTCGACAAAAGGTTTTGACCACGGTAACGACAACCGGCTACACCTTTGTCTGCGATGCGCTTCCTCTCCGCCAAGATCCAAACCTTCCCGTTGCAAGAAGCCCGTACAGCCCACCCGTCAAGTTCCTGGTCGAAGAAACCCCATCGGCTTCTGGTCACTACTTCGAAGACACCTACGTCCTCCTCACGAAGGTAGACCTGCTCAGCCAAGACCTCGCCGTGTTCGGTTTCGAAATCCTAGGGACGGCAGTCGAGATCTCCCCCGGTCAGAGCGTCGCGTTGGATTTCACCGATTTCGTGGGCCCCAAACAGTACGCTCACATGGACCCTTGGAAGCCCACATCTCTCAACGACGATCGGATCCGCACTTGGACCGTGTCTTCTGCCCACGTCGCCGGGAAGACGCAGACGTTCGAGCTCACTATGAGGGAGAAACCGGGTGGGGTCGTCACCGGTGCCTTGTTTGCCGTCGCGAGGAAGTTGAGGGAAGGTATGCCGCATGTGATGGAGGACTGCAGGGTGTTGGGTATGATCGTGAGGTTGGTCGGCGTGGCCGGAGAGTTCGTCCTTCCTCCGGTCCAGGACCTGGCGGTGAGGAAGCTGTTGTTTGTAGCCGGTGGGATTGGGATCACCCCTTTCCTGAGCATGCTGAAAGCGATTCGGGAGGGGGGCGAAGAGAGGGACGTGGTACTCTTGATTTCGACCAGAGAGCCCGAGGTCCTTCTGAACCTGGTCGTGGAGGCGACATCGCCTCCCTTCGCGAAGCTGAGACTGGTCGTGCACGTCTTCTCGTCTCAAGAAATCCCTGATCTGGACGTCCCCGGCGCAGAGCTGAAGAAACACTCGTCCCGAATTTCACAAACATTCTGGGCCAACGGTCTTGAAGATGTGGGCGAGAGGGAGGTGTACCTGTGCGGACCGCCGGAATTTAATAAAACGATTCAGGAACACTCGGGTTTGGAGGCTGGCAGGATTCACTCCGAGGGGTTCAACTACTGACCACGTGTTTGTACATTTCTCCATCGTAGTAAGCTAATCTGTACGGTATAAGGATAGGAAGAGATAAAGCAACGACTGAACGAGTACGATTCCACGCGATATTTATGGACGAGAACCAGATGTCCGAGGTAGAATACAACGAACGAACGTGGGTAGAAGGGACGGGAAAAACGTGGGACCAAAGAAAGAACCAGGCCGGGCGGAGCAGGAGGTCCCGACGAGAGGGAGGTTTGGGAAGGAGGGCGTGGTATGACGTTATACCAAGCCTTGACCGGTGACCAGCCATCTGTATGGTATCCCCGATAGCCTTTTTGGTCTCGTTCCACAGCCCGCCGAGCAATCCCGCAGTCCTCTGGTCTCGACCGACGGTCAGTCGCCTCTTGACCTCATCCACAACGCTTTTGTTGCTACTCCCCGCGAGATGAGCCAACCCCTCAGGTTTCACACTGATGGGTACGATGGGAGTAGGGTTTCCAGAGGCAGTCCCAAGCCTCCGCCGCGTCCGTAGATAACTAACGATCCCAATCAAAGCGGCGATGGCAAACAAGGCTCTCCCAGCACTTGGCTTGATAGACAGCAGGTAGGGCTTCCAGGTGTGGTATCCAGATTGCATTAGCGCGAGGGGTCCCTACGAATATGACAAAGTCGCTCGGGCGTCTGAAGATGGTGGATCTGAGATCAGCGGAGGGACCGGCAGGATCTTCGATTCCCCATTCGCGAATAACGTCACGGGGTTTTTGTTTCCATGGAGAGGACTTGCTGGGATCTCGCATATTGTATCCGTCGAACCAGACAGGGAAGGTGAAACGCTGATGGAGGACATGGAGAGAGGTTCAAACGGCCTCTTCCATTTCCGTTTAACTTTTGCATCCTCCGTTGTACACAAACACGCACGAAACCCGAAAGCCATCTGAGAGTGTATTACGTCCCGCCCCAGACTTTGCTTTGACTTCCGGCCAAACATGTGTTTTGTGGGTATAATTAAGTATGTGGAGGTCTCGCCCAACGGACCCCGTGGGAGTGTGCAAATTTTGCAGCGGGTTGCCGGTCCCCTGTTTCACTGCATCCTACCCGTCTTCTCAACCAGGACTCCCTTCCGCCTCCATGTCCCGATTCCGTACCGCAGACAAGTACATTTCGCAAAAGGGGTTTGCACACCTCCCCGACGTTGGTGACAATATACCGGGAGTGTCCCAGCCCGAAGGCAGCCTCGAGTCGGGGAGCACATCCAGCCGTGTCTCAGGGATCTCCAACCGACGTACCTCCCAGCTTCAAGAAGGAGATTTGATCACGGGAACGATTGATGTTACCCATGAGCGCACTCACATGCTGTCCATGATCCGAGGGGAAGATCGGGAGGATGAGAAGAAAGCTATGGTCTGTGCCTGTTTATCCCCCACTGATGGTCCAGTCTAATACATCCATTTACACCAGGAGGAATATCTCATTTCATTGAAAATCATACCGCCGGTCTATATGGGGGATTGGACGTTGGACCACGATTCCAACACCACTTGGCGTGTGTCTTGCCGGCTCACACCTGCGGTGCCCGTTTAACGAAACATTCACACAGTATCCTCCAGTTTCCACCAACATTATAACACCTATGCAACTGTGTTGATCGCCCCTTCTACTGCAGATAGTTCAGCTATTTTCAGTAGATTGGAACGAGACAACAACATGCGCGCAGACACCATCAGGAGGACTGGAGAAGATCCCGGGCGAAATGGGAACATTAACTGGTTCGAGGTGGAGGTCAAAATTTGCTGTTGTCTGAGTATACACTGACCACTGTTGTGAAGCGTACTCGGGGGGAATACGAACTTGTCATCCTCCGCCCCTCTCACTTCCTGATCGGAAATTTCCCCGTGGTGATCAAACATCCTGTCACCCAGAACTTTACAACCTTTTATGCCTCCGAGTACAGGGATGGTTTCTTACGTGAGGGCAGTCCCACTGGTCCTTTTCTGCTGCCGTTTCAATCCAGAGGCGAGATCAACCGTGAAATTCCCCTCAACCCCATCCTCGTCAACTGGGCCGCAATGATTCGGTTGAGACGTTTCATTCGTCAGAAACTCACGCAGGAATCCACCTTTGCCCAACATGTGATCGATGTTCTTCGGGATGTTATGAGGCTCCATGCAGCCGTCATCTGGAATCCTCAGCAATCCCACAAAATGCAATTCACCGTTGATGTGCCTGGCCTCGGGTCACGCAGCATGCAGGACTGGCCCTATTTCCGCACCGGAGGTCGGGCAATGCAGCCTGTTGGGGCCGGACGTAACACAGAATTGGAACAGGCTCTCGAATTGCTCGAAGAAGGTGGGTTTCTATTGTGTTTGTCAGATTACACAACATCCTGATTGGCTTTCTTCGTTTTGTGAAGGATTTGAGGAGCTCCCCGACTTGGATGGTAATGATGATTCCGATCATCACCCCGACCTTCCCTCTGAACTGGGAGTGATGCTCGCTGAGGAAAGGATGGAGAGGTTCCTTGCGGGACTTTGATGCCTTGTTCCGCTTGTCTTGAAGCCTCAAGCTCGTGTATTTGTGTATATTATATCGTCTCGGGAGCTGGTGCACCCATATAAGTCTCACTTCAAACCATAAAATGACAAGCGAAACGACATCGGAGACTGGATGAAAGTGTCGGCTGGAGATGACAGCGGCCGCATTGAATGATCTGACTTGTCACCCATCACCCACCCGTCGCCCCCCTCCGCCTGGCCACCCCGCAAGCACTTGCATTCGCGACTCCGAACAGCCAGCCTTCGGGTCCCGCGCAGACTCCAGGATCCCGTTTTGAATTAGGCTCAGGTCCCGTTTCCGGATCCGGCTACTTAACTGGGCGGGGACTTAAATCGCTTGCGGGAGCTCTGGCTGTTCTCTCCCTTGAACTTGTCTGTTCACCTCTGTGATCAGGGAGAACTCGTCGGGATGGACTGGTTGGACCTCACTGGCCTAAAGTCGTTCAGATACGTGATCGAAATCCACACGAGATCAAGACCCATGTTGGAACAGATCGCGGCTTGCGAACTCCTCGAAGAAATCGATGTGGCCATTTCCCACACCGCAGATCTAAGTTTCGGTAGGCGAAAAAACGTTTACTGTGACCATTCGATATTCAATAATCCTGACACTATGAATCGGTCGAGATCAGTGATTACCCAGTTGACCCCGTTCGTTGCTCGCATCAAATCGCTCACACTCAGGTGTCTCGTTGGACTCCTTCCCTAGTGCCCCATGCCTCAAGGCACGCCGTTTCCACCCTCTCCAACCCTTAAGCATATAGAGATCAACACGACGAATGAAGTTGGGTGGAGAGACGTACTCGTATTGGCCTCTGGTCCCTTTCTTACAAAAAGCTTCCCACATTTGAGGATCGGTCAACAATTTTGGTAAAGACATAGACCAAGGAGAGGTCTGGAAGCGAAGATTCGGGGTCCGGAGGGTCCTCAGGGGGAGGTTTTGATCTACGACGTGAACGCGCTTGTGGGATGTCACACGAGCGCGTCCAGCACCATGGTGAACCAGGTCCATTTCTTGTTCGGCGTCCATCTGATGCTTTTTCTTCCAGTAGGTTATCAGCGCACGGAGACGGTGAATCCATTCCAAAACGACAATGCACGAATAGGCCTAATCTGTGTGAGAATTATCGTAGGTAATCAAGAAACAGCTCACCTCGAGCCTCACAACATGACCGGTGACCATGAGTAACTCAAAGACCTGCGCATGTGCTTTCGGGGTTTACCAGACGTCGTTGCTAGTCCCTCTTCTCCACCTCTGTCCTCGTCATCACTCTCCGTTCGTTCAAGCTCCTGCCAAATACCGACTTCGTCATCGTTATTGGAATCGTCATGCGCGTGCCTTGGGGTTTGGTGGAACGTTCTTCGTACAGTGAGGATGTTGCGTAGATCTATAACCCCGTGGGCGGTCAGAATCTGTTTTGCACCGCGACAAATCTCCGCCTCTTTCAACTCCCTGGGTGAAAAAGTTTCCGCGGATGAACCAGGTGGTGGAGGCGGGTATGTGTGCTCGGGAGACGTTGTGAAGAGATATCCGTCGTGGGTGGTCAAGTACACCGGTTGCTTAGTATGGGTCGCAGGCTTTGTCTTATCGAGATAACCTTCGATACCAAGGGGTTCGTCCAACCGAGTTCCGTCTTTCAAGTGCAGTTTGTTCGGGTTGTGAACTTTGAGGCGAACCTCCAGGTGTGAAAGCTTCCCTCCCCGTATCGCTCGTAGGTTCAATCCGGATGAGAAATATATGGGTGGACGGACTCGAACAGACCTGATTCAACGCAAGGCCATGCAATACCGCCAAGTCCTTCTGCCTCCCGTGTAGATCGTACAGTTGCCACACCCAATCCAACTTGGCGCCCATTCTCCAAGCCAACTCCAGGGATAATCGCTCATTAATTCGTCGTTGGACAAGCCACTCCCATTTGCGAACGGTTCTTAGCGATTTCTCACAGAGCTGGACAGCCGTATCACGATCAAAGAGCCCGCAGTCCGATAGTATCAACGCATTGAGGTCAGGCAGGTGCAATTTCAAACGAGAGTCCAAGGTTGGACATCGAATTTCGATGGACTTGGGCAAGCGACCGCTAATATGACGCCTTGAAACAAGTCATTTCCAGTCCCCCGTGGGCGAGAGCAGATAACGCACCACAACTTCCAGATCCAGTCTTGTGCACGTGAACGAATCTTGACCTTGAACACGAACACGTTGAGGCCAGATTTAGCGGAGTGAAGCCGTAACGACCCTTGCAGACACTGAGGACGGGGGTAGGGGGCAGATGAAGCAGAATGTCATGTCTACAAACGAGTAGAGAGAGAGAGAGTTTCGTTCTAGGACTGTCCAGAGGGACGACGAATGCAAGGTGCTTGTGCTTTATGTCCCACTCCTTGCCAGGGAGACTCTAATGAACAGAGGTTTAGAGGTTTAGTGGGCGGACTTGTGAGGTTCATAAAATCGTGACAACACTTACGTAGTCCTCGTATAACTCCAACCGCTCCTTCCTCCCAACGACCATGAACTCCGACCAGTCCTCATACTCTAGATGTTGAGTAATCTGATTTTGATTCTCATCGAATGCTGTGCCAACGCTGTCAGCGTCCGTGTGAGACACACGTACGAGCATGCGATCTGGGGGAGTGTTACCGAGAGGAGGGGGATTAAGGGTTCGTAGAACACTAGCCTCTCATCAAAACACCCTCCTCACCTGTGATGTCGACACGTGCGGCTTCAGCTGCACCCGCACTAGTTTAAGTTACCTCTTGACCAGACCGGGCGAGGACGCTGGAAGGGGACATAGGTTCATCTTCATACGTGTTATCCTCGTAACGAACTTGTTTCTTCTTCCCTTTATATTGCGGAGGCGCAGCTGGACGGTCGGCGGCGACTGTGAAACGGAGGCTAAATCCGAAGCCTGTAGGCGATCCATGACACGAGAGGAGTCTTGTAAAGATTCTTCTGGGGCGGTCCCAGGCTGCTTGTCAGAGTGGGCGGCAAGCGCAAAATAAGAAGACGGATCCTGTAGGTCCGACAGAGATCCTGAAGCAAGACCGTTCCTTCGTGTTGGTGAATGCGGAGAGAGCTGGGTTGGTGCAGTGACGAAAGTCTCCACAGCAGAAGACAATTTCCCGGTCTTAGCAGAGGTGGCGTGTGTGGACTTTGTAGGAGAAACCGGAGGGCTAGACATCGAAGAAGTGGTTAGCGGGACTTTGTCGAGGATGTTTACACCGAGGAAGACGCCGATATCGAAAGATGTTCCAACCCAACGGTTCCTCGCCCCAATCTCCTTCACACCCTGCAACTTGCCCCATTCACTCTGCCTCCAACGTCGGAGCATTTCCTCCTGGACGCTCATCTCCCCTTCTCCCCAATCTTCATCCTTTCCTCCGTGACCCTTAAAGAACTCGTAGGCATGAGCCTTGATGACGTCACGAAGGCACTGATCCTCGTCCTCTTGAGAAGCAACTGAGACCCTAGAGCTGGAGGCGAACCATCTGCGCTTCTTCTGGGCTTTTCGGTTGTCAGTTACCTCTACGGTCAGAACACCCTCCGGCATATAGGGCCGATAAATCGACGACGGTGTCTGTGCCCCTCGTTCTTGGGGCCAGGGTCGGGCGACGTGCCTCGACCTTTGTGGGACTGCAAGGCGAGAACCATTCAGGCTCAGTGCAAGGGAAGCAGGCAGAAGCAGGAGACGAGTGGGAGATCGATGACGGAGAGGTGTATGGTCCTTCGGCTCGATCCGAATGTCACCCCAGACTCTCAGACTTCGCCTGCTATGACCTCACCGGCATCGCGCGACTCACGATTAATGATTGGTCCACGCCCCCGAACGACGATGCACAATACTAATTAGCATCACTCAGCAAGCTCGGATTAGGTTCGCGAGCGACCAGCTGGTCTGGTTTAGGCGGGGCCCAGAGCAGGTTTAAGCTAGTACTATTGATGTAGGAGATACAATACAAAAACAACGTCTTGGAGTTTATAACAGCTTTGGAGTAGGTAACTGGGTTCTGGCAGCAGGATGAGCGGCGACTAACCTATCAGCCGCAGATAAACAGATACTCACCGGAGTGCTGACCCTAATAGATCCGATGCCACTTATAATATTCGTAGTCGAGGTGCCATCCTGGGGGACCCTGAGAAATCCCGTGTTCCTTCAGGTATCCGTCGAGGACGTCGATACTCTCCTGCTTGATAGATTTCTTGTCCTTCAGGAAAGTGTAGTTTGAACTGATCGTAATGAGACAGAAGCCTTCTGTGGATGCGCCTAGTTCGAATTTGAGCTGCAGTTCCGGTGTTCCGGCCTTCTCCGCAAGGATCATCAAGGGTCCTGGTTGGGTAACGGCTGATACAGAGTTGGGGTACTCGACAACTGGACCGCCTTCTTTACTGGACTGATATCTCGTCGTAGTGTCGATCCCATGCTCCGCTGCCCACTTCACGTGCTTTCGATTTGATGGACCAGCCAAAGTAGAGGAGAGGGGGTTTGTAGTTACTGTATCCCCGTGGAAGATGTGCTCGGGTGATGTTCGGAAGTGGGGAAGCGGCTGCCACCTTGCGAAGTCCCTGAGGGAGGGGAGGTATCAATAGGGGGGAGGACAGACCCAACTGCCACATCACGTACTTCATTATCGTAGGGAACTCCCGGGGCGTAGGGGAATTTGTGAAGCGACGAAGTATCTTCGTCAGACATTGCAGATGGCGCGGAACCGGCGGTCGTAGAGGGTTTCGGTGGACCTTCCCACGACCACCGAAAAAGAAATACAGAGGGGCAGTCAAAATATGGCGCGAAGAAATCGACTGCGATCCTCGTGGGATCCCGTTGGGAGACCTCTCACCGTCGTTGGAGTTAATGTGAGGTTCTTGGCACACGGCGACGACCTCGTTGGACTACGGAGGATTACGTGTCGTTCGATCCCGGCGGTTACAATGCGAAGAAGGCTGGGGTGAAACAGCACGCTGCTCACAATTGATCTGTGCCCTAATGTAACCTAAGTACAGGCTCGAGGAGGGAACGTGGAGGTTACCATTCAAACGGAACAGCGGCTGTGAAAGAGAGAGAGGTTGATAGCGTGTTCCATGCGTAGATCTTGCGAACGCTAGAGACACCAAGGTCAGATTCCAATGCCCGCCACTAGAGCCACTTGAAACGTACCAACAGTCTCGTCCCCCTCGAGTGGCCAGCTGTCCACATCAATCTCTTTCTGTTGTTCCAACAAGATTGGCGTATCTGGTATCTTCCATCCCTGGTGTATTAACCTTCCCACGCGCCTGCGTGGACTTCGATCCCGTGCTTTGGCCGATTCCCGATCGACACTTACTCATGCATTCCTTCGGTCACTTGCTCCTGTCCCTACTGACCGCGTGTTTGTACATTTCTCCATTGTCGCTAGCTAATCTGTACGGTATAAGGATAGGAAGACATGAAGCAATGACTGGAACGAGTACAACACACGATATTTATGGACGAGAACCAGATGTCCGAGGTAGAATACAACGAACGAACGCGGGTAGAAGGGACGAGAAAAACGTGGGATCGAAGAAAGAACCAGGCCGGGCGGAGCAGGAGGTCCCGACGAGAGGGAGGTTTGGGAAGGAGGGCGTGGTATGACGTTATACCAAACCTTGACCAGCCATCTGTATGGTATCCCCGATGGCCTTTTTGGTCTCGTTCCACAGCCCGCCGAGCAATCCCGCAATCCTCTGGTCTCGACCGACGGTCAGTCGCCTCTTGACCTCATCCACAACGCTTTTGTTGCTACTCCCCGCGAGATGAGCCAACCCCTCAGGTTTCACACTGATGGGTACGATGGGAGTAGGGTTTCCAGAGGCAGTCCTGAGCCTCCGCCGCGTCCGTAGATAACTAATCATCCCAATCATTACGGCAATGGCAAACAAAACTCTCCCGACACTTGGCTTGATGGACAACAGATAGGCCTTCCAGGTGTGATATCCAGATCGAATTAGTGCGAGAGGTCCCTGTGAATATGATGAGGTCGCTAGGGCTCCTGAAGGTGGTGGGTCTGAGATCAGTGGAGGGACTGGTAGGGTCCTCGAGTCCCCATTCGGGAGTATCGTGGGACTTTGTTTCCGCGCAGAGGACTTGCTGGGATCTCGCATCCTGTATCTTGACTTTCCATTCCCGGGTGTCGGTGTGGGAGGGGGCACCGATATTGGGACCGGTGTCACGGTCCTAGATGTGTCCGTCGAACCAGACAAGGAAGGTGAGACGCTGATGGAGGACATGGAGAGGGGGTCAAACGGCTTCTTGGTATTTCCGTTTGATTTTGCATCCTCCTGTGCTCTCGCGAACTTGAATCTGGCGGTGCGTGGGGTCTCTGTCCTCTCACTAGATTCGCTTGATGAGGAACGGGCAGGAGACGACGGCCGGGAACAGGACTGTGACCGCGAGTGGGAGGGGGAAAGCGCTGGCGTTGAAGGAGTTCGTGAGCGGTAGTGCGAAGAACATGCCTCTGAGCGGATATTTTCGAGTGCTGCGACCAGTTTCTACATATCGCCGAGTCACGATCTGTGAAAAAGCACGCAAAACGAGACAAATAATCGCACCTGTTTCTTGGCAACGTCCAGTTCTCCTTCATATTGGAGGAACTGAGTAGAGAGGTCCCACTCTTCCAGACGAGGTAGCAGGTGGAGGCAATAGAGCTCGATGATCTTCCCGTAGCCATCGTCCCCTTCGAGAACGCCCCCCGGATCACCCCTCCACGAAAGCCAGTCCTCGACCATACCCTTCCCAACCTCCGGAGCGTTCAACTTCATACTCGCCAGGACGAGGGTGATGACCACTTGCGATGGTAAATACCTCGCGCTCAAGCTCCTCTGAGACCCTGCATCCTCATCCGAACCTCTGACTTTAGGCGTGAAGAGCTTGAGAGAACGGGTGTGCAACGATGCGAGGAGACTTTGTGGCGAGAGCATTAGGTTGGCCCGGATTGAGGATGGGAGCTCCTCCGCTCCGGTGGGTGGCGCAGAATAGACGGTAGTCTCCAACGTCAGTCTCAAGATATCCCATTTCCTTCTCCAAACGCTGAGATGACGGTCGGCATCCGTGGTAGTTGAGGGTGGGGGAGGTATGAGTTGGAAAGCAGAGGTGATCAGAGCGTGTGTTTGCGGGATGTCGCGGCTGAGGAATGATTTCGTGGCCCTCGAATAGAGCGAGCGGAGAGTGGCCTCTGTGCTGCCGGTCGAGCTGGAGCTAGCACCTTCGTCTGCGACGGGGCCAGAGGTGACGGTGGTGGTCGAGGACATGGGGAAGACGGGTATCACATGTCTCACTGCCGACTCTTATGATCCTACCCGGTACCCGAGCACCCACCACTGAGACTGGACCTTGATCATCATCAGCCCGTTTCGATCTACACTAGTTGACAGGAACAATCGCGGGGACCGAAGAGCCAGGAGTGCGGTGACAGCGATCACTACAGGCACGGGCGACACGGGCTACTTATC
>Ga0307517_10002850_pt1 | contig 27450 bp, 15 predicted proteins | sample 23_EM_MG_FD_194515 | JGI IMG/M metagenome (GOLD analysis project Ga0307517, IMG submission 194515) | Populus trichocarpa ectomycorrhiza microbial communities from riparian zone in the Pacific Northwest, United States - 23_EM | ecosystem: Host-associated > Plants > Roots > Unclassified | place... | reverse complement strand
GGTCTGGGACCAGTTCAAACCGGACCGGACCACCCAAGTTAGTCGGGTCCAGTCATCGCCATCACCAGGACTGGCCAGCCCGGTCCCGCCTCCAAGACTTGACCGGTCGGACTATTCGGAACCCTGAACGTGGTTTCTTACCGAAGGATTGAGGGATTGGCACGAGGGGGGCATACTCGTGGATGATGAAGATGACCCTGTAGCATTAGATGTTAGTGAGGATGAAGCAGAAGTATTTTTCGAGTAGCCAAGACATAATGAAACTGATATTGCGTCTTACCTGACGACTGTCCTTGGCGTGACTCACCTTAATTGGATTTCTTAGCACATGGGCCAATTATTCGAGTTCTTACGGTATATGAAGGGAGGCTCATAATTTTCACCCTTGATGCTATCAGCTTCCTCGATACAACCACCCCAACCCAACCAAGAAAAATAAGCAAAAATAATTTGAATACATCGCAATAATCAGTACTTAGTATACCATCAATCAACCTTAATAGAAAAGAGAAGGTATTATGAAGTGCCTCTTCAGTGGTGATGGTTTTTGGCTCGGAAGATTTTAGCAACAAGGTTCTCGCACAGCGGATTCAGAGTTCAGATACGGATTTGACGCAAGTTGATTTGTATATAGCAGATATAAAAAACAGACGAAGAACTTAAAGAACTTATCAAAAGAAAGAACAGGCTGAATGCAATCGAATGGAAGGGAAGAATAAGATAAACAGAGACAGACAGGAACGAAGTGTAGTGAACTGATAGTGAACAAATAATGGGAAAAACAGGCCTCCTTATATCTTAACCATCCTCCATGTCATGCTTCCTGCGCATGCACAATCCTGCTTCTCGCTTCCTCCCACTTAGTAGTTTTGGCATGCACTTTCAAGAATCTGATCCGAGGTTCTAGTAGAGTTTCCGAGGTAATGGTAGTGCGGCCAGCCACAGGTTGGGTGTGAAGCCGAGGGTATCGTTCGGATATCGTTCGGGTATCGTGAGTGTTCCTGTTTCAGTGCTGTATGATAGTTGTTTTATGTTGTTGCATTAGCTTATGCGGAACCGTAGTTAGAGGTTGTATGAGCTAACACTGGTGGAACAATGTTAGAGTAATGGTGCGTAACGGATAATAGTAGTTGCGTTTCAGAGTCTGCCCGCATGGGAATATATGCACGTGATGAGCAGTCAAAAATCCAACAGAAGACACGGGTTGCCACGCACACGCGGGTGATCGGTTAGAGCCTGTTTGGCTACAACGGTTCCGTTCCGTTGGGCGACCGTTTCTGCTGTGAAAATGACCTTCTGTCAATTTTGAAAAGGAAGGAAAAGGGTCATTTGTATGGGAGAACGGAAAGGAGCCGTTGTAGTCAAACAGGCTCTTAATTTTGTCCACGCACAATACCAACAGATCACCATTCTCCTCCGGAAGAAGAGTCACTAAGATCAGATTAGATACTCAACATCGCAATAGCATGAGGTACAATATAGATGAGAAAGAGCATCTCCGGACTACTTCCACAAAGTGTCACCGAACACTACTGGGCCTCCCCCTAATTGCTAAGAGAATTCACGCCAAAACACAGGTGGGAGTCCCTCAACTCCCATCTCTGGGACTGGGACGCACCCATAAGGTTGGGGTAAGAGGGAGTAACTACCGTAGGGAACCAAGCGCATCATACAGTTTGTCCTACTAGTCCATTTGAACGGAGGGGAGTGGGGTCTTGGAGTTTCTTTTTCTTTTGATATGATATGATTTGGGTATTATGAGCATTTGGTCTTACTCCACACGAGGTTATGATATGGTAGACAATGAAACATAGCAGCGGAACGGGAATGCAGGAGATACACCGTCGGGAGGATTCATAGCGAACTATTCTCTCGGGCAGATGCCGGGTTAATGCCCACCACCGTAACATTGGGCGTCGCGAGACCGGCGGGCAAGAGCATACAGGAGCCACTTGTCGAAAGCTACAGATTTCTTTTTCAATCACAATGCTCGGGTAAGGGAGTGCCAGAGAAGCACAATATTTACTTTTTCAATTCTAGTATGAGAGATTGTTGAAAAACACCACATAACAACTGGGATACCCCACCTGGGGTGAAAATAGGGATAAAGAGCTCACGGCATCGTACCGGTACAGTTCCATCTGCTAGAGAATTGGATGGGGAAAGTGCCTGCAGGATGAGCGGTGGGTTCGTCTTGTACGGTGGGGTGCCTGTTGGGTTGTGATTAGTGGGGTATGGTATTATGATAGAGTGCGGTTAGATTTCTGGTTAGCCAGCGGATGGTTGGCTGTTATCTGGCGAGGGCGGGCGGGGCGCCAGAGAGTATGCCGCTAGCGACTAGACGGGTACTGCCGAAATGACTTAAAAGGTGGACCAGAATTGAGACGGAATGAATGGCAACCTCACAAATTGCTGCTGCTTGCTTCATACTATGAGAGTCCATAAAACGGTAACCCTACCAGTCACCAAGTGCCCAGCATTTTTAGCTAGTATCCTTTGCTGCGAATATCTAGGAACTTGTTTCACACCCTCCTAAAACCTTCAAATACAGTACATTGAATAGGCTCCCCATGTTCTCACTTGTTGAAAAAACAAAACGGCTAGTTCCTAGTACTACATCTCAGCGATCACCCAGCAGCTTTATTTTCTAAATTTTGGCTTTGGGGTGCCCATGCAATTTCATGCGCGGGTCAATTTGAGATGAAGGATTTGAGCGAGTTGCACGGTGGGTAGGGGTTCTGGTTTTAGCGGATTTGCTCTGCTGAGGCAGTGAGTTGCCATGCCTGTGGTGCCCTCCCCACAGAGGCACAGCGCATAAGTCCAGATTTTGCTCCAAGGGCGGTAGATGCCGGTATTTGTCACGCCGATCTGATGAGAAGAGTTTGGTGATCCTTATCGTTGCGCCTAGTATATGGCACGTGACTGAGAGATCCATCAGCCGCGCTAGTAGGATTGGAAAGTCACCATAAATTTACGTAATTAGGTAATCCTCATACCCAATTCCTTATCTCCCACCTCGAACTGGACACCCATTTTAGAAAAATGTGCTCTCGTTTACGCCTTTTCTAGATGCTCGGTTAAGCTGGTGCCAGAATATGTTCGGGATTGGCCGTTTTGGTGGAGAATCGCTTAATGCCCACTCACTTTGTCGGCACTTGGAGAGGTTGTGACTCTCGCTTACAACCGCAATGGCCATTTTAAGATTGGTGATGGGAGAGAGTTTCGGTCATATTGTGTAGGGGGGCTTGGTACTATACTGTGACTGCTGATGGTGTTTGTGGTTAATACCCAAAAAAAAGGTTTTGCAATAGTTTAAGGTCCAGCCAGGCATATTCGACAGAGGGCACTTAGGGGTTTTCGTGGAAGGATAGTACTGCAGAATTGGACTCGAATATGTTAAGACTTAGAAACTAGTGTGTGATTCCTCACCCTAGGGTGCCGATATATTAGCCGGAGGAATCATGTTGGGGCGGCTGAATTTGAACATGAGCAGTCTGGTACTCGCCATTTTCTGACATTTGCGCACACAGCTGCTACTGCATATGAGCAGTGAATGGCCCAGAGCCGCAGGACTGTGGTCATATGCAATAGCAGTTGTGTTCGCAATTATCAGAAAAATCGTTTTAGGTGTGTGTGCAAGGCTGCGTTAAACCGGCAGACCCCCGCTTTCTTTAACTATACCCCACTTCTCTTCTGGTCGCAGGAATATCTTCAAAAAGCCATACCAGCAGCTCCTCCACTTCGACAGCGCAAGAAATAAAGAGTTGAAGATGTCGCAATATATCGCCAATAATCGCGCCGGGTTCTCCAATAACAGTAACGCTTTTGATGTGCAGGATAGCGATACCATCACCGGCGATCCATCCCAACTCCTCGCCTGGTTATCACCCCTGGATCCTAGCTCGCGGCATTGGGAAATTCAAGAGCACCGTGCCAACGATGTAGGGGAATGGCTCATACAAACCGAGGAATTTAGGAGATGGTATGCTGGTAGCGAGGGAGGTGGAGGTGAAAGTGCTGTTCTGTTTGGTTATGGGAATCCCGGGGTGGGGAAGACATTTATTAGGTAACTAGGATTCTACACTGGGGAGTGGGGGGGGGAGAGCCCTTGCTAACGAGCTGCGATGATAGCTCGCTGGTGGTGGATAGGCTGTGCGACCAGACCGGCGGACGAAACGCTGCCGTTTCATGCTTTTACTTGGACTTCGCCGCACGAAAGGAGCAGTCAGCCACCAATGTGCTAGGCTCACTGCTAAAGCAGATGGTGAGTGGGATGGAAAGGATTCCGGAGGAAATATCCCGGGCCTTTCAACAGCAGGGAACGACCATTAGTGGGCGCAGACCCCAACTCGGTAATATCGTGAGGATGCTGCAGGTCATCACGTCCTTACGGCCAACATTTATGGTTATTGACGCACTAGACGAATGCTCGGGAGCGCAGCGAGCCAGGCTCCTTAATTCGCTGAAACAAATCCTTGAGAGGTCCACGACCACACGAATATTTGCCACCGGAAGGCCACATATTTTGGCAGAGATTGAAAAGCGTCTTGCTGGCCACGTACAAAGTGTCTCTATAAGTCCCACTAGAAAAGATATCACTTGGTACCTCCGGATCAAACTCGATGAGGACGAAATGCCAGATGTCATGGACGAGAGCCTAGAGGAAGACATTCTCGAGAAGATTCCGGAAAATGCATCGGAAATGTATGTAGGGGCAATGGTGCTGAGGACCATACCCCAACTATCCGCTAATAGATATAAATAGGTTCCGCCTTGTTTCCTTGAGTATCGGGGCAGTTTTGCGAGAATCGACTATTTATCGGAGACGAGAAAGGCTTAACGGAATGGGCGATGGGTTAGGGTGGGAAGGCGCTTATGGTATGACGATAGAACGGATAAAGGCGCTGGACGGGGATCAATCGAGACTCGGGATGGCAGCCTTGATGTGGGTTAGTTACGCGGAACGGCCCTTGACAACGGATGAGCTCTGCCACGCTCTAGCAGTAGAACTAGGCTCCAAGGATTTCAATACCGGGAACGCCCCTTTGATCTCGACATTAGTGAGCTGCTCTCAAGGGCTTCTCGCTGTTGATAAAGAGACATCAACTGTGCGACTGATCCACCTAACTGTGGAAGATTACCTTTCCGCCCGTCCTGATCTCTTTAGTGGACCTCACTCGTCAATGGCGGAGATCTGCCTGACGTATCTGAATTCCAACCACCTCAAGGTCCTTTCAGCCCTCTCTTCTTCCGTTGTCTGTAGCGATCCCTTTCTAGGGTACTGCTCCGTATACTGGGGAGTCCATGCGAAAAGGCAACTCTCAGAGTGCGCAAGGTTACTTGCGCTAGACCTGCTTCGGGAATATGATGGCCATATATCTGGTGAATTGCTTTTGGAACAAGTAGAGTATCTGGATTGCTGGGATTTCGATACCAACTTTTGTAGCGACTTTGATAGCCAGGCTGGTGTAGGTTTTTATGGTGACAGTTCTGCGTTCAGTGGACTACACTGCGCGTCGTTCTTTGGAATTGCCGAGGTTTTAGCTGCTTTGATACAGACGGAATGTTATGATGTCAACAATCCAGATGTTTCCGGTAAAACACCACTATCGTATGCTGCTTGGAAAGGACATGCGGGAGTTGTGGAAATATTACTCGGCCAGGAGGGGGTAAACCTCCAAACGCCACTCGCCTATGCTGCTTCAGGTGGACATGAAGAGGTGGTAAAAATACTCCTCCGGCTACCCGAAGTCAGCCCCGACCAGCAATCAAATTCCGGCCGAACACCTCTCCTGCATGCCGCATCGGGAGGACACGAAGGAGTGGTGAAAATACTTCTCGAGCGGGGCGAGGTCAACCCCGACAAGGAAGATAATGAGGGCGACACACCGCTCTTGTATGCCGCTAGGGGTGGGCATGAAGGAGTTGTGAAAGTGCTACTCGAGCGGGGCGATGTGGACCCTGAGAGGCTAGATAATTACGGACGAACACCACTCCACAGTGCCGTTCGGGGTGGGCATGAAGGAGTTGTGAAAGTGCTACTCGAGCGGGGCGATGTGGACCCTGAGAGCCTAGGTGATTGCGGCGTAACACCACTCCACAGCGCCGCTCAGAGTGGGCATGAAGGAGTTGTGAAAGTACTACTCGAGCGGGGCGATGTGGACCCTGAGAGCCTAGGTGATTGCGGCGTAACACCACTCCACAGTGCCGCTCAGGGAGGGCATGAAGGAGTTGTGAAAGTACTACTCGAACGGGGCAAAGTGAATCCCGATATACTTGATAATAGCGGCGAAACAGCGTTCTTGAAGGCAGCTCGCCGTGGACGCGAAGGAGTCGTCAAAATACTACTCGCTCTGCCGGTGACCAACCCCGACAAGCCAAACCATCACGGCAGCACACCGCTCTTGCTAGCTGCTCATTATGGGCATGAGAATGTGGTGAAAATACTACTGGACAGAGAAGAGGTCAATCCCGATAAGCGAGATAACGATGGCGACACACCCCTCTTATGTGCGGCCAGGTGTGGACATGAGGGAGTGGTGAAAGTGCTACTCGAGAAGGAACGAGTTAACCCCGGCAATATAAATCATGTAGGCCTCACACCACTCAGGTGCGCAGTAAGCAATGGCCATAAGGGGGTCGTTGAGCTTCTGAAGCTTCACCAAGCGGCCGTCCACGTAACACCCTTAGGCCGGGAAGACACTACGGGGTAGAGATCTCCTCTTCTCCCTCTTCTGTCTTTGGACATCAGCCGTTACAGCGAAAGAGGTTCCGCTGTTATGTGAACACATATACATGTTATCAGACCAGCCTGAAACTCCATGTCTAACCTTGTGGCGTGAGGATACGGGTTTCTGCCTACAGGGCACAGTAGGGCCTGGTCAGTGAGGAGATATAGCTTTATTATTGTAAGAAGGTTCGGTTTATGCCCTACAGTTTTCATTCTGCCCGATTCAATTCCCCCCTACTATAGTTCTAAATTATTGCATTCGTTTGTTTTATTTCCTCATTCCTCCTCCCCTCTTCCATGAGTGATAGAATTCCCTGGGTCATAAGTTGTATACAGAGTCTCCTTTTTTTAGATTCCCGGGGAGTAGCGTATGATAGCCTTAAAATACTCGGGGCGGTCGAGAACTATATCTTAACCTCACCTACAATTGGGCATCGGTTACTATAAGCGCTATGGCCTAGATGGCGGTACGGTATTGCCCTTTGCTGATACCAAAGAGTTATCCTCGCTCTAACGTGAGTATAAGGGGGTTGGGAGAGCCCAGCAGAGTGGCTTCTTGTGTCACTCATTCAACTCCCATACTCCCCAACCATTTCCAAACGAAAACTCTCCTGATCCAAACATCCGGTGCAGTAGTAGTGTTGCAGATATAGAACCTTCGTGAATATTTTAACATTATGAGCAAGCTAGTTTGATCCCACTCCACACGAGGTTATAATATGGTGGGCAATCAAACATAGCAGCTGAGCAAGGATGCAGGAGATACACCGTGGCCAGGATTCACAGTGAACTGTTCTCTCGGGTGGATGCAGGGTTTTAAGTGCCCACCACCACAACCACAAAATTGCACATGGCGAGAATGGCACTCAAAGGCATGCAGGAGCCACTTGCCAAAGGCTACCCAACAATAATAGATCTCTTTCCCAATCACAGTGCTCGGGTAAGGGAGTGCAGGAGAAGCACAATATTTACTTCCTCAATTCTAGTCCAAGAGATTGTTGAAAAACACCACATAACTGGGATACCCCACATGCGGTAAAAATAGAGACAAAGAGCCCACACCGTCATACAGTTCCATCTGCTAAAGAATGGGATGGAAAAAATGTGCGTGTAGAAGGAGTGGTGGGTTCGGCTTGTACGGTGGGGTGCTGGTTAGCTTGTGATTAATGGTGTTAGATTTCCGGCGAGCGAGAGGATGGTTGGCTGTTAACGTAATTTACGGGGATGTGGCTCATCACAGGGATCAGGCTCACCCATAGCAACCATTGGAAAATCAAATCTACATTTGATTATCACAACAAATAAATGAGATACCACCCTGAGAATCAACCCACAGGTACTTTGAAATATAGAGAATCTGAAAATCTAGTTTTTATTTTCTGGTGATAAATTGTTATTCTGATATAGTGGTTTAAAGATTGCCTGTTTTATATATAAATTGTGGTTTTTCATAAGTATAAAAAAATTGAAAACCCTGGAAGAATTACATAATAAAATAGATAGAAGGATAGTATAAGTCTTAGATATTCAGAATAACTAGGTTTTAATTTTCTTGATAATCATTTTTGAAAGCCACAGTAATTAAAAAAGAGGTAGAAAATAAGTGCAAATTACATACAAATTGGATCAATTTTACCATGTAATATCTATATACGTAGTTAGCCTATGAACTCAATATCTTAGAATAACCTTTATGATGACATCTGAAGTTAGTATATAAAGTTTCAAGTCCGATAAATATCACCTTCTATATTTCATACCGGTTCTTAAGATTATTGCGATTTAACCAACAAACCGTATATTAATCATGAACTAGGTGAAATCAAATCGTTAGGCTCACTACAAGTCAATTACCAATAAGATCAGGTTTAGTAGACTAGAGTAGACAGTATGGGGCATAGTTTGGAGTGGATATTAATTATAATAAGTAGTAGAAAGAGAATTATTGATTGTAACTAAAAGCTATTAATATAGAATCTAATCAACGGCTATTATTGATCCTGGCTCTAAACACTGCTGCTAGACTCCCTAGAACCTATAACTTAATCTAATAACTCAGTGTTCATTTAAATAAGTTATTATAGCAAAATAAATATACAATAAGAATTTATTCTAACCATTTGATAGTTTGAGAATGATCAATGCACAAAGTATGTAAAACTTTTTTATTTACCTTGCAGCTTTATATACTACCTTAGGATATGATAGTCAAATGGATACCAAGATATTGAGTTCATAGGCCAACTACGTATGTAGATATTATATGGTAAAATTGATCCAATTTGTATCTAATTTGCACTTATTTTCTACCTCTTTTTTAATTACTGTGGCTTTCAAAAATGATTATCAAGAAAGTTAAAACCTAGTTATTCTGAATATCTAAGACATATACTATCCTTCTATCTATTTTATTATGTAATTCTTCCTGCGTTTTTAATTCTTTTATACTTATGAAAAACCACACTTTATATATAAAATAGGCAATCTTTAAACCACTATATCAGAATAACAATTTATCACCAGAATGTGAAAACTAGATTTTCAGATATTCCATATTTCAAGGAACCTGTGGCTTGATTCTCAGGGTGGTATCTCATTTATTTGTTGTGATAATCAAATGTAGATTTGATTTTCCAATGGTTGGTATAGGTGAGCCTGATCCCGCTGATGAGCCACATCCCCGTAAAGTATGTTATCTCTGGAGGGTCTGTTGGGCTCCGAGGGTATGTCACTAGCGACTACAGGAGCGCGGCGCAAATCACTTTAAAACTGAACCAGAATTGAAACCGAATGAATACCGGTACCAGCCTGACAGAATTGCTGCTGCTTACTTTTTTGTTCGTAGACAAAATTATGCGATCAACCACAGCTCATAATTCTCGCCCTTGATGTTGTGCACCTCATCGATATAACCACGCCAACCGAGCGAAGAAAATTGAATTAAATTAAATTAGATGCATGGCAATAACCAGTGCTTAGTATATCCACCAACCTTAGGAAAAAAGGAGAAGGTATTATGAGGTGCCTGTTCAGTGGTGCAATAATGATTCTTTCGGGGGCCGGAAGTGATGCGTTGCCATGCTTACTACAGTGCTCGATTAATTTTTCCTCCAATCAGTTAGCAGGTATCTACCCAGCACTTTTAGCTGTGATAGTATAGTATCCTATGCTCCGAATACCTAGGAACTTGTTCCACACCCTCCTAAAATCGCCAAGTGCACATTGAATAGGCTCTCTGTGTTCTGATAAAAATAAAATAAAAACGGCCAGTTCCTAGTGCTACATATCAGCAATCACCAATCAGCTTTATTTTTGCTAATTTTGACTTTGTGGGTGCCGATCCGGTTTCACATTTTGGGGTGAACGTTTTAAGCGAGTTGGGTAAGTTACAGATTTTGTACCGGTATTGAGTAGGGGTTCTGGGTTTTAGCGGGTTTGCTCCGCCGATGCAGTGAGTGATTATCCCTTACACTGTTGTCAAGCACTCGCACTAAGTGCAGATACACCTGGTTGTGGAAGCGATCGGTGGTGAACTAGCTACAGAGAGCAAAGTTAGGAATAATTCTGACTACTATAAGGTAAGTATTATGATGAATGTAAAGGGTGCTAATGCAGCCCCTTTAAACACTAGCCAATTTGGATAATTGTGATATGAAAAACTGTGTGGTAGGGCTCAGAATAGACATAAATGAGTACCGCTCAGCATGGCAATGATGGAAAGCAGGCTGGCTGCGTAGATTTGCTCCCAACTATGGGACAATGTAAAAGTGCAATGAGAGATATTTTAGTACAAGAGTTAGCTTCCAGCGATGTTTGAGACATAAAATTCATTGCATAGGAGAACGTGAAGACATAACTAAAGGAAAGTGAGTACCAGTGCAGAAAATACATCAAAATACAGCCTAAAAGCACCTACCCCCCCCGTCCCCCGGCCTCCCTTGCCTTCTCCTGCCATTCCCACCATCTCCCGCTGCTTTCCTGCTGTCCTCCGCCATCCCCGGCCGGCCCCCACTGGCCCCTGCCTTCCCCTGCTGTCCCCGGTCATCATTCACTGTCCCCTACTGTTTACTCTAATTCCAGAACCCAGCCTTCAGTCTTCATGCACCCCCGACATTATTGTCTAAGGTTGTCGGGCCCGTCGTCCTAGGTAATATCGGCCGTCATCAGATTTGGACAACAGGCAGATGACATTTTCTGCTGTGGCATCCGATCAAGTGATCCGTTGGGCCCCTGGACTATTAGGGGGTACTGATGGTACTACATGTATTATATAATATCAAGAGTGTGTCTAGCTGGCATAAGGAGAACGCTAGACATGGTGGTAGTGGTCTCCAATGGGAGAAGTGAGCTAATTGGTTTGAGGGGAAAAGTGGAAGGCAGAAAAGTGGCTCAGAAGATGCGATGGCAAGGGATAAATACTTTTGTATTTCAAGCTTTTCAAATTTCATTATCTTTCCTTAATGTCTCCAAAATGAGAACCAACTCATCCTTTCGTGCCTCTTGTTCCAAATACGCATCATGAGACTGATGCTCACTCTGCTCCCGAATTTCATCGGCAAGGTCCAAAATAGTATGTATGAGATTCTCATGCTTCTTCTCCTGTCACTCTTCTATTTCTTTCAATTTCTCCTTATCCTTTTTCCTACCCTCTGTAAACTCAGCCAAAACATTATCAACTCTCTTTCCCAAGCTTTGTTTCTGCCTGCATTTCCTTTCCCTTCAAGCTCTAGTATTACTCCCTTCTCCTTCCTCTTCCTTCAACCGCCAGCCCAATCCCGGCATAGAATCATCTTGTACCTGCCTTCCATGCATTTCCAGCTCACCTGCCTTCTGCCGGGCAAGTCTTCGTGTATCAGGATCAGTACTGCACTGATTCCACCAAGTTGTCAACTCAATCATGTTGAGTTCAAACCTCCCAAATTCTTCATCCGTTCGAGTTTTGCGAAGCGAGAAGAGTTCTGCTCTCTATTCTTGTCCGTAAGCTTTCAATTCTGCTTAAACAATTATTACCTTAGATTGCATTCCTACTCACCTCAAAGATTGCAATTAACCTTTTAGGTCTCTGCCGACAGGACTCTGCCCTCCGGAGAATCAGTTGAGCTTCCAAGTTTTGTCAAACCTCTGCAACCTCCTTCCACTTCAGAGTTGTTTGCCCTCTTCTACAGGTGATTGGATCTGTTGCTAATACTTGTTGTACAAGCACCCAATCCTGCCAACCATCCCACCTTGCCCCTCTTCCCCTGCCATGCCTTTGACTGCCAGGTTCGTCGGAGGTATTTGATGGGGGTAAAATATCGTTCATCTTATTGCTTAGTATTAAAAAGGTCTTTTTAGAATCTGAGACTTTATTTGATCACAATAGTGTCAATTGGTCAAGCACAGTTGCAGCGCACTCTATCTTTTTTTTTATTCACACCACTTCTGACTTTGTATTTGTCACCCACCAAATAAATAGCTGTAGGCCTCCAAAACCGGATTTTACATCTTTCCCATGTCTTGCCACCCACCTAGGTGTCCAAAGCTTCCAGCTTAACATAAATTAACCTATTTTTCTACCACCTAGGGCTTCTTGCGCAAACCCTGTTGCTAAAGGCTAAGTTGATAGCGTGGGTCATGAGCGTAACTAGACTAGGCCAAGTGGTAAGCAATCAGAATCCCTTACCTTGTAATCATGGCTAGAGTCTATTTGGGTAATCGTAATAGGAAAAACATTGTGCTTCTCAAATGGTGTAGTGCTCAGAATACCGTAGAATCACTAATGTTCAGCATTGCCATGATGGAGGCCAGAGTGGCCGCATAGATTTGCTCCCAGGTACTAAAATAAGCTAATGTGGACACCGCAAAAATAACATTGATCGTTACTTCCTTTGTGTTGAATCTTAACTCTAGTTGCTACTTCTTTCATCCATGTGATCGATGATCTCTACCTTAGCGTGACACTAAAAGTGCCTGAACGAAAGTACACGTGAAGGGATGAGTTGGTTACCTGTATATATGCCGATTGATAGGTAGATAGTCATAAAAATTGGCTATGATGGGTAGTAATTTCATCGCATATTCAGACGGAATCTAGTATTAATAAACATTTATAGCTTAGTGCTATGTCCAAATATGGCTAGGAGGAGCCACTATTATATGTATTATTCAGTCTCGTCTGGGTCAATCTTCTGCTCAGTTCCCTACATTTGACAGGACCCCCCTACCATGTGCTTCTAGAGTCTTTCCTCACAGCTTTTACCCAGGTATCGGCTCACCATAGTTGTAATAAAAACTCTGCAGGTTTTTGAGACTCTTTCACCCCAGCTTTATATTATGCCCAAAGTAACCTTTTAGAAATTACAACTCGCTCCTCTCATATTATCGTCACAATTGTGGTCACCCGCACCACAATTATCATCACTAAAAACATAAAACTGCAGTGTTTTGTCCTCTAGTTTGATCGGCTAACCTGTTATCATCGGCTGCTTTCTCCTCTTTATATTAACCCCATCATACATTTGATATTTCTCAAAATACTGACATACTGGCCGGCACTTTTGTAGCAAGCGGATTCCGAATATGCGATGAGACAAGTACACAAAACTCTCGTACAAGAAACTCTCTTCTTCTCTGTTCTTCCATCACCGTCTCTTGCCTTCCAAACTATTGTTATGAGGTCTGGATGGGGGAAGTACGTGCTAGAAAGATCAAGAAGTACAAAAAAGCCAGGGAGGAGACGTGTGTATATTGATTCGATATGTGCCTGACTTATCCGTATATCTATGGCAGAGCAGATGGTTTAAATACAAGAAACCCTACCACATATCTTCTTTTCCGGAAATCCTTCGGTGAACATGATCGCTCACCAACTCGCACTCTGTTCCGACCCACTTATCGCTTTCCACTCCGCACATTTCTGGCCACCTCTGCGAATCCTTCGACTAGTATACAAACTAGGTATACTCGCCGCTCCTGCGAGATTTATAATGACTGACAAAGGAACTAGTCACTAACAATAAGGAAATATAGGAAAAGGTACGAACACCAAATATAGTGGGCACGCAGTTCTCGCAGGTGCTTTCCAACACAAACCACGCCCTCAACTTTCTAACAGATTTCCTCCCTCAGTTCCTTCGCCCGTTTCAACTACTTACTGACCTTTCCTGAATGCTCTTTCCCAAACATTCCTGATACCTTTGCCTGTTTCGCTATGATCAAAGTGTGACACTCATTCAGTGCATCCTCTGGCTAACACTAGTTCCAAACCTTTAGTACCCCTAGTTTAATTCATGAATCCTCTCAAAACATCTCCGCTTGCACCTAACCATTCGTCCTTACATGTCTTTGCTTCAACTTCCATACTTCCAAACACGTTCCAAACAAAAACTATCCTACTCAAAACCTTCCGTGTAGTACCACTGTCGTAGATATGGAACCTTAGTGTATATTCTAATAGATAGAGGACCGACGACGACCTCTACAACCACCTCAGTGAATGAGGATTTCCGGTATCGTGACCTTTTGATTTCTTTTCTTCTGCGGTTACTTTTTTTACAACTTTATCGTGAGACTCAAGAGGTACCGGTTATCCTATTTCGGCCCTGTATTTCTTATTTATCCTCGGACCCGATCACTACGCTTAGAGAAGACGATTTTCTGCCTTCGCGAGGGACCCCCTCTCTGCTGATATTTCATCCTTTCAGTACCCATACCATCCCAGTTCCCGAGAATTGTGTTCAAGTCGATCGTCGAGCGGATGCATTCCCTGTCGCAAGTCCTACAAAAGGTGGACACGGCATGCCCCCTGCTCAGGCTGATATATACAGAGGATTTATGGTAGGACGCTGTTATTGCGATTGATAGTCAAGCCTAGCGGAGACCTATCGTGAAGGAATAAAAAAGGTAAGTTAAAAAGAATAAAAAAATTATGAGAGAAAAGAACCAGTTCATTCCTTCCACAAGAATATAAGAATTGAACCCACCGCTGCCCCCAAACTACCACAGAGAAAAGAGCCCATTATTTGTATATATCCATCTCTTTGGATCCGCTTCACAGTTCACACAACGGCACCAGCACAACACCTGACTTCTTGAGTGCCATGGCGCACTGGGTCAGTTGTTCCAACGCGCAACGCCAACCAGCGCACAGCACAGCTAATAGGACAAATCTACGCGCTAAACCCCATCCCTCCACGAACACATTGGTCTGCTGTGAAAATTGCTCCAACCGCCTTTCTTCTTCGAGTGGCCTAGAATGAAACGTGATTCCTTGAACCTGCTCATTGGGCACCAATGCACAGACGCGCTGTCGCATGGGATGCGGGGAGGCGGACTTGGTGATTGGCCATTGATTCGCGACAAACAAAACACAGAAGAACAGTTGCGGAGTATGATACTCTATCCCGGCATTTGCACTGGTGCAGTATCTCCTTGGACTCGTGATGCCTCTTCCAATCCATTCACCAGCCCAATTTTGTATCTCGAGGCGTAGATCTAACTAAGGGCCCGTTTACCTATAGACGGCCGTCTAGCAACCGGAGACGGTGCCGACCGTCAAGGAAGGTTAAAAGGTGGGAGGTGTGGAGGGTGAATGGATGGGTGCGTGTTTACCTAATTATACTGTCTAGTGTCGTTTAGTGTGAAAAATTTGATTAATTGACGGGAGGTGTGCAACCATGTAGCTTTTGGCTCGCAACAGTGCTTGGCAACCGAAATAGTAGACTGACCAACAATGTCTCCTCGCAGACAGAGTATAGGAATTTTGTCTCTGAACTCACTCTGGGTGATGAGAGAACAAATTGCTATTTGCAGAAAAAAATTAGAGCTAATCGATAGCTATTCTTGCGATTGCGTGCATGATGTATGAGTGTTGTTGATAGACGGTGGTTGCAAAACGACCTGTTGAGCAGCGTCAGGTTTTGACCGTCTAGCAGCAAGAATATTAGACGGTTGAAAACTGTGTAAACAGTTTTGCCATGTCTATCGGAATATGTTCCTGGTTGAGACGCCACCGTCTAGTTTCCCCACCAAAATATGAGAACTAGACGGTTAGGTAAACGGGCCCTAACTGTGCCAAGGTTCCCGCCACTTTGAAGGACGCTAGGCAACCATCAAAGTTGACAGCACTCCAGAGGAGTGCCAGTCACCCCAACGCAACGCAACATGTACCCCAACACAACTTTCATAGCCAAAATCCCACTATACGAAAATAAAAGTTGTAAAAGAGAGAGAGAAAGAAGGAAGACTTCTTTTCAAAGACTTAAAACAATATGTGAGAAAGTTGGAAGGACGTTTAAAGCATCAGAGAGTGTTTAGTCGTGGTTCGTAATTCTTAAATTCACATACAAATTAAAAGTTGTGTTGGGGTGACATGTTGCGTTAGGGTGACTGGCATTCCTGTCAACTTTGATGGTCGCATAGCGTCCTTCAAAGTGGCGGGAACCTTGGCACGGTTAAGCGCCAAACAATACCGAATTCTCGCCGGGAGCCAATTTTAGTGATTAGAAGGGGATCAGGCCAATGCTCGAAGTTGACCGGTATTGCATAATACCGAGATTTAGGCAAAAAGGATGGAATATTTGGGGTCACCGTGCCCAGGTTGCGGCTCCGCCACAGCCATGGGAACTACACGGTACAAAGGGAGCACCTGACACCCCAACGCAACATGACATCCAACAGAACTTTCTAGTAAAAGAGAGGAAGATTTATTTTTAAAGACTTAAAAAAATGTATGAGAAAGCCAGAAGGACTCTTAAAGAGTAAGGGAGTGATTGGTAGTCGTGGGTAATTTTTAAATTGACACAAATTGAAAGTTGTGTCGGGCAGTCATTTTGCGGTGGGGTGTGTTATGCACTCCTTGCGAGTGCCCATTTTTCCGGAGCCGCAACCTTGACACGTTTATTCAATAGCATGTTCCAACTCTTATGGAGGCTGACCTCACCTGGCTTCTAAAGTGTATCTCGCAGAATACCTTTCAATCCCTCATTAACCTCGACCCCTTCTCCGGCCCCATTATTCAGTTCTCCGACTTTATACAGTACTAGGGCAAAAAGATTCGTCCTATGCCCATTTTACACCAGAAGTAGCCGACTTCGCCACCCTCCCCCAGGCCACAATCTTGATGTGAATCCACAAAGATTTGGCTGTATATTAGAAAATCAGTAGATAATATAATGAAAGTAACAAAACTCTTAAATATAACAAAGGGATGGAGAAATGGTTGTTTAAGTAGAGAGGCATCGGTTGTCATGTACCTTTTTGTGTGGAGCCCCAAACAAAAATCTAGGTCACTTTTACACAAGCTTATGCAATCATAAATAATGGAAATAGTTTTGATTCATTTTACTTCTAGTTTCAGAGGTTTGGATAGATTGTGGTTCTCTAGCTAGGGGGAAGACTTGAAGTGTTTCCATCCACACAGTGTTGAGAATTGTCGGTTTCAAAATATCAAATTTGGCCCGAAAACCAGTATTGGACGAATCTTTTTGCCCCCGTACTTTATGAAGTGCAGAAGAAGAGCTCTTATTACCATGCAATTCTAAAATCCATGGGAGATTAGTGTTCGTTACGGGGCGTCCGGGGCCCCGAAAAACGCGGGCCCCCGGCCCAATTCTCCGCCCCGCTGAACGGCCCGGGGCGGGGGGTGTTTATTTAGGGTTCCCTGCCCCAGCCCCCGGCCCCGGCCGTTCCCGTGACCGGCCCCTGTTAAAGCAGGTGGGGAGAAAGGGGGCCCCATCGAGGGAATGAGCGGGTACTCTACTCGGACGGGGCGGGGCGGAGATCACCGCCAAAATAACCCCCCCAAGGCGTTTTAAGGGTGGGGCCAGGTGAGTGACAACCGGCCCCGCCCCGTAACAAACTCTATGAGGGATTACTCAAGTACCAAGGTCCATCAAGGGTCTGTAAAATCGGTTCGAATACAATCCAAGACAGGGCCAGCATCAATCCCTACCTATACCATGGCTACAACGATTCCTAAGGTCATTCCCGGGGATGTTGCTCATCACCCGGATCTGGCTCACCCATAGCAACCATGAGGGAATCAAATCTACTTGTAATTATCTCGACAAATAAATGAGATACTATGCTGAGAATCAAGCTCCAGGTACTTTGAAATATAGTGAATCTGAAAATCCAGTTCTTATTTCTTGGTGATAAATTGTTATTCCAATATAGTGGTTTAAAGATTGCCTATTTCATACATAAATTGCAGTTTATCTTAAGCATAAAACAATTGAAAAGCCTGGCAGAATTATATAATAAAATGGATGAAAGGATAGTATAAGTCTTAGATATTCAGAATAACTAGATTTTAATTTTCTTCATAATGATTTTGGAAAGCAATGGCAGTTAAAAAAGATGGAGAAAATACGTCCAAATTACATACAAATTGGGTCAATTTTACCATATAATATCTACATAGGTAGTTGGCCTATGAACTCATTATCCTGAAATAACCTTTATGATAACCATTGAAGTTAGTATATGAAGTTTGAAGTCAGATAAATATATCCTTCTATATTTCATACAGGTTTTTAAAGATGATTGCTATATAACTCACAAGTGGTATGTTAATCATCAACTGGTTGAAATGAAATTATCAAGCTAACTACATGTCAATTACAAATAAGATCACGTTTAGTAGACTGGGGTAAACAGTCTGGGGTGTATGGTTCTGGAAGGCTATACTCTGTACTGACTTTCTAGCAAAAAATGTGACACTTTTGCCTACAACGCCAAGTGTAATGCCTTCAAATATTTTCTGTAATTTGTAGGTTTAGAAACCTACCACTCTAGTATGAATTATGTAATACAAATTCACATAATCAAAGTGTCTTATTAATATATGATATACAAATTGTAAATATACATATCATAAGTGATATATAAACAATGAATAATATTTTCATTGCCAAACTAGTTCACAATTGAGGCTATAAAGATTGGGTTTTAATCATCCAGGGAGGAGTTTTGTTTATTGAATTAGTTCAGGAACATTACACTACTATACATTTAATGCAGATTCTGTTCAAAATGTGAATGCGGCACAATCTATTCTATGTGGATAATACTTCGCAAGTACGAGAGGGGTTGCGAGGCACGCTTAGCGAGGAGTTGAAGAAGGGATTGGTAGGAGTTCCGGTTCTTAATTCTTCCAGGTCAGGTGGGCTGTAGCACCTTATTTATAGAAAAGTGCGCATCCATATGCGCAAGAGAAATATAGGAAAAACAATATAAGAAACATAAGTGCGAACAAGTTTGACCCTGAAATCCAACGAAGTAAATCTTAAATAATGTGCATGAAAACAAAAGGGTGCGGAGCGATTATTACAAATATCATGACCAAGAATGGTGCATAAGCGATGCATAAACAAACGTAAAATCCTAAACACCTGATTGAAAAGCACATGTTAAATCCCGAGATATTATCCTCAAATAAACAATAAAACACCATAATATATATCTTAGCTGTAGTAATGTAAGCGGTGGACAGGCGGAGCTGAAACACAAACCAAGTAAAGCAATACACTGTAGTGTGTTGAATATACATAGGAAATATACAAAAGAATTTCAACACTTTTCTACATTATCTACAGCCCAATAAAGTAACCATTCGCTGATGGGCAGGTTTTGCCCAGATTTTGGGGCATCTCTCAGCAAGATTGTTAACTGATTCAACCATAAGGAGGAGGAACAAGTTGGCTTCCAGAGCTTCGCGCGTGATGAAGAAGTCGACGGTGAGATGCTTTGTTCGAACGTTGATCTGAGGGTTGACAGCCAACAAATTTGCACCTGTATTATCAGCGCCCATAGCGATTGGAACATGAAGCCGAAGGTCGGCAAGGCCTTTCCGAAGCCATCGAATATGGCGGGTACCGTAGGACATGGCAACGAATTCTGCTTCAGTAGTTGATTTGGTGACAGAGGCTTGTTTCTTTCAGAGCCAGGCGACACAACAGTTATTGAAGAGAACAATGTAACGGGAGGTGAGTCTTCTGGTATCGTGACAGCCAGCAAAGTCAGCGTCAACATAAACATGGATCGCTTTCGTTGTTGTGTACGGGTAAAATAGGTTAAGGTTTCGCATTCCATTAACATATCTAGAGATGTGTTTAGCAGCCTTTATAGGTTTGTCGGCAGGGCAAGAAGAAATTTGTGCTAGAAATGAAATCCTATACGGTAGATCGGGTCTTGTGCCGGTAACAAGGCACATGAGGGAACCTATCATGGATTGGTATGTGGTAACTTGCTCTTTTGGTTGTCCCGTAATCCCTTTCGTAAGTGTAATGCCTTTTGGTAAGGGGATGGATACCATGTTCGTGTTTTCCATTCCAAATCGAGAGAGGATAGTACCCATGTATTGTTCCTGGGTAAGAGCAATACCGTCTGATGTAAATGTAATATGTAGGCCGAGTAGAAATGAGGCTTCCCCGAGGTCCGAGATCTCAAATGCCGTTTTCAGGTCTTTGATGAGAGTGGTCAGGTGGGGGGTATCGGCCGAATATATTCCAATGTCGTCCATGTAAAGCGATATGTAGCATTCGAACTTGTTGTGGATAAACATGCAGGGGTCTTGATGTGAGGCGGTAAAATCTTTGGAGGTCAAGAATTTAGTGAAGAGAGCATACCATTTGTTCGCAGACTGCTTAAGTCCATATATGCATCGGTTAAATTTCCATACTTTATCTCAGTCACTGAACCCTGGTAGCGGTCGCATGTAAACTTCTTCTTTCAATTTACCGTAAAGGAAGGCAGATTTGATGTCGAACTGTTGCAGTCGCCATTTGTTTCTGACGCATATCGCAAGCAGTAGTCTGAGTGATTCGTACCTAATAATTGAGGCAAAGATGTTTTCGAAGTCGAAGCTAGGTGCTTGAGAAAATACTTGCGCAAGGGCCCTTGCTCGAAATCTTTCCAAGGTACCGTCAGCATTCTTTTTGGTTTTGAATACCCACTTACATCCGACAATGTTCTGTCCTCTTGGGTTATTGACAATGTCAAAGGTTTTATTGTTCTCAAGTACAATAATCTCATCGTTAATGGCTGATGTCCATTCTCCCTTAAGCGAGCTATTTCCCAGCTTCGCGATAGGTAGTAGGGTCCTCTTCTGGGATCTCACTCCTAGCATGTTGTACTCGGTGTCCCAGTTGCTTTTTGTAGCTGATTGACGATTGTGTTGAGATTCTTCCAGAACGCCGGGATGGTCCAGGTAGTTACTCGGTAGAGTCAACAGGTGCCGGTGGCATATCCTGTCGGTGTTCCTCAGGCAAAGCCGGGAGAGAGTTAGCTGGAGGCTCGGGTGTTTCTGAAAATCTGTTTTGTGGTAAAGAAAATTCCTTAGATGTTGGTGGGTTAATTTGTCTGTTCCGGTCCTGGTCCGTTTCCTTTTCAACCTTAATGGTAGGTAATGGTGGGGATAGAGGGTAGAGAGTAGGATAAGTTTCCTCGGCAAGTAACGGTTTCATGGTAGTAGTTCCAAGTGATGCTATCGTCTTGGTTGTCCACTGGATTTGTCGAGTTTCAGGGACTTTATGCTGCGAAGAGATGTAGATCCTATATATATTATCAGAAGAGGTATAACCGATAAGATATCCTTCGATAGCCCCGGGCATTAGTTTCGTTCCAGGTTGACGTTTCTCATTCGGGTAGATGAACGAAGCATTTGGTCCCGTATGGGGGGAGATGGTAGATCGACGGTTTCTTGTTGTAGAGAGATTCATAGGGCGTCGATTTTCCTATGGATCGGTTAGGGAGTCGGTTTCAAAGGTAGACAGCAGTTGCGATACCTTCGGCCCATAAAGCTAAGGGTAAGCCAGTCAACAAAGAGCCAGCAGCAGCGATAATTGTTCGATTATATCGTTCAGCAACACCATTTGATTCATGTGAATAAGCGGGAGAGAGGTCGTGTACTATGCCTTGCTTGTCTAACAATGGTAACATGGCAGCATTGACGTATTCTCCTCTATTATCTGTTCTGAATCTTTTGATTATGGCGTTATCTTGAGTGTAGCGTGCATAGATGAAACTGGTGAACACTGTAACCGTGTCAGATTTGGCATGGATGGGATATATGCAAGCGTATCGTGTGCAGTCATCTATGAAGGTAACATAATAGTTGGATTTACCGAAGGAGGTTTTGAAGAATTTTCCGCTAAGGTCTGAGTCAATTATTTCGAACGGTGTATCTGAGCGTATGTCGGTAATTGATGGAGGCTTTCGCTTTATCCTTTTGGAAGTGAGTCATGTTTCGCATTGCCAGTCTTTCGGAACTTTGGGGAGGTTGGTAGCGTCGGAGTAGTTGTTGCTTTTTAGATAGTCAGGTGAGGGATGTCCAAGCGCTTCGTGCCACTGTTCGTAAGTTATCTTCTTTGCTGACTCTTTCTCTTCTTGCACAACATAATCTTGTCCGTCAAGCTTTCCCCAGATAACCTCTTTTTTATTTTCCCTAAAAATATACATATCCTTTGCGGATCTAGCCAAAGAAAATCCCTTCCCCAAAGAGACAATTGCGCGCCAGGACAACAAACTGTAAGAACCCAAACTAGGAACCCAAAGAACACGTTGACGGTATAGACAAGCAAAATGACAAAGTGATGGTTTGGCCAAGATCACAACTGTTCCACGGCCACATGTCTCCATTACGGAGTTATCGCCTAACCTAACAGTGCCTTTCACGGTCGCGAAGTTTATAAAATGGTCTATGTTGTTTGTCATATCTGAGGCTGCGCCTGTGTCTATAACCTATCGCGGATAGGAGGAGAGTTTGGTACTGGTTAGGGCGGAGGATAAAGTACTGACCGGTTCAGGAGCTTCTTCTTTTCCGATCTTTGCTGTGTTAACAGTCCTCTTTTCTTTATTCTTCAGATGGGCGGCGGTGAGTTTTACACACTCATTCCAGATATGGCCATTGCTGCGAGGAGTTGGGTAGTGCTTTTGGCAGTAGGAGCATTTCCTAGGTAAGGCCGTTGGTCCCTTGCGGCACGGTTCTCCTTGTAGTTCCTTTCCTTTTCCTTTAACATCAGCGCTTTTATACGCTTTGTTATCCGCGGAGTTAACAGCAGTAGGAATTTTCCAGTCCATCAGTTTATTGTAGACGTGATCGTAGGTAAGGTCCTCCTTGGTTTGGAGGTTATCAACGATATTATTCATTGATTGGGGAAGAGAACGGAGGAGGATGGCAGCTTTAGCTTCCGGTGACTCGAACATAGTTTGAAAGCCAAATGGTAAGGTGTATCGATCGGTAGAGGAGGCAGTAGAGCATCGCAGGTGTAATTGATTCCAGAAGGTATCGTACTTATTGATATGATCGGAAAGAAGATCCAATATATCGTACTTGGTATTGAAAACAGAATTGAGCTGGTCGAAGAAAGATGAAGTGTTTTCTCTTGCAAATTTGGCCTCGAGAGTGGTCCATATTTTAGCAGGGGTTTTATGTATAGGGAGGAGGATGAGCTATTGAGACTCTACGGTTTGGATTCAGTATGTCGGGGCATACTGGTAGCGATCGATAAAGTTATCATTGTCATCTTCGGCATAATGGTCAATTGTTTCTTCACCTAACACAATATTCCAACCTTTAAAATGTTCGAGAACATATTGAGAAATATCTTTCCAAGCACGGTAGTTTTCGCTTCCTCTAAGGTTTGGCATCGAGCTTAGTTTGTTGTTGGCCGCGACTGCCTTCTTGGAACTTTGAATGTGTTTGTCGGCGGCCGGAGTAGATGTTTTACCGGCCGGAGGTGGAGGTCAGGATTGAGGCGAATTGGCTGGTCGTTTGGAACCAGAATCAGCTGGGCGACGGGAGGATTCACCAGCAGCTGTGGTACAATGCGTAGCAGGACGAGAGGCCACTCTAACAGTGTTTTCGGTTTCTCACTCCGAGTCGCGAAGTTGTCCGCTAGCTGCTGTATCAGTCATTTTGGTGATGTTTAGGTCTGAAAAATCCTTGAAAAAATGATAGGGACCTGTCTCAGCACTTCTCTCAGTCTTTTAGTATTTGGTGAACACCTTTAGCCGTTCCAATGGCCGCAAGCGCACTCGAAGCTAGCCCCCTCCTCGCTCGACGCAAAGTGAGGTTAAGTGTAAAAGTAGTCAGCACCAGATGTCCACTACTACGCAGACAGAGCGTAGTTGTTGAGGGGCGAAAGGAAGTTGTGTGGCAACAGTGGGATCGCATCCTATTAAGAAGAGGAAAGGGGGTTGCGCCGAGCCAAATGCTGCGAATTTTCCGTTCCCACAACAACGGTTGCTAAGGTAGAGGTAGAGGTAGGCATACAATCGTTGTTCATCGCTGTTGGATGTGGAAGCATGTGAGCGTATTTCTTATAGAGTAAGGAGAGAACCGGGCTCATAAACTGTTCAAAATGTGAATGCGGCACAATCTATTCTATGTGGATAACCCCTCGCAAGTACGAGAGGGGTGGCGAGGCACGCTTAGCGAGGAGTTGAAGAAGGGAATGGTTGGAGTTCCGGTTCTTAATTCTTCCAAGTCAGGTGGGCGGTAGCATCTTATTTATAGAAAAGTGCGCATCCATATGCGCAAGAGAAATATAGGAAAAACAATATAAGAAACATAAGTGCGAACAAGGTTTGACCCTGAAATCCAACGAAGTAAATCCTAAATAATGTGCATGAAAACAAAAGGGTGTGGAGCGATTATTACAAATATCATGACCAAAATGGTGCATAAGAGATGCATAAAGATCCCTAAAATCCTATACACCTGATTGAAAAGCACATGTTAAATCCCGAGATATTATCCTCAAATAAACACTTAAACACAATAATATATATCTTAGCTGTAGTAATGTAAGCGGTGGACAGGCGGAGCTGAAACACAAACTAAGTAAAGCAATACACGGTAGCGTTTTGAATATACATAGGAAATATACAAACAAATTCCAACAGATTCAGCAATCCAGCGAAGAGATGAGTATTTCGTAAAGACATGCTTTTTACAATCATCTGACCCTTAAACCTGGCTGGTTCTATAGGCTTCCCTCATTCTAAATACATGCTGATTGTATTTCCAGATTAGTTTATTTGATATATGGGCATGAGCCTCAGGTACAATTCTTACTAATGCTAGATAAGTGTATTCACCATTGGCTCCAGCATACACTTTAGCTCAGCCCCAGAAATATTCTATAAAGTTTAACCTGCACTGAAAAGATGGATACAAGATTACCAAATATCCGGCCGCTTCTAACTTTTTCTGCAAGTCGCCTTTCTGTGCCTGAAAGTCAACTTGTAAGCATAACAGAGCCCGAGCCCAACAATCGGCATTGGTTGTATATTTGCAAGAAGACTTTGGTTTTCTCTGTCCTTGTGCATCCCCAGGAATTGTTCATTGGGTTAAAATCTTTTGGTTTGCTGGCCAAATCCCTCGTTCCTCCAATACTATTTTCATTCCCTTCAATCTCCCATCAGGTAAAACCATTTTCTGCTGATGTATAGTATTTGGATCATTAGGCATTTTAAAGTAGCCATCCTGTATTGGCAGGGTATTCTTTCCCCCAGGTGTGAGGTTCAAATTTCCTGCTCAAAGAGCATCACTCGCATACCTTTGGTGATTCTTGGCATTGTCGAATGCAAATAACCCTTGACAACCTGGAAATTATTTCTCAAATTGTGGTATCACCTTCTCAGTAAGCTGTTTCAACATCAATTCCCCTGTCCACCAGATATCACCCCCATACTTTAGTGTTTCACTAGCTTCGCCAGCTCCCAAGCCTTGAATTGGTGTCAAATAATCTGAGACATGCAAGCCTTGCCCTCGACCCTTTTTACGAATAGGGGACTTGTCCTTGTAAACCCATATCTTCTTTCTTCCATCATTTGAGTTGAAAGTCGACTCATCGTGAGTAACAAAGACGTGTGGTTTTACTCCCTGCTCATAGACCTTTGGGATAACATTCAGCTATTCAACCCCTTCCATCATTCTCAACTTCAGAGCTGCCATCCTGGGAAGGCATATATTGTTTCTGTATTCCTTTAGGTCCTCCCTTTCATGCCCCTCCTTATATATACCCTTACGAACCTCCGTCCAGTTCCACCCCAACTTCAAGAGCCAGGAACGCGCTGGGCGGCTTGATAGGGCATTTTTAATTTTGTGGTGAATGCCGGCAATCTAGATCATTGGCAAGGCTTAATGGGGCTGACTAATCGCTAATTCGTAAGTTGTTGTCCAGTAGGTCGTAATAGCTTTAGCTAATCCTCCAGAGTCCATGCCTATATTAAAGCATAATTGGAATTATAAGCATTTGTTTGTATTTAGGATGAGTAGAGATTTGTAGAAGTAATATACCTTCACCTGCAAGTGAGACTCACGAATCGCTAACATGGTTTCCTCATTGGAAATTCAGCTTGCTACTTTGACATGACGGCCTTGCTTTGCAGACGGGAGCTTGCCAGATCGAATATATACTACCGCCTGCTGTAGGATATGGTTTCTGACTGCTATTCCCAATCGGCCAGAATTGGGAACTAGCAGCGCCAGTTCTTTCCATGTTTTATGCTTTGTAATAATCTCAGTCGGATGGCATTTTAGTTGTGCAGCTCTCTAATCCTGTTGTGCCTTTAGCTGCAACTTGATAAATGTATAGAGCTGACCATTGCAATCTAGGTGGAGACCCATGGTTCCTGCTGCTGGGTTCCGACCACAGGATTTGATTTGGTTCTTCAATGGTCTAAATGCTACAGAGACGATTTCGTCCTCCAGGTGGGCTATCATATTACATAGATATGGCGAATTCATATAGGCTTTCTTCCGTAGTTTCAGCTCAATATGGAGAGGAATATTGGCATCTAGACCTGGAGGTGGGTCTGGTGATAGGGGCACCTCCTGCCAAAGGATATGTGATGCTTGCTCAATGATTTAGGCTTGCGTTTTCTTTGCATACCAGCAGTGGGAGCGTTCATGGCTGGGGCGAGGTATTCTTCTCCTATAGCCATACTGAAGCCGAATTCGTTGGTGGTAGGTTCTGGTTCTCTCTGCTGAATTTGAACTTGTGGTAATACCTGGTTGCAGAGGTCAGTGCGTTGGAAGTGGAATTGTGGCCAACAAACTTTGTTGTTGACGAATACTATATTGGCGAACTCGCTCTAGACTGGGAATAGGAGTATTGCTTGAGCTAGGTGCTTTAGGATTATTCTTTTCACGAAATCTTCGTACAAGCTCACAGTTGGCAGCTCAATTTCGTCCTTGCCGGTTCAACAATTGTTCACACTGGTTCTCCATATCCTGTGTTATTTATATTTTAGTTTCCACTTAATCAATACCGGAGATTTCATTTGAGAAAGAAAGACAGAATTACTTGGTTTGAGAGGTTGTGGACACTGTATATGATGAAGGAGGGTTTGAAGAATAATAGAGACAAGGAAGAGAATGAAAATAGGGTGTTTAATTGAACAATGTTTCAAGGATTAAATATAACCTGAAGGGGGATTGCAGGTATAGAATTTTACAGAAGATATGATTTATTATATTAAGCTCTAAGGCACTCATCCCATGCAACTTTGTATTACACAATCCATACTAGAGTGGTAGGTTTCTAAACCTACAAAGTAGAGAAGGAATTTCAAGGCATTACACTTGGCGTTACAAGCAAAAATGTCTTATTATGTACTGGACAGTTGGCCAAAAAACGTCCGATCTAATCTTATCCAAAAAGGACAATCTCGTAATTTCATTGATCTGTGATGAGAGGTACATTACAGAGCATTTGTGATCACACCATGTT
>Ga0307517_10002849_pt1 | contig 27450 bp, 27 predicted proteins | sample 23_EM_MG_FD_194515 | JGI IMG/M metagenome (GOLD analysis project Ga0307517, IMG submission 194515) | Populus trichocarpa ectomycorrhiza microbial communities from riparian zone in the Pacific Northwest, United States - 23_EM | ecosystem: Host-associated > Plants > Roots > Unclassified | place... | reverse complement strand
ATTAAAAAAAAAAACCTTTTAAAAAAAAAAAAAAAAAATAAAAAAAAAAAAAAAAAAAACGACCAAGGGGTAGGACACGAACCATCTCTCCTCCACCTCCGGCGATTGAAATCTCAACACCACGGGAAATCATCGTCACTATCCCCCACCCACCGCTCTTCTCCCACAATGGCTACTGCCTAGGAGTTGATGTTAAGCCATCTACCCTCCTCCTCTGTGGCCTCGGCCTCCAGGCCTTGGGGTTCTCGTTCCTGTTCGTCGTTGACTCCCGCTCATGATGTTCGGTTCTCCCCCTTACCCCGCACTTCCTTCGCACCTCGCTTAGGATTTTGCACAGTCGGAAAGCTGCTCGCTACGCTCACTGTCGGCGTCACGGTGTCGGACTCTCGGTCATAGTAGGCCCCGGCTTGCTGGGCTTGTACCTCTGATGGGGAAAGCCTCGGTTAGTAACATCACGGTCTCGTCCCGGTCTCGTCGTCGTCCCAAAAGCCCTTGCTGTGGCCCGTTTGTCGGTTGTGGCTAGCCCGTTCGCGATCCTTCCTCTACCCCCCTCCCGGTTCCGTCCGCTGGCACCGTACTGCCCCATAAGCTGGCACCTTACTGCTAAAAACTCCTCTCCTGGCTGGCACCCTACTGCTCCCCCCCGCTGGCTGGCACCCTACTGCTAATCACCGGCTGGCATCCTACTGCTCATCATCGTTGGCTGGCATCCCCTCTGCTCGGTGGCTCCGCTCGCCCCTCTCCCCCTCCGATCGTTCGGCCTCTCCTCGGTCACGCCTAGTCGTGGTATAGCACTGCCTCCGTGGCTTTGTCCAAGGCTTGGGAACGATGTAATGACCTGCCCGACCGTACATCATGGTTTTTGGTGGGCCCTCAACCTATGAGTTTTCCCGTGTCGACGATCATCTATCCTCTCCCTCGGGCCCCGAAAGGGCCTTAGAACGGCCGTCGTTTCTTTTGTTTTGGGGAGCCTGCTGAAGGGTTTGAGTCTCTCTACCTGTACGTTTCTATGTATTGTTTCCTTACGTGTCTGGGGTATATTATCTTAGGTGCTAGGCGAGGGGGACTTTTCCTATGGATTCGGGGTGTTTGATTTTTCCCATGACGAGGTGTAGCGGGCGGGATGACGTTTGCTTATAGGTTTTTTATCTCCATAGCTAGCGCTGCATGAGTCTTTTGTACCTTTAAACATAATAACGAATTGATTACAAAAAAAGAAAAAAAAAAAAAACGACCAAGTGGTAGGACTACAAACCATCTCTCCTCCACCTCCAGCGATTGAAATCTCAACACCACGGGAAATCATCGTCACTTTCCCCCACCCACCTCTCTTCTCCCACAATGGCTACTGCCTAGGAGTTGACGTTAAGCCATCTACCCTCCTCTCCTGAGGCACGCATGCCTCCCCTCCTTGGGGTTCTTGTTCCTGTTCATCGTTGACACCCGCTCATGAAGTTCGGTTCTCCCCCTCACCCCGCACTTGCTTTGCACCTCGCTTAGCATTTTGCACGGTCGGAAAGCTTCTCGCTTCGTTCACGGTCGGCGATACGGCGTCCGGACTCTCGGTCGAAGTAAGACTTCGGTTCTGCTCGGCTTGTACCTCTGATGGGGAAAGCTTCGGTTAGTAACATCACGGTCTCGGTCGGTTTCGCTGTCATCCCAAAAGCCCTTGCTATGGCCCGTTAGTCGGTTGTGGCTAGCCCGCTCACGATCCTTCCTCTACCCCCCTCCCGGTTCCGTCCGCTGGCACCGTACTGCCCCATCAGCTGGCACCTTACTGCTAATCCTCCTCACCGGCTGGCACCCTACTGCTCCCCACCGGCTGGCACCCTACTGCTACTCACCGGCTGGCAACCTACTGCTCATCGTCGTCGGCTGGCATCCCCTCTGCCCGGTGGCTCCGCTCGCCCACCTGCCTCTCTCCCTCCTGCGATTTACTCTACGGTCGCAAACCTCGCTTAGGTTACGGTTGATCATGGTATTGCACTGCCTCCTTGGTCTCTCCTAAACGCCGACGCGTCGCCATTCTCCGGTCAGTCCCGACCGTGAACCGGCCTGCCCCTTCCGGCGACTAGCCGCGGGGCCTTTTAGTTAGGCAAATTGGCAATAGTAGTTATATCTACGCGTTTCGTTGATTCTTTTCTTAGTGTTACCTGGGGGCCTGCTGAAGGGTTTGCGTCTCTCTCCTGTACGTTTCTATGAGTGGTTTCCCTATGTGTCTGAGGTGCGAGTCTTAGGTGCTAGGCGGGGGAGGTTTCTTCTATGGTCTCGTGGGGTTTGATTTTTCCTATGACGAGGTGAAGCGGGCGGGAAGAAGTTTGCTTATAGGTTTTTTATCTCCATAGCTAGCGCTGCATGAGTCTTTTGTACCTTTAAACATAATAACGATTTGATTAAAAAAAAAAAAAAAAAACGACCAAGGGGTAGGATCTTCACGCAACCATCGAAGTACTTTTCTATACTCAAGATATTGCAATACGATTACGCATTACTCTCTTTACATACACTCCTCCTCTACGAGAACCTACGCTCTAAGAACCTGGAGACTATTGTGACAGTCTCGACAAGTTGCCCGAACATAGGACTATTGTGATAGTTCTATCAAGCACGCCAATCCACCCACCTTACTATCTGAAGAGATAGTAAACGACTCAAGACCAGCAAGGCAGTTCCGTACTATCTGAAGAGATAGTATTTCCCTACGCCTTATTACAAAGAAGAAGACTTGCTCACTATAGAAAACCACTATCGTTGCCTGTTGCATAACTACCTAACAATAGGATTGTTACATCACTCCATACTCATAATACTATTGGTATGTAGGCATTTAGACTGCATATTCCATTATAGTCTATCAGGACGAAGAGATCGAAGACTGGCTACTGGTGGAGTGGGGACACCCTCAGAAGAAATAGCAGTCGGGAGATTCTCAGAGTCAAGCTGGGCAAGATTCAGGGTCAAACAGTGTTCGCACTTTGTTCTGACGAACTGAATTCTTAGAAAGATACTTCTTTACTAGAGAAGTCAAAGTAGCGTGAACATTAGTATAAATAGTAGGGCTCTCCCCGATGGTTGAGAACATCATCAAGCAACGGAGAAGAGACCTTAACAATATTATAAGTTATTACGATATTCTTCTATTACTTTATCAAAACAATTCTTAATGAGCCTTCCTGACCTATAATCCGTTATCGCGAATATCCTCGGCCAAGTTAGCTCGGAATCCTACCGTGTTAGCTACCCAGTAACAACTACCATCAGAACGACTGTTACGAACTGCTGCCGTTCGCCGAACATGGCTATAATAACTTGGCAACCAACGCATAAAAAATGCCCCCATTCTTCGCCAACTACCTTTTTCACCCACAAACGGAGTGTATAAAAGAAAGAGAAGCTCATAACCCCGGGGCGACAATGTATGCTCCCTGGATGCAGGACATACATCGACTGGCGAAACAAACCCTAGAAAATACACGTGAATCAATTAAGAAATATTAAGAGGGGAAAGAGACGGAACAACCCAGCATCGAGGGTGGTGACTTGGTAATGTTGAACGCAAAAAACATAGGTAGCAAACGACCGTAGAAGAAGTTGAGTCCGAAGCTGTATGGCCCATCCAAAGTCCTAGAAAGAAAAGGAAGCCGGGCATACAAGCTAGAAATATCGCTAAGGTGGGAAATTCATCCCAGGTTTCATGTTTCCCTGGTGGAAACCGACCGGTCCTCGAACAGACCAGCTCGCAAACAACCACCATGAGATCCCGAAGACATTGAGGGGGATTTACAGAGGGAGATAGAAAGGATCGTCAAGAGCGAGATCATTTCTTGAATGCAAAAGGTGCGAGGAAGGAATAAGACAATGACAGAACTTCCGTACTTTGTGAAATCAAAAGGCTGCCCGGAGGATAAGAATATTTGGGAGCCACCCGAAGGTATGAAGAACGCGCAGGAAGAGGTGGAAAGGGTTCATAGAGAAAATCCGGAGATAGCGAGCCCAGGAGAGGTAGAGTAACATAAGAAAGGTTTCCCATCGGTGGTCAAGTAAACGCAGGTGGTTTTAACCCCATCTATGTGGAGCTTGAGAGGGAAGATAGACTGTATAATAAAACATTAAGGATTCGGGACGAACACTTCGAAGAGGGGAGCTCGTGTAAGGCGCACGGACTCCCCGAAAGGATTTACAGGGCAGAGCTACCCTACCTTGACACTCACGAACTTCGAAGGCAAAAGATAACACCCGCCTCCACCCCCTGCGTTGGGACGGCGCATCATCACTAGCCGCCTGGCTAGTTGTGTCCCAACACCAAAGACCACTGTGAATGGAACACATCTTATCACACCGAATACGTCGCACCCGTCTTTCCGACCCGATCCTGTTCGCAGGATGTATGACGGGAGACCTTTGAGCACCTTATGCAAGTAGAGGCAGGTGAATCAGAAGACGGAGCATAAGGTTACAGACACTTGAAGAGAGACAGTCGGAAGGGTGGGTCAAAGGTAACGGGACCTTTTGCATGAAAGTTAGTCCACTCGTGCCTACAAAGAGGTGTAGAGTATGAAGGCGGTAACAATGCCCAGTAACTGGATCAGGTGTATCCACAAAGGACAGGTTGGCAAAAGATGGAGTTCGGGGGAAAAAACCTATAGGTACCATCCTGAGGACAAGTCGTGTAATGGCGCAAGACCAGAATATGATATGCGGTTGCATGCTGAATTCTCGACGGAACCAACCAAAGAACATTGGCCATCTTCTGTCCAGCGAGTTAAACTAGCCTTGGTGCATACGGGGGCAGGATAATTCATAACCATTGTTGTCAACAGATAAACGCATGAGCTAACACCTGACGTGGTCTCCACACTATCTGGAATAACAGAAGCGCAGACTGATGAGTTGGCCATGGGAGCAAAAGGTGTCGTAGAAAGTTTTCAGGCTCCACAGGTGTTCGCACTCAGGTGAAGTTCGCAGAATTGTAAGCAAGATACTTAGTTAGTATAGAGTTAGCATGTATACAGCGATTGCTCAGGCCCAGAATATAAATATCGAAGCATCTTCGCTGCTATTACACACCACAAGCACGGAGAACAGATCTTATCAATATAATAAGTTTTCTACTTTCTCGCTACGAATACTTCGACGATCTATACCAAAGTAACCTTTATATCTATCCTACATTACTTGTGTTTTCTTAACGAATTCTCTGATATAATAACGACTTAGGTCCTAGCTGTCGGAATACCTCACGCCGAAGCTACCACCTAACATCAATATTCTTTATCGAATATATATGTGCAAGTGATAAGTAATATGTAGCTGACAGAAGTTAAATTGGAACCTGAAACATAATATCTTCGGTGTAGTAGTTATTTGTTGCTAATCAAAATTATATACCCCAACTATATGACTATTAGGCTAGCAGGAATAGATTACCTAATATATAAGAGCGAGGTATACCATTTCATAAGACAACCGTATATCCGTACTCAGAGGTATCAGGAAGACGACTCAGAATACTGGATGCAAGAAGGTTTCATGATATGTTTAAGTGATTGGAACGATGTTTAGCGAACACCACTCCTCTCATTTTCTAGTTGCATATGCATTAGCTGCATAATACTTTGATAGCCGGATATCAGAACTGATCACTTCCTCTTCCATATTGCTTTTGGTATGTAGGCATTTGGACCGCCTATTCATATATAGTCTATCATGACCAAGAGATCAAAGACTCTCTACCGGTTCAGTGGGAACACTCTGAGATCAAATAGCAGTTCACGAGATTCTCTACGTTGCGCTGAGCGATATTGCAGGGTCAAATGGTGTTTGCACTTTGTTCTGACGACCAGAATTGTTAAGAAAATACTTCTGAACTAATGAAGTAGAAGTAGCATTACCCTTTGTATAAATTGCAGGCATCTCCACGGGTGGTTAAAGAATCATCAAACAACGGAGAAGAGTCCTTAACAATATAACAAGTTATCAACTTATCTTCTAACTTTTTGATATTTGACTACAGTTTATTACTTTACCTTTACCAATCAATTACATACGAACATTCCTGACTATTAATCTGTTGTCTCGAATATCCTTGGCCTAGTTCGCTCAAAATCCTAACCGGTTAGCTATTAGGTGATAAGGTCGGCGTGAGATATTCCGACTGTTAAGACCTGAATTGTCATTATATTGGAGAACCTGTTAAGAAGACATAAGTAATGTAGGCTAGATATCATAGTATACTTCGGTATAGATAGTCGAAGTATTGGTAATGATAAAATGTACAAACTTATTATATTGATAAGATCTCTTCGGCGTGCTTGTTGTCTCTAATAGCAGGGAAGATGCTTCGATATTTATATTCCGCGGCTGAGCAATTGCAGTATACATACTGACTCTATTCTAAGCAAGTACCTTGTCCGCAATTCTGCGAACTTCACCTAAGTGGGAACACTCGTAGACCCAGGAAACTCTCTACCCCAGCTTCTTGCTCCCAAGGCCAACTTATCGGTCTGCGCTTCCGTTATTCCTAATGGTGTGGAGACTACGTCAGTTGTCAGCCCATCTGTTTCTCCATTGACAGCACTGGTTACAAATTATGTTGCCCCCTTGGTCAGCGGTGGTAGTCTAAGTCACTAGACAGAGGATTGCCATTCTTCTTTGGTTGATTCCGTTGAGAATTCGGGATGCCACCTCATGTCGGATTCGGGTCTTCCGGCATTACATGACTTGTCCTCGGCTCGCACCGGCGGGCTTTTTCCCTTGGACTCTATCTTTCACCAACCGGTCCTTCATGAATGCACCCGATCCACTTACTGGGCATAGTTACCTCCTTCATACTCTGCGTGTCTTTGTAGGTACTAGGGGCCTAACTTTCATGAGAAACGTCCCGTAACCTTCCACCCACTCTGCCGACTGCCTGTCTTCAAGTGGCTGTAACCTTATGCGCCATTGTCCGATTTACCTGCCTCCACTTGCATGAGGTGCCCGTGGGTCTCTCCTCATATATTCTGCGAACAGGATCCGGTCGGACGGACAGCCGCGATGCATAAGGTGTTATAAGACGCTTTCCAATGATGGTGGTCCTTGGTGTTGGGACGCTACTACCCAGGCGGCCAGTGATGACCGGCCGTCCCAATAGCGGGGCTGTAGGGGGGTGTTATCCTTTTCTTCGAAGTTCGTCCCCGTTAAGGTTGGGTAACCTTGCCCTGTAAACCCTCACTGGGAGTCTGTGCGCCTAACATTAGCCACCCCGTAATAATGACACTCCAGGTCTGAACGGGGCTTTTGCCAGTATTATTCGTACTATTCAAAATGTTTATCTGGGTGAACCAAATATTTTATATATGATCGTACATATTTTCATGCCAAGCCTTGTATTCTGAATGAGTTCATTGTAAGGTTGTTAAATAATAATGTATTATAAATACATATAAAAAGAATAAAGTTATTTAATTATGAGAAAAATATGTTTGGTGCATGATATAGTATTTCTTAAACAATAAAATATAGATTACTAATCATTTCAAGTGTGGCTATCGTGCCATCTTTCTCCTTTCCCCCAAGCCACCAAATGTCCAACTTTTCAAAAAACCACGGTATGGATACCGCATACTAGAGGAGCGGAATCTGCCTGTCTCATCCGTCCATGGGATACTATCATAGTTTTACCTATCTGGCGTGCCCTAGCTAAAAACAAAAAATAAGATTAAAAACCATTCAGGTATTTTGTAGGCAGGGCCCGGGACTTGCGTGTATTCTGTAGGTTTTCTCATTCCAGCTCAATCCCACATCTCGTGGCCTGTGACTAGGTGAACTCTAGGCTTGATCAACACCCTTCCCTCTCCCTCTATCTCCCATCCTTCCCCTTCGTGCATAATCGCTTGTCTTAGCACGGTCATTAGTATCGTTTCCTGCCCCTACCTTCTTATCCTGTTACCTCATTCCATCCTTCCTTTAATCATGCCGTTTTCAATCATCATCAGAACTCAACTCTCCTATATCTTGCGAAATTCCCCTCGGTCATTCTCTACCTCCTGCGCTAGGAGCACTGGAGCAAGAGCCTCGGCGTCACCGGAATTACCTGTTGCACCCCGCCATTTCTTATCCGTCGATGGCCTTACATCAGTTGAGTTCGTGAAACTTGTCGACCAGGCTCGGAAAGCAAAACGTGCAATTAAAGCTGGACATACCCTCCCTTTTCTGAAGGGTACATTAACAGGAAAAACCGTTGCCATGATGTTCTCCAAACGTTCAACCAGGACCAGAGTGTCTACCGAGGCAGCCGTGGTATATCTCGGAGGTCACCCAATGTTCCTTGGGAAGGAAGATATTCAGTTGGGAGTTGGTTTCACCCATTGCATTCCCTACTGACTTGATGGATAACAGTCAATAGGTTAACGAGTCGCTTTTCGATACTTCCAAGGTTATCTCGTCAATGGTATCCTGTATGGTTGCCCGTGTGGGACCCCATTCCGATATCGCAGCGTTATCAAGAGCATCCGCTGTCCCTGTCATTAATGCTCTCTCTGATGCCTTCCACCCCCTCCAAGCCGTCACCGATATTCTCACAATAACTGAAAGCTTCCCAGACCTGAATGGCATCAAGCTTGCATGGGTGGGCGATGCAAATAACGTGCTTTATGACCTCGCAATTGCGTGCGCAAAGTGTGGCATCAACGTTTCAATTGCCACACCAGCCATCTACCCAGTCCCGTCAGATATGCTTCAGCTCGTGCGCGATGCGGCACATTTATCTGGCTCATCCGTTGAGACCACTCATGAGCCGGAAGCTGCGGTAAAGGACGCAGACATCATTGTGACGGATACCTGGGTTTCAATGGGTCAAGAGTCTGAGAAGGCTTTAAAACTTAAGCAGTTCGCTGGATTCCAAGTATCTTCAGATCTCGCCGAGAGAGGTGGTGCGCAGAGGAACTGGAAGTTCATGCACTGCTTGCCTAGGAAACAAGAGGAGGTAACCGATGAAGTATTCTATTCCCCAAGGAGTTTAGTATTCCAAGAGGCGGAGAATAGGCTCTATGCCGCAATCGCTGCATTAGAAGTATTTGTGGTTAAGAGAGGGGATTTTGAATCCTAAGTGGGCTTGTGGTGTTCCTCGCTACACTCGTACCAGTGTTATGGCCTACTATGTGTACTATAGAGATTGGAGCTGGGTAAAAAGTCATGTGGGGTTGAAGATTTCTGGTTCTGGGCTGGGTGTTTCTCGGTGCAGCACATCTGAACTTGAGGGGAGGGAGTGGGGATTATTTCATATAGTTGGTATAAGAATTGAGTGGTGGACTGAATCTGCTCCCCGTAATTCCGTTTGGCTGTAATCCCAACCTATACCGCGCGTTATTTGGGTCCGGCGATGAGCATAGATTTGTAGTTCTTCAAGGATGTCGGATGGCACCCAAATATTGCAAAGATTTAACCTAACAGTGGGAACAGCGAGGAGAGGGACAGCGAACGATATACCAAAACCCTAGTTAGCGAGACCGAGCTTAGTAACGCTAGTTGCTGTAACCCCTCGTGTTCGTTGTCCCTACAATATTAATTAATACAGTCTAATGATGAAGAAGCTTGATGGGTCGTTGACTAAGGTTCCTGGGGTGGGGGTGTTGCCAGATGCAGTGACAGGAAATCCAGGCGGATCTCAGAATCAAGAGTTTTCATATCTGACCTGAAAATATTTTGACATAGCCGTTGTGGGCGCACCAGGCTTGAGTGAGGATCGAGTGACATCTCGTGGGAATAAGAGTCCCCAAAACGGAATGGTCTAATGGGGGGTGAGGCACTCACTGTGACAACGAGCGGCACGGAGTTGCTCTGCTGGGTCGAGTGGGAATGTTTGGCCCCCAGACAACTTTCTCCCTTGAGCATCTCATGGAGTCATCAGCCCGCATATTCTCTTGACGATCAAATACCCTCCGTTTACCCTTGAATTTGTCGGAACACCCAACCGACCCTTTAGCCCTGTCCATCCTGCACCTCGTTCTGTGTTTCTCCTGTTGTACGTCTCCGGTGACGGACAACCTTTGTCCGACCCCCGGATCCGAAAAATTGGAAGAAAAAAAGGGAGGTTTGCGGAAACTTCAGGTAGCAGCGTGCATCAATCAGAGTTTAAGGGGAAACTTTCGGTTCTGCGTGGTATTAGCCGTTCGCCCCTCTGGTCCTATGGCCTTTTCAACTCGAACATGAACTCTCTCAGCATACTCTCATCTCGAGTTGACAAAGTTATCGGAGCAGCGACTCCACCAACTACTCAACGGACAGATCCATTTAAACCCCTACGACGTGGACAGCGGTCCGGCCCTTTGAGGTCTTTTAAGGATAGGGGGTATCAATCGAAGAGGGGCTCTGAGCAAAGCGTTTACTATGATGAAGATGGAGATGGCGACGAAGAAGAAGTGGAAGAGGAAGAGGACGAGCCTGATGACTACGACCAGGGAGAACATGGCGAATTATTACTCGGCAAGGGCCAACGGTCTGTAGGGTACGGGATGTGGTTATTAGGACCATGGCTGGGAGCGTTCCGGTGGTTTTTCTCAACATTGGCTGCTTCGGGAGGCTGGCTTGTATCATTGCTCTATGACGAGGAGGGTGTCTTTTCTCCACTTATGCCGATTAAACGTTTCGCCGCAATATTCCTAGGGCCGTTTGATGGGCTTCAGGGTCAGGTCACTGAATACTCTGGTTATGAGAAAAGCGGCTTTCGCGACACTGCAGCAATAATGGGCGGTTCGGAGGTATCACACCAGTACGAAAGCGATTCGGGGATGGATCCAACACCCCCGGCGCATCACCTACGATCTACGCCCTTTAGCCGCGATAGTCCCTTTTTGACTGACGAGATAGTCCCTCGGAGATCAATTCTTATCCGGCTTTATAATGAGGAATCCGCAGCGGGAACAAAGCCAACATCGGTGAAGTCTCCTACATCACCATCCTCAAGTCTCCGGCTCACCAAGTTTCTGCGGAACTCGGCCCCCCCCAAACCGCTTCTCCCTTCCCACCCCTCTCCGAAGACCTTAATCCTGGATCTTGACGAGACGTTGATTCACTCACTCGCTAAGGGGGGGAGGATGACGTCCGGTCACATGGTGGAGGTCAAACTCGACCGTCAGCATGCGATCCTATATTACGTTCACAAGCGCCCTTACTGCGATGAGTTCCTCCGAATGGTATGTCTTCAAAGTATTTTTGGGTAGGTGTTGGCTGTGTCTGACAACGTGGGGGTGTAATGATTCAGGTCTGTAAATGGTACAACCTGGTGATTTTCACAGCATCTGTGCAAGAATACGCCGATCCAGTGATAGATTGGTTAGAGCAGAATCGAAAGTACTTCAAAGGCCGATATTATCGTCAACATTGCACACAACGTGGCGGTGCTTACATCAAGGATATTAGCGCTGTGGAGCCAGACCTGTCTAAAGTCATGATAATTGACAATTCGCCCATGAGTTATATTTTCCATGAAGGTTGGTTTGTCCATATCATGTGATTATTGGTGTGTAGCGGTGTAAGAGGCATTGGATAGGCCGTTGTGGGATGCGTCCGGAATAATGTTAATTCCCGAGATATAGATAATGCAATCCCGATTGAAGGCTGGATTAATGACCCTACTGATATCGATCTTCTGCAACTGATACCTCTGCTTCAGGCATTACAATATGTCACTGATGTCAGGGCCCTACTGGCACTACGAATGGGCGAGATAGGTTGATTTCCCCACCGCTTTTCTTATATCTATCAACGGCGTTAATAATCTCTCGGTTCCCCGGGACCATTGATCCCAGAGTAGAAAGCATTGGTAGGGGCTGATGCTGCCACTTGCTGCCAGGTGTTTTTTCTTTTTCTCATTAGTTTATTCATTTCCTCCGCTCTTCGAATATCCAACTGGTCGCAATTGTTCATATTTACATTCATAGAGGATATAATCTTGTCTTTCAGCTTCGTTCTGTCATTGGGGTAAACGGTCAAGGTGGGGGATAGGGGTTTTCAGGATGGGGTTTGCTCTTAATTTGTTGCCATGATTATTTTCCTCGCTATTTTACGATTCTGAAGGATGGCTGCAGGGGAAGCATGGTACAAGTGTCAGGGTAGGGGGTATGGTTTGTAAGATATGGGCGATAGATTGTCGTATAGAAGGGCTTGTTGTGGTGTTTGATGAATTATTGGCATAAACGTAGGGTATTCAAATCGTCCAGGGAGGTGATGGGTTTGAGAGGCTTGGGGGTGTTGTAGAGGCCTCCCGAGGCCCGGGGGAGGAGCTGAAATGAGTTCGGGCAAGGGTTCGTAAGCTGCCAGATTCTCCCATATGGGTGCTGATAAGCGAAAATTGGCCATCTCTACCAACGCAACAAATTTGCTTCAATGCATATGTTCAATGATGTGTGAGTTCGATCGGATTCCTTTGTTGTTCGAGCTTGTCTAGCTATACTCCGCTATGAAGCTCCATGTGTGCCCTGGTACCTGAGTGCTGACCCTACATCCACCTCCCATCAAAAGAAAAAGGTAAACGGCGGAAGAAAAAGTTAATGATAGAATAAAAAAAGAGGCACAAGGAAAACAAAATATAGAAAAGAAATAGTTGAAGATAATATAAAAATCAGAGGTGGGTGTTTGCAGCAGTAAGATTTGTGCACATTGCCAAGAGGCAGAGGCTTCTTCTACAACTAGGGTGACCTCAGCTGGATAAACTTCTTTTCTGCTGGTTATAAGTATACATCAGCAAAAATTATTATATGCGTGCTGAGTGTCCCGTGCATCAGAGGCTCAGGCCGCTCAGAACATTAACAGTTACTCTGGACGCGATTCCCCATCTACCCCTGCATCCTCCACGTCCACCGCCAAGCGCATGCGTCCAAATGCTCCCAGAACCTAAGCTCTTCCGCATCCAGACGATCTTCTTCCTGGGCCTCCCTTGTCATGGCAGAATTCAACTCCACTGTAGCATCTGGAAGACTATCCGGATGATACACAGCGATATTTGAACCCCCTCGGTATCAATTGCCATGTCTGGCTATATCCCAATGCCTACCAAATAGCTCCCATGTTTGTCGCGACGGCATCGTGATGGCTCACTGGCATACTCTCAACGGCGTGGTGATAGCACACATATTCCAGACACGATCTTGACGACGTCGCGATAGCTCACATGCATACTCTCGACGGCGTCGTGATAGCACACATATTCTGGACGCTGTCTCCATCGCTCCACTATTCGTTTGTATTACAGACTGCCATTCACAAAAGCTTGGAGGTGCTGGTGCCCCTTGTATCGTGACTTTGAACCGCATCCAGATCTTGATATTCTATTATTACTACTAGTCTACTGCCATGACCAGGGCGTCCAGGAAGTCCTGGCCATGGCAAGCCTACGTTTCTGCGCTCTCGCTCAGATCGCCCTCAGAAATACACCCCAAATTGTCCTCACGGCTCCACAGATGGGCCAACCAAAATTTAATTGTATTACATTTCCGGCAAATCAAATTCCATAAACTCAATGGTTCACACATCGCCAAGTCTACAACAAACAATCCTCTCCCACGCCTGTGTCACTTTCCTGCAAGTAATCCAGGCTCAACGATAGCCGACTGGCGAAACCTGGGGTCGCTGGCCCCTCTTGCACTGGTTCCAGCATCAGGTCCTGTGAGTTACCTAGGCTCACCGGATCTGAATCTAGCATCTGAAGCGCCTGGGTAAACGAGACCTGGTTGTAGTCAAACGACAGTGTGCTCCCCTGGGATGCATCTTAACTCTGCTGGTAGTGCTCTAAACCCCCGGCGTGATTGTTGAGCGGTGTCTGTTCCTGCACAGCAGCTCGTCTTGGAATCCGACTGGATCGCGGACCCCTGGATAGCTGACACTCCAGTTCGGCATGAATGGCATCATGATTCTCAGCAAAGCCTTCACAACTTTCCTGCATCATACGATAATTTTGCTGGATCCTGTCTGTGATCTCATCAGCAAAAAAACTCGATTTTGCATCCACACGCATCTGAACGCACCCTGTAGTGGAGTTTGCATCTGGTCAGCATCCTGTGCATCCTATGAATCCAGTTTTAAACTTCAGAAGCCAAAATGGACATGTAAATGTTGTCCGTTAGGGCTGAAAATTCATGTTTGTCTACGTAATTGTTAGATTAATCTTAAAATGAAACGGGTTTTTTGATTACATAACTTCAAAAAGATTGTCCCACAGAACGCAGCCAGAAGATGCAGGGTGCGCGGAAATGCAAATAACGGAAACTGATTTTTTTTGCTGATGCTTCTGATGCAGATTCCTGAGCATGAGTTGCTGCCTTGACCATGGTACTGCCCACCAGGTGTTCTTCTGCCGTAGGAAAATGTCTTGCAAGATTGGTTAGTCATCAGAACAAAAACCAAGGATGGGGGGGACATTGAGGGTCTCCTACCTCCAACTGCGTCAGGCTTGAAGTCTGGAGGATCCTGATACACCCCAAGTGGATATGCGAATGGTTGATGGAACAGGATGGCACAAGTGAGACACACCATCGTACCATTGACACAATTGATGAATTCCGGGTCTAGCATCCGAAGCTGCCTCTTGACATTGAAATACTTACCATAGATAGCGTCCCCAATCTGATGTGCGAGGAACAGGAACGTTCTAGGCTGCATCCTGTTTATAGTCAGTCATGATTGGAAGTCTTGGTTGGGCGATGAGCGACCGGCGGATCCACACCTCATACCCATATGAGGGGTATTTGAACCTGTCATCCTCGAGAAGGTACCGTAAGAACTCGAATAGAAGAAAAATGTGCTAGGACGTTGGAGTTGCCTCTTCTAGTAAGGCACCTGGAATATACCTTTTCTTTTTTCTGAACCGGGGGCTGAGTTTGCAGTGTTTCCCCCTGGTATAGCTCAGAAAGAAAACTTCAACGTCGGAGTAGATTTTTCTTCTATTGGAGTTCTTACGGTATTTGCCTCTACGAGCGATGGCAGTGGGTCGCCCGGTAGTCCGTATAATTCCGATATCTGATTTTTTATATAATGCACGAACTGCAGGAACTGCTCCCCGTACGCCAGAGTGCTTTTGACAAATCTTTCGTAGTTAGGGCAGCACCCTTTATCTTTGTGACCTCTGACTTACAATGTCAATACTCATCAAGGCCGGTCAAATATTTCCGGCATCCGCAATCTCATCTTGCCTGTGACTCCAAACACTATGCACTTCACACGTCAAAGCAACCGGGTTCGGGAGTGGGATAACATAACGGGTGTACTGAAGCATCAGATCCTTTGCTACGCCTAGTATTTCCTCCTCCATGCCTGGCACCGTGTTTTGCCGTGAATTAATTACATGCTGGACAGACCCAGTTCTTCTTGTACTTGGTTCGCCTCGTGCACTCGAGCTTCAGATACCAGACGTTGTTGTACTAGGGACGCCAAGGGGGGACGAATACGGTGCTACGATTGATGATGGGAGTTTCGCCGGGGACAAGGCCCTACCCAGATATGTGGTCACACAGGCCGCGGGCGTCTGTGGGACAATTGCTGCCTCCTGTGAACCAGAGTTGGTGGAAATAAGTACAGTTCTTGGGCGATTGTATCCATGTGTCTCCACCGATCGTGGCCCACGATGACGTCCAGGTTTTGTCTCATCCACACCAGCAAGGATTTATCCTTCAGGTTAGGTGTCCGGTTCAGTTTCGTCGCCCGGATGTCTCATCTGATACTAATCACTGCTCACGTCCCTGAGGCGGACAGGTTCCACATGGCCATGTCCATCATCCACCATCTCAGGTGGAGTATATGCTGTGGTCTGAATTGTGCTACTCCGGAGGCACTTGGCCAGTCGTGCTAGATGCCGTCTCGTGATTGGAGGTAGGGAAGAATTATGATCGGACATTTCAGCACTATTGGAGCTGCCGGATTGGGTCTGTTGTGTTAGCGATCTGGACGCCTATCCGCTGGTACGACATTGCGTCGACGCCTGTTCAGATTGCCCCCTTGTGAAGTTGGCTGATTGGTTCCCATCGAGTCGGGTATGACGTCCAGCCTTCGGCGGGTCAGGTGGGCCACTCGTGGAGTTGGCTGACTTGACCCAATGGAGTCGGGCATGATGTCGCACCTGTGTGTGTTAAGATGGCCTACGCTGGGTGCTGTCTGACTGCTGGAATTTGGATGCATGTAGGCTATAGGACGGGTAGTGAACATTGGTAAAGATTGGAGTCAATCTGACAATTGTATGTGTCGAGTTTGGTGGAAGCGAGGAGTGAGTATTTTCCTCTCGTCGAAGAGGACGCGTTAGGTCTTGTACCTGTGGGCTAGGATTTAGGGGTGTGGTAGGCGCACTTACTATCACACGGTATGCAAGGGAGGGATGTGCCTACACAAGGGGGTTTATACATTCAATACCATATCAGCGGTTTAGGAATTAGGACTCACAGTTCTATCGTGCAAAATAATGGATGAAAGGAAGGTGTGGCTAACGTCGTCGGACATGCAAAATCTAGCTGCAAGCAGTATCAGTTAGCGACGAGGACTGTTCACGAGACACTCACCAGGCCCAAAGAGGATTAGGAGTATCTACTCTGATCTCCCAGCATCGAATCATCACCACCAACCGAAAATCTATTCAAGGAATGCAGTACTGCCTTGGGAATAATCCGACGCAGGCTGTTGACGCCAGACCAGATATAACTATGCACTGACTATCACGAGGTATGCCAGTGAAAGAATTGCCCACGATCGGTATTGGGAGTATTGCCATCGTGGCCACCCCTGCGACGCAGACAATGGCAACATTGGTAGGGCACATCATACTGTCATCAGGAGAGTTAGACGGGATGTCTGATGCAGGAGATTTCTCTACAAAATCGGGGTTTGAGATCGTCAAGCCCCGGGTTGGGCTTTGGAGCTGTAATTCAGGAGCCCGATAGGACCCCACACATAGGGGTCGGGTGTCAGACAAACTGTTAGGTGGTAGCTTCGGCGTGAGGTATTCCGACAGCTAGGACCTCAAGCGTAATTATATCGGAGAACTCGTTGAGAAGACGCGAGTAATGTAGGCTAGATATAATGATATACTTCGAGAGAGATAGTCGAAGTATTGGTAACGATAACATAAAAACTTATTAGATTGATAAGATCTCTTCTCTGTGCTTGTTGTGTCTAATAGCAGCGAAGATGCTTCAATATTTATATTGCACATCTGAGCAATCACGGTATACATGCTATCTCTATACTAATTAAGTATCTTGCCCGCAACTCAGCGAACTTCACCTGAGTGCGAACACTCGTAGACCCTGAAAACTCTCTACCACACCCTTTTGCTCCCATGGCCAACTTATGGGTCTGCGCTTGTGTTATTCCTGATGGTGTAGAGACCACATCAGGTGTCAGCTCATCCCTTATCTGTTGACAACGATGGTTACCAATTATCTTGCCCTCGTGTTCGTCGAGTGTAGTCTAACTCGCCAAACACAAGATGGCCAATCTTCTTTGGTTGGTTCCGTCGAGAATTCAACCTGCAACTGCATGTTGTATTCTGCTCTTCCGGCATTACACAACTTGTCCTAGGGATTGTACCTATAGGCTTTTTCCCTCGGGCTCTATCTTTTACCAACTTGTCCTCTGTGGATGCACCCGATCCACTTACTGGACATAGTTACCTCCTTCATACTCTACACGTCTTTGTACGGACGAGGGGACTAACTTTCGGGCAAAACGTCCTGTTACTTTCGACCCACTATTCCGACTGTCTGTCTTTAAGCGTCTGTAACCTTATGCGCCATTGTCCGATTCACCTGCCTCTACCTGCATAAGGTGCCCGAAGGTTTCCCCTCATATAACCTGCGAACAGGATCTGGTTGGACGGACGGCCGCGACATATATCGTGTTATAAGATGTGTTCCATCGATACTGGGCTTTGGTGTTGGGACGCAACTACCCAGGCTGCGAGTGATGACCGGCCGTCCCAACACCGAAGCTGGAGGGGGGTGTTATCTTTTTCCTTCAAAGTTCGTGTGCGTCAAGGTAGGGTAACTTTGCCCTGCAAATCCTTGCGGGGAGTCCGTGTGCCTAACACAAACAGGTGAAACCACGCTGGCGGCAATCTCTCCAGGCGAAAACTAGCTACTCTATAAGCAGCCTGGCCTGACGACGAGGTTGCCCGGGACATACACTACGCAAAAAGAAGATGATGAGGAGTATCTACTCACATCTCCGAATGGCGAACCTGCTCCACTTAGCTCCTTGAAAACATATTGAGAGGAATCCAACGTTGTGAATAATGTGACGCAGGTGGTTCACGCTCGACCAAACCTAACTATGTACAGACTATCACTTGGTCTGAGAGTGAAATAATTGCCTATGATCTGTATTGGAATGATTGCCATCATGGCAGCGCCCGCTACATTGACAATTGTAACATTCATAGGACAAATCATACTGTCGTTGGGAGAACTACACGGAATGTGAAGTAAGAAGCTTGAGATTTTCCCTACGAAATGGGGAGTTGGGATCCAGAAGGTTCAAGTTGGCCTTTGGAGCTGAAATCCATAGAACCCCATACGCAGGTGGCCGGGGTCGGAAAAATAAGCCAAATGATGGTGGCGCAAATGTCCCTAGCTGTGCGAATGCTAGCCGCAATCAGCATTGATTGACCACGAGGTTGCACAGAAAACACTCACCACGCCCAAAGAGGAATAGAAGTATCTACTCTCATCTCCGAACAGCGAATCAACACCACTCTGCACACTGAAATCTGTATGCAAGCAATACAACCTTGTGAATAATCTGACCCAGGGGGATCATGACCACCAACGCGATGTGAACAAATACAGTTTCTGCCAAGGAGATTCTAAAAGTAGCGAATACCAGACGCCAACGTAAGGGGTGACCAGGAATTGATGACTATTATACAGGGGATAGGAACATGAAAATGTAAAGAATATGCAAGGTCTAGGAAGTGTGTAGCTGACACGAAAAGGTAAATGAATATGGGACGTCTTGGAAGAGTGTAGATGTAATCTGGAATTTTTGGGGTAGCGTGAAAAACATAATCAGGAAGTGGCAAGAACGTTCAAGTTCATGTTCTGTGACGCCCTTGACGGCCTCTCCTACGTCGGGGGACAGTGTGCGTCGGGGGTTCAGGTTTGTTGTGTGGGTTGGGGCTGGGAACGTGGGCCGTAATCGTCGCATTTGGGGGGCCAGTATCCCAAGATCGCCCTGCTGCAATTTGCTGGGGTGGGTGGGGGTTTGTGGTATCATGAAGAATGCTTGGTGTAGGCGCAGGAGAAGTGGTGGGTGAGTGAGAAGGGGTCGGAGGAGGGGGGGTAGACTCTGCGCGAGTAAACGTCCCAGGCGCAGGGGTGGGGGACTTGGCCTGATGAATATTGCGATTTTCAGGTGGTTCTCATCCAGCAGCAAGTGTGTCTACAGTGCCGTTGTGCCCAGGCCCTTGGCCACGATGCTCTCTAGTCCTGCGCACCACGCCTCCCGATCCGGGTTGGGGCGCCACGGCCTCTGGTTGGGGAGTTCAAGAGTTTTGCAAACCAGGGATCCTTTTGAACAATAGCCCTCAGGACTCTAGCCGGCTACTTCTCAGATGGCTGGTGTCGTGAATGCCCGGTACGTCTGCCTGGTGGATCACCGACCTGAGAATAATCGCTCCCTGAGGTGTTCGCATGCTCAGATTCACCTCTGTCCCCGTCGTTGTCCTAGATATATGATTAGATAACACGTTGAATGAAAAGCAAAGAAAACTTTCTTCGTCTCCTTGAATAATGTCTCTAGCACTCTGATCAGGACTGTGACCCTGTCCAGGCTGCACACGCTCATCGTCGTCGTGACTGTGATCGACATTGTCTTCGTCTTGGCTGCTGCTGCCGTTGTTGTGACTCTCGTCATCGTCGTTGTCATCCCGGTATCCCGTTTCATCCCACTGGCCCCACCAGTCCCTGGCCTTAAGGTCAAACAACCGATGTCGACTGGAGGCTGGTGCCGGGGTTTCGTCTCGGCCCGCTCCCTGATCCTGGCTTCACTCCAGCACCAGGAGATCAAGAGGCTCTTTGCCAGGGTTACCGAGCACCCACACCCAGATGTCATCGTCTGTATATAAAGATATAAGCTCCGAGAGGGGGAGGTGGTCCGAGTGTCGCTAGCGTAACGTGCTAGCTCCTTGCCTAGTTGCCAAAATGAGATATCCCGCAGATTGGATGGGGTCCTTCATATGTTGTCGCTTGAGCACGCCGATTAGGGATTGCAAGTTCGGCGATCCTAAGACTCCGCACGCAATCCCTCACCCCAAGTCCTCGTCATACCAGTGGTAGTGCAAGAAGGGGTGCCTAGCTTTCAGTGCCCTTGTGCATCAAATAATGGAGATCCTGATCTGCCTTTGGCAGTATGGAGAGGCCTAATGGTATTGGGCCACTGGAAAAACTGTGAGGACTAGTCGTAGAATCGCATAATGTAAATGGGGGCAAACACTTATTCTGAACATGACAGACCTCTGCATCTGTTGGATCCTCTGCTCGTTCTGAATGGAGATGATCGTTCCTCGCCTGGAGCTTCTTGGCTGTGTCCCTAACCAACAGTCTTATTTGTCGTCTGACTGCATAGACGTCTTCGGGGCGGTGGTTTGTTTTAATTAATTCAATTTGGCCTTTGACATGCATGAGCGAGCTTGCGAAACTGAGTAGCAAGTCCATTGTGGTGCCAGCCAGACTCGTAGGATTCCACCCGAGCACTGTGATATAAGCTTTACCCTGTTGGCCATCCCTTGTTCGCAGCTGTAGGCTCGCCAGCATTCAAGAACGAACACCAGCTTTTAGCGTAGGATATCTCCCCGAAGCGCCCCCTGATTCCAGCTGAGGTTAGGTCGCAAATTTCTGACATATGCGTAGTATGTTGTACCCTCACCTCGAATCCTCCACCGCTGGCTCAGATGGTGGTCTTGCACAGGATGTCAATGAACGACTATTGATGTTAAAAAGTTAAATTATATCTTGACGTTCTTGAATGTATGATTATGCTAAACAGAGAAGATTTCTTACGTCCTTGACACCTCACTGGCAATGGCATCAGCACAAGGATTGCTTTTGCGGCATTTTGCGGTGGTGGCGTCAACCCCAGGTGGCGGGATTGTTTCACCTTAGGGAATAACAGAAACGTCAAGGTAATGCACTCTTAAATTGATGCAGAGATAGTCCTTACTTTGACCTTTCCCCTGAGGCATTCATTTTTCTTAATTGAGCCATTTGATATATGGAGGAGGGGAGAATATGTGTGGAAGTGAACCGCTAGCTGGATGGTGTCGAGGGGAAGGATGAGGGGTAGGTGGCCTTGTTATACGAGGGTTAGACAACAACAGGGGTGGCACAGTGGGCTTGTTGGACTGGCGGAATTTCGCCGGGCATTTGTGTGTGAGGTCCGTTCTGTAATAGCGCTATGGGGTATGAGGTGTCGCCAATCGGCATGATCACCCCCCCTGACGATAACAGAAGGCTTTGAGCTGTGCTACGAGCCGCATCGTCAATGGCTGATGTCTTGGCCCACAAAAGTCAACAGTTTACCTGAACATCACATTCCGCACCTATAGGGGACAGGAACAGGATCTAGAAAGAACGAGACTGAACATCGCGTTGAGCTACACACACAATGATCAAAAGAAAAAAAATGAAAGGAAACAATCAATGAGCGTTTGAAATGACAGTCCAGACAACTAATCCACGGCTCATCTAGGTAGACATTAGCGCGCCATCGAATCCATTAGTTCTCCAGTCAATTTCCGCTCACCAGCACCCGTACGCACTCTCTTAGACTTAGGGTCCTCCAGGCCCTCGGCGTGAAAACCAGCGCGACGTTTCCACATCTCCTTGGATGTCCGATACTCGTTGATAAGGTAATTCAAGCAGCACTTTGTTGGCGTATCCCCCATGTGATAATCCTCATTGAACTGTACGCAATGAATGGGATCATCTTGCGCTTGAGCCGGGCGATGGAGGACATCTAATGGTAACAGTGGAGTCTGCTCGCCCAACCATTGGACAAGAAGGGGGATACGATTCGCCGGCCATTTAGCGTGTCCTACAGGCGGACGTGGTAATCATGTAAAGAGGATCTCACTTCCATGCGCAGTGTCTGAGAGGCCCAAGGACGGCTCAGATAAATGAGAGGTATAATGCTCATGCGTGTCGTCGGCATCACTACCCTTCCGATCAGCTGGTGTGTCGTCCAATATTTCTTGGGAATGCATGAGACCTATACATTGTACTGGATCACAGGCCCAATTTCGGACGTCATTTTGAATGAGATAGTCAACTCTCTTTAGCACTGGGGTGTCTTGCGGCAGTAAACCCCGATCACAGTAACACTACCCCTGTGAGGCCCACGGACTCCGCGTAAGGACTTCAGGGACATAGTGACCCTACCTTGGTGCGCACAAACTAGCGCAGTTGGAATAACACGTGACTTCTTACAGAAAGTCATGTGTTCAACCCACACCCCCACCGCAGTTATAATAACTACACTACGGATCGCGAATAGTCCTAAGGCATTGCCACAAGGAATGCGACCCAGGGGCTTTCGCTACCCACTATGGAGGAAATATTCCTCTATCAGTAAGAAATCAAATGGAGATGTTTGAATAGTTGGATAAGAAGTTATGGCGCTGCAAAGTTAAGCCGACCGACATATGTAGTCTGATACGTAAGACATAAGCATATGATTACCCGGCATGAGAAATGTTGATCCCAACATGAGCAGAAGGAACCACTGGTAAGATACCGAGCCAGGCTACATATACAGACTAAGTTCATATGGCATAGGAATCATGAACCGGTAATTTAATGCAATTATGTCGAAAACTGATTAATGCCGAAGCGTTGTGCGTGAACTCAGGGTCAACCAGTGTTCACACATTCACAAAAGCTAGGAGAAGTCGAAATGGTACTTCACTAGTATGAGACTCTGATGTACCCCAGGAAAGGGTGTAAGAGCCGGGCAAGAGCCCGAAGTAGATACAGGTCAACAAGCATGGAGAAGAGATCTTACCAATATAATAAGTTTTTCTACATCATCGTTACCAATTCTTTGACTACCTATCTCAAAGTGCCCTATTACATCTAGCCTACATCATGCATATCTTCTTTACTAGTTCTCCCATATAAAATCAATTCAGGACTTAGCTGTCGGAATACCTCAACCTGAAGCTACCACCTAACAGTATATTGTTATATCTCATCGTTACCGAGACGAATGTTTGGCAGAGGCACCTATACTTCCAAACCCCAGACCCTACACGAAGCAACACCCTCAAGGACTATCTCAATAGACGAAGTCCTCTCCTATACAAAAACACCTGAACTAGGGACAGTAGAGCCCTACCACGAATCCTACTTCTGGTGGACAAACCCAGAAAGAATTGTTATGCTCGAAGATATCGCTGCACTATACAGATACCAGCACGGTTGAAAATTCATTTATCACACGCTTTCAGAAAGATCCAATGCCATTTGGCATACTTAGTACCCAAAGTCGGATATACACTCGAGTCAGAACTTTGAGATACCAGAAGTGTGGAGAGGGAATAAAACATAAGCTCCCATTGAGAAACCAAAGAAATGGCTTCTGACCTGAAAGCGCCCGAGGCCATGGAATGGCAACAAGAAGAAGCAGCAGGGGGAGGGGACAAATTGTCCCGAGCCTCAGCCCCTAGTGTGGAGAGAATCATCCCCCGCCCGAGAACGTCACATTCGGCAGACCAGGCTCCACTTTCCCCTGGGCTTTCACTGGGCTTCCTAGCGAGGCATGGAAGATGAAGAGCGGCGGGAAGAAGAACACCCGAACCCACCAGCGATCACATCATGAGCATGCGGATCGAAAAGCTAGACTGAATTCTAGCCCGATTCAATCCCATGCTCACCGCAAGTCAAGATAAGCAACATCTTGCTTTCAGTTCACTACCAACTAACATCCTATTGATGGCCCAAGACCTGTTAAAAGTCAAAACAAAGTTAAAGGCTTGGGCCCGGCAAGTCGGTCGAGAGCTCGCCCGAATAGACCACCAGATCCAACTCTTGGACTTGGAATCGCAGAAGGTCGAAGAAAGCTTTGGCACTCAAGTCGTCGACCGACTTTGGGAGAGAGATCAATGACAAGCCAGACATGAGGCTCTCACATCCGAGCTCCAGGAAGCAGTGCAAGGAACTGACAAGTAGTACATGCACCGAGTCCTACTCTTGGACCAAGAGATTATTTGGATTAATGAGCAACATAAACGGGAACTCAAAAATCATCAGGTAAGCATTAATCTCATGAGACAGGAGCTGCCACAACACCAGGAGTCTTGACAAACCCAAGATGGTGAAATCTCAGTGCTTAAGGCTTTGGTGAAACAAGTGATGGGGCAGGTCAAGGGAAAGGGAAAGGTGTCAGACCCGAGCACGGAGGTATCAGGAGCAGGAGGCGGAAACCCGCCGCCACCAGTACGACAATGGGCGACGGGTGGTCCAGTAGGAGGAGGAGACCCCGATGATGAAGGAGACGGATCTGGGAGGAAGCCAGATGAGAGTCGGAAAGGAAGACGGGACGAGAGACCCGCACCCCAGCCAGAAGACCACTATGGCACCGAGAACAACGCACAGTTTAACCAGTTTTGCCGGGTCATGGCCAACGCTTTGGGACAACGGACGAGAGTCCCACCGGAACACCCTGGCGTGTTCAAAAATGAAACACACCAAGATATACCCATGAGGCTACTGACATGCACAGATTCTCGTAGTTGAAACAGTGGGCTGTGGGAAGACCCCATAAGCCGAATGGAAGGGAAGGAAGTTGCACCAATCTGCGTTTACCGACAGGCAACAAATGACCGGAGAATTAGGATATAGAAAACAAGCCGTATACGAGTTCTGGCATGTGTTTGCAGAACAAGCGTTGCGCCAATTCGGCCCTACCCATGAAGTCGAAAAATCTCTAAGAGAAACGGGATCTGTCATATGTGGCGGTGATATCACTAAGTTCTTGCTGGAACTGGAAAATCTCAATATCCATGCAAGGGTCACCGGTATAGCCTTGAGAAAAATGATTGAAGACGCAATTCCCAAACATGCATTACGACGACTCTCATTGAGAGAGTCCGGCGAAGATGGGGAATGGTTGGAAGCAGTCAGGACCGTTAACCGGGCAGCAGAGGACTTTAAAGAACGGACAAGTCTTCGAGGGGGGGTCTCTTTGGTGCGACAAAGGGCGAAAAAAGAAAGTTTGAGGATTCAAAGCCACCTGCGACCGCAAAGCGTGTAAAAAAGCAGTACATGGACAAGGACAAAGCGGACTATAAGGCAAAACAGGCAGGGGAATCAAGAGTGAAGAAGGAAAGGTAGGTGGAACCGGATGGGGAGGTTAAACATACGGTTTGGGCAGAAGCCTACAAGGGCGTCGATCAAAAATTTGTCGACAAACCAAAATCGGACAATGAATGCACACGATGTGGGATGAAAAATGACCCTTGGAAATACTGTCGAAAACCGGTACAAGTATCAGCGGTATATCGAGGGCCCACGAAGCCCAAACGACAAGCATCATGGGCACCAAAACGACGCTCCCAGGTAGCCACTCTGGCCGTAGATGGCGAGGGAGAAAGCTCAAGACGAGCGGCGCAAAGGCCCCTAGGATGGGCCTTCGTGGATGTCCAAATTTTGTATAAAGTCATCGAGGTACCTACAACGACAGTGATCAGGTAGTGAGATTGCCGCCACGATCCAAAACCCTGCGGCGCAGTCGGCGATGGTATCCCACTTGAAGGCTAAAAAAACAAAAAAGGACACCGGTTGCCATTTTACCACCCAAAATGGGTAGTCCGTACTCACGACAGGAACCTTAAGAAGTCACAAGTGAAGAAAGCGGTCGACGGGACTACATAGAAAGAGAAGACAATCATACATGAGAACCAATGTTTAGTTGGAGAACACGGTAAGGGGGGTCGAAATCTAGGGCAACATGACTTTCTCTCCAGGTACAACAGCCAGGCAAAGTGAAGCCAGGGGCGCCCTGTTGCGGCATGAGGTTCATGTTATGACGAATGGTGTCGCAGGGGGTTCCGCAGGAGTGCGACCACCTCGAAGGCGAAGGAACAATGGATTCCTTGCAGGGGACAGCCTCACAAAAGGGATAAGTGGAGAATAAAGCGCGGCGTACCCTAGTCACGAACTTGAAGGGTACTCTAGTGAACCATCACTCCTGTAACATGGGAACTCCTTGGCAGGAGGTAAAGACTGCTAGTAGTGGGATGCCCGATATTCATAAATAAGAAACTTGTTTTATAAGTTTGTCTCAGGAGGCTTTAAGAGCCGAAACTGGGCTGGGTCGGTAACAAACCCCCACACTACATGAAACCGCCACGATGAAAACATTTCATCAAGATTCGAGCGAAAGCGCAAGACGCATTAAAAAACCTAAGCATTATACCTGCCTGGAAAGAAAGGCAATTATTGAAACAAGAGGGCAAAAACACATGATAAACGTCCTTTTGGATTCTTGTTCAAACATCAAACTCATGAACCAAGACACCGCATGACGGCTAAACATCCCGACCGAAGCTAGGGATTCTTTGTTGAAAATCATAACCTTCAATGGCGAAACTGCTCCTACCGGAGGAATATTTTATACCCATCCTATTCTGTTGGAAATCAGTGCCAATGGTCACCGCAGCATGATATCCTGCGAAGTCGTCAACGCAGGAAAATATGATTTAATTATTCCATTCGAGTGGTGGAATCATAAACACCCCCTTAAGAACGTCGCAAACCCAGTGGAATGGGTCTTTCAAGAAGAAAAATGCGACCCTAATATGGAAGTTGGGGCAGTGGCGGATTTGTATGAATGGGATGAAGCTGTGACTTATGATGACGAAGCACAGTATGTGGGTTGGATAGCATGGGGGGAAGAGGGGGGGATCCCGTTGGAAACCCTGCTGAAACCATACTGGCAGTACAAGGAGCTTTTTGAAGAGAAGAAAGCTAAAATGTTGGCACCTGGAGGAATGTTCGACCACGCCATCAACCTTAAGGAAGGAGCCGAGCCCCCGTGGGGTCCGATTTACCTTATGTTGGCCTACCAGGTGACAGAGCTGGACAAGTACCTGAAAAGAAGGCTCCGGGAGGGGACAATTGCAGACTGCAAATCCCCTTACGGACTACCAATCCTGTTCGTCCCGAACCTGGATGGAACTCTATGGCTGTGTGTACACTATAGAAACCTCAACAAACTGACACTCCTGAATACATACCCCCAACCGCTCTGTTAGGGGCACGGACTCCCCGTAAGGATTTACAGGCCAAAGTTACCCTACCTTGGCGCAGACGAACTTCGAAGGAAAAAGATAACACCCCCCTCCAGCCCCGGCGTTGGGACGGCGCGTCATCACTGGCCGCCTGGGTAGTTGCGTCCCAACACCAAAGACCACTATCAATGGAATACATCCTATAA
>Ga0307517_10002848_pt1 | contig 27482 bp, 14 predicted proteins | sample 23_EM_MG_FD_194515 | JGI IMG/M metagenome (GOLD analysis project Ga0307517, IMG submission 194515) | Populus trichocarpa ectomycorrhiza microbial communities from riparian zone in the Pacific Northwest, United States - 23_EM | ecosystem: Host-associated > Plants > Roots > Unclassified | place... | reverse complement strand
CCAGCAGTAGCTGCCATTGCAGCACTGAAAAGAGAGAAATAGAGTGAGGTTGAGAGTTGCCAAAGAGGGGATGATTCCTCCTCCTCTATTGTTGTAAATCTTGTTCGCTCCTTATATAATCAAATGGCTTCTCCCGTGGATGTAGGCGGTTTGCCGAACCACGTTAAATATTGTGTCAGTGTGCTTAGCCTCCAATGGGCAAATATCAGAACATCACCGGTCGGAATTCCCTACATTTGTTTTTTCAATGGATGATACATGGCTAAACAATTTCTGTTTTATGTTTTCATGTGCTAGTCTGCACCCAAATATTTCATGGATTAGTCCTTAAGCTTTACTTCCTTCATTAAAAAAAGGGAGAAAACTGGCAACCACTTCTGGCGATGATCGGTGGAACCCGACCATTATGATGAATTAGGTCTAAACTAGGTAATTTCAAACTAAAAGATAGATGGATTTGGAATTTTTAGCTTGGAAAAGTATAAACACAAATCTTGGATTCAAAAGCATGCGGAAATGAGTCCTTAGCATAAGAGTGGTGGGAAGTATATATTTGGCCGGAATCTGGCAAGGTTGCCTAGAGCTGTAGCAAGAGTTTACTGTTAAAACCGGTCAGCTCTTCTAGCAGTTTTGAAAGGAGAATCCGCTCGAACTCTCATTTGTAGTCGGAGAGCTAGAGGCATGGGTCCGTCTATTAGGTAGCTTTACCGGTGCTTCTTTCTAAATCTCAATAACAAATTTATTTCAGACTCATGCAAGGCTTGAGTAGATAGGAAGAGGTGGTTCAAGAATTTGATATCTTTCCTACACAACGGAAGTGCGATGGAAGAGGTGAGGTAGCGGTTTCAAGCAAATTATGAAGGAGACAAGGATAATCCTTTGGATTTAAGCAATTAGATCTACAAAAGTATACTTAAGAATATGAAAAACAAAATTTACACAATCCTAGCCACTAGCCTTGCAATCCTCATCTTTCCCTCGGTCTTCATCTTGTTGTTCTAGGACTACATCTTTCCCTGTAACCTTAATTGCAAACCACTCCAATAGCCATCCTTATTTCTAACACCATAAAGCTCCAATCTTTCAAATCTAACCCAAATTTGTTTTTGGGTTTTTGTTCAATTTGATGTGATCTTTAACTACATAGTCATATTAGTGCTATAGATGCAACCCTTTCACTCAGGATTGGAGACAAAACTCTGTAATTTGCCCAAAACATGAATCTGAGTTCATTGAAGAAATTAAAAACCCATGATTAATCAAACAAAAACATCCCATGATCGGTTGTGGTCGATGTAAGGTGGTGGGGGTTTGAGCTTTATTATAATGATGATGGTGTATGGATCCAATACCATTAGAAAGATGATTTTCTTCTTAATTTTTTTTTTTATCTCTGGTTTTGTTTTTTTTTTTTAAGAAAGTAGTTATGACCAAGAAATTATTTGCGATCCAAGACTTTTTTAATACTCTTCTACTTTAATGGGTGATGTTATAGATATCTATTTTTATTATTATTTGGTTAGAAACCAAAGAACTTACATGCCCAAACTATGTTCTTAAAAGCATACCCATGTAATAGGAGTGAAGCCTCCTTTAATTTGGCTAGAAATCTCAACGGTTCTTCATTCATCATGGTGAGATGGGAAACTGGATTTTCCCACATAAATATTGTTGTAAAAGCAATGAGCTTGGTTTTTGATTCATCTCTTGAGTTGTTTGTATTGATCTTCATTTAAGTAATGATTATCTAACATTTGTCATCAATACTTGTGATTGAGATGTCAAAACTACATAGAAAAGGGGAGAAGAGGAGGTGGTTAGGTTAGAAAAAAGGGAGAAGATTTGTGGTGCTTGTGTTATATTATATATAAGGATAATTTGATAATTTTATTAGATTTGAAAAATTAGGTTGACTTGAGAGGGAAAGTGAGAAAAAGAGTAAACTATATAAGGTTTTTTGTTATCATCCCAATCTTGTTTTGTTGTTTTAATCTTTCTTTAAGGTAGGGTTAGGAGCCTATGTACATGTAGACCTAAGTTCATTGGCAGGCTTAGTAGTTCTAAGCTCATTTCTTATTAATTTTTATGTTTACGATTTTTCTAAAACACATTTGGTTTACTTTTAGAAAGGGAATATTTTTAATATTTTTAAATTTCTTTAACTTATACTACATCTAAAAAAGTTGGGGATGTCAACTCTAGTCCGTTACTGTTTATATGAACATTGAAGGAGGTGATCTTTTTTTTTTGTACTTGTTATTTTTTGCATTTCCACTTCCTTTTCTTCTATTATTTTCTTCATTATTCTTTCAATTTTATCATTCAATATTTACTTGATTTAAAATATTTTTTTATATATTATTTTAGTTAGTTTTTTATGAGGTTATCATAGTCTAAAACAAATGTCCCAACATTTGATTTGTACTCAATTTCACAAGTGTTTATTTTTGTTATCTATAATTAATTAAACATTAAATGAATTTAAATCCCTTTTGAAAGTTATCCACCCATGTTTAACAAGTAGACCAACCCATTTCTTGAATGAATTGGAAGTCCCTGTTTGTTTTTGCGTTTCAAAAGCGCTTTTGAAAAAATTTAAATTTTTTTTATTTTTTTTCTTTGCTTCAAATTAATACTTTTTTAGTGTTTCTAGATCATTTTGATGCGCTGATATCAAAAATAATTTTTTAAAAAAATATATATTATTTTGATATATTTCTGAGTGAAAAGCACTTTGAAAAGCAACCATGCATCCAAACACGCTAATGCTACAACCTATCACCCTCAAGATGGTAATCACATTTCTTTTTTGACTTATACCAATATGGGTAAGGTGGTTGTAAGGGACTATAAAGCATATGGAAGATTTGCTATAGCTTGATCAAGTGTTGGTATAACTCTTTTAGGGGCATGAAAATAGGTGGTAACTAATCTTGGTATTTTTTTTGTGTTTTGAGTATGTGGTTGGTTATTTTAGTAAGATCGAGTATTTTGAAAGTAGGGTCATTGATGTGAACCCTATGGATATAAAGACACAAAAATTCATAATCAAATAATCATTTTCATAGAAAGCTAAATTCAGGCTTTGAGCTTGACACAACAATAATCTGTACCGAGAAACCAAAACTATAAGTAACCGAAAAACCCCCACCTAAAGCCTATGAAGAGATGTGAATGAGAAGTATGGAAGACGCCATGAAACTTGGTCAATTCTTAGATAAGTCATGGTAGTTTAATAAAAAACCAAATTAAGAGAATTTTCTCTCTCACACACAATGATATGCGACAAGATGTATTTCCATTCTAATAAATTATTTTCTTACAAAAATAATACTTATACTTGAAATAAAATAAACCCTAGTTGACCTAATGGGCTAACATCAACCCAAATTAAAATAAGATCCAAAGTATCTCAAATAAGGCCCAAAACAAAAAAAATTAAAAAATATTTTTTCTAAAATTAAACTTAAGTTGCCGCACTCTAGAGATTTAAATAAACAAGTGTTGAATAAATTCCTTGATTAAAGAAACCCCTTGACTAAATAGATATTATTGACGCCCCTTGGAATCCTGAACAAATAAGGAAATTAACTCTTCCTTAGCCCCAGATGTTCACACATAATAAGGAATCCTCCAAAAACTTGGAATCCACAAAACACATGAAAAAATATAAAATTTAAAATTGCTGAAACTAAGTATCTCATGAAGTAGATGAATCACACCTTTTTTGCACATAGATTAGATTAACTAAAGTCTGATCATTACTTGTTAAAGATATAGACTTCTTAAAATTCATCAGGAACCAAATACTATGAATAAGCCCATTATATGTATATTTGAGATTCTTTATCCTTAACCTGGTGATTAGCCCATTTAGAACTTCTAATAGGTTCTTTAGTGTAGTTCGGATCCTATCATCCCCTCTCTTCTCAAAAGAATTTGATAAACTCATGGAATTCATATAAAAAAAAATTAGGAAGCCTATTTCTAATGAACCATTTATTGATGACCGAAAGTGAAAAAAAAAAAAGTTAGTTTAAAAATAAGACCTAACAAAAGTGACTCTAGTAAACTTATATTGGTGGTTGGCACTAAGCCACGGGCCGAACCAAAGTTTTCTGAACACAAAAAAAAAAATCATTTAAGGTGACGCTAGAGTTTTTAAGGAATCAAAAAAAGAAAATCGAGATTCCAGTCATCGAGACAACTGAGTTTAATAAACTCGATTAATTTAATAATATTAAGAAAATAGACAATAGTAATTTAATAATATGAAAAACAAAGTAAACCTAAGCGAGTCTTCTAAACCTGGGTTAATCACCTAAATTCATGACCCATGAAATCCTACACCCGGACTCAATCAAGAAGGTCAATTCCCAACCAAATTAATATTAAATGATGAAATCGAAAAAAAACAACCAATTAAGAAAATATACCAAAGCAAAATAAAAAATAGCAATTGAAAGAATGAGACTCAAACCTGAAAAAAAAAAATTAATGGGGATGAAATCATTAAAAAAAAGTCAATTTTAAAATCATCTCAATTAAAAACAATAAGCAATTAAAAGAATATCGATCAAATTTGAGACATGAAAAAATTAAAGGATGAAATTGAAAACAATTTTCAAATTGAAATAATTTATTCAAATAAAAAAATTACAACTAAAAGAACAAGGACTTATATCTGACAAAAAAACAAATTAAAGGGCTATTGTTAAGTTTTTTAATGGCAGCATGCAATTCAAGAAAAAGAGAAAGAGAAAAAAAGGAAAAAAAAATAGAACAGGCGATGACTAAAATAAACGCGCCACTCAAAAAGATAGGCACCACCATGACAAATCTAAAAACATCAAGGAGGGCTATTTTTTGCCATCATAAGTCTTTGCACGAGCCACTTAAAGATGATGAGGCGACTTACACACTAATGCATATGTTGCGCTCACATGCAACTTTATATATATATATTAAAATTTCAAATTGCCCTTAAGCCCACCTGATAATAATGAAAAAAAACCAATGTGAAAGTACAAAAAAAAACTCCTTGAGTCTTGTTTTAATTTTAATCTAAGGGTAACATGGTAATTTTAATGTGCTTTGAAAAATGAAATCCCGAAAAAAGCCCTTCTAAGGCTATTGAATTTTTTTTTCTTTTAGGGGTATTTAAGTCATTTCATTATGTAAAAAAATACAAAAAAATTAAACTTCCCTCAATCAATCAATCGAAGAATGGCTAATGAACCCCTTAAAAAGATTCATTTACACCTTTAGACCAGTTCATTGATTTTCTTGGTTAAGGGTAAAGATGTAATTTTATTGCTCTAATCTATAGTGAATTATACCTTGTCTATAGTATTTTTACCACAGTAATTAGGTCATGTTAATGAACCCCGTGAAAATACCCATTTACCCTCCAAAGTTAGTTAATTGATTTTCTTTATCAAGGGAAAAGATGTAATTTTAGTGTTCCAATCCACCGTGAATTACGTATACCTTGTCTACATTATTTTTCTCACTGTAATTAGTTTTCTGCTAATTCTAATAACGTGAGAAATGGAAAACCTAAAGTGAATACAACAAAGTCAGGTAATGCATTATTGATCCCTCTAAGTATTTATGATCATTTTTGGTGCTACGAAAGTTTGGGAGAAGAAAAGAATATGTAATGCTCAACTTCAATTCTAAACATGACTTTTTTAGTTCTTTTATAACCCTAAAAATATTGGTATTCATCCTTCAAACTCTAATGTTGTTTAACACCATTTTAATAACCTAGTAGTTCTTGTGTTTGCATCGACATAAGCAACCCTTGATGCCTCTCGCAAAAAGAACAAGTTCTTCCTGGCAGAGTGGTTTGGTGTTGGTAAATGAAGATCGTAAAATTTTCACTACTAGATTTAATAGTTTTATTGATGGAAATTAATTTCTTTCGGTATTTACACTAACAGTCTGTTTGTGATTATTTTACCGTCAAGATCATGGATGGAAAATGTCCGTCACAAAAATGCTCGTTGGTAATTTTTGGTATGTCGGTAAGTCCATCATTAATAAATTTACCGATGACTTTTATAGACAAAACATGCGCGATAAAAAAATAACCATTTCATTCCATTAGTAATTCTCTCGGTACGATTTAACATATCATCGATAAGAGAACCGTATGTAATTTTATCGGTGAGTTAATAGTTGCAATGAAATTTGTAGTAATTCTTTTCTAATTTTTTAGAATATACCAACATACTTATTCCGTTTGTATTTGCTAATTTTATGGTAGTGTTTTTAACTTGTGACAAGGTTAGAATTTTTTTATTATTATTATTATTGAGCAGCTGGTTTTACTGAAGAAAAATGCCTATTAAGCCTAATTTATTATTATTTTTTGTTTTAAACAATAATGTTAGAAAGCACCAAATAGTCTCATTGGCAACATCATCTCATTGTCATCAAAAGCAAGTATTTTGTCATCTATATTCTGCAACATAAATACAACTATTAATATTAAATCTTTAGACATGATCTTGTAATTAGTTATGTTTATCACAGTTTACCATTCTATAATGATAAGCCGCTCCTTATATATATATTGGGTCCAATTCTAAGCCAACATTTATTTATCAGAGCTATGTTTATAATCTGCTTAATTTATATGATGCATATTGAGCTAGAAAAAACAATGTCTCATAATACAAGGAGCTGATTAATTTTATTATAAATTCTAAGAGTGGATCTCATTTATTTGTTTATGTTTATAACTACTTTGCTCGAGTGTTTCCAGTTAGGAGTACCTTACAAGAGTGTTTCTCTCTGATTTAAGCATGAGAAAACATTATTTTAACGATCATAAGAATGACCAAAAATATATATACTGGCTCAAACATGTTTTGCAATCAAGTCAAACTTGTAGCATTAAAAGATAGATGATTGAAATGTAAAACACGACAAGAATATATAGCTAACCCTAAATTTACAACAAATATTATTTTTGTATACAAATTCATTTTGTTCAATTTTAAATCTCTAGGTTTGAGAAATGAGAGAAATTCACCAGAAAACAGCGATAGAGAGAGAAAGGTTTCAATTATCACTATTTTAACAATAAAAACAGCCAAGATTGGTGTTAGATGATTTCATTCGACGAGAGGAATTCGATGACGATGGTTTCTTACCTTCATCACCTAAAAAAAGTACATTAGGCTTGAGAGAGAATTCTTTTTGGTTTGATTTTATGTTTTTTGAACCAATTTAGGGGTGTTTTGAGTTGAAAGATTGGTTCATTGAGGTTACTAGGGTGTTTCTTTGTTTTTTTTGTGTGAAATAGGTTAAAAAAAACATACTTTTAAACTCAAAAACACCCCAACTTGATTCTCCTGCCATCTTAAATAGTTGGAATATAGGTTATTGAGATGTTTAGGGTGTTTTTTTCGTTTTTTGTGTAAAATAGGTTAAAAAATAAACTTTTGAACCCAAAAACACCCCAACTGGATTTTCCTACCGCTCTCATGTTATTGGAATCTAGATTTGTAAACAACACGTCATATAGATATGATGTCTATAAATCTTTTCTTAAAAAAATTCCCTATAAAAAAAGGAATTTTATCAAAATTGAAAATGCATCTACGAAAAGGATGACTGTAAACCAAGTCTTCAGTGCATTGTTTTTTGTAAACTTCACTCTGCATATAAATGTGATGTTTATATAGGCTTACGAGAATATATTTGGGGTTTGGTCTGCCTCGAGGTAAGTCTCTAGACACATCCCTCTTCTCATTACAATCTATGTTTTCTTGTTTGCTTAACAAATGATGCAACCTATAAAATCTTTTCAATAGAGTTCTTTATGCTACCTCTCAAGCCCTTATAGGGCTTCAAATAGACTCCACTCTTTGATTTGTCTCGTGGGATGAGATGATGTTGTCAATACCATCATCCATCAAACATGTCAACCTGCTCTATATAAACGGACACAACATATAGAAAAAAAATAAAAGGTGATGTTGTCTCAAGCTCTAAAAATTATAGTCCTAAATTATGGAGAAATTACAATCCTTAAACTATATATAAAACTCTAAACTAAAAACTTTTGATTAAATATTTTAATATGTTTAACTTGATAATCTATTAAAAAAATAACTAGATATCCTTATTTATATTAGTCATAGACCTGAATCTTTATAAAAAAAAAAAATATTGAAAGTTGCATCGCTAATAGAATTCAATTATCATTAGGATTCATAAATTAAATAAGAAAATAAAATCACTAAGAAAACTAAAGAATTCTTTTTTAACAATTTCTAGATCTAATTTGTGCATGAAAACAAACTCAATTGTTTATAGCTAGTTGATCCTTATGTGGAATTCGGCTTATAGAATGCTTATTAATGTCAATTATTACACGTCCCATGCCAAATTTGTATGGTTGAGATTCAAACATCGAACACTATGAAAAACGATTCAATGGTATGGTTTTTTTTTTTAATTTTTTGAGACTTCAAAACAGCCAAAAACCCCTGCCTTCCTAGAATATTATGCCCACTTGATCACCACTCTCAATGACTTCAATCACAAATAAACTGGAACTAACAGGAAAACTTTTATCAATTTGGAAGCCTTGCCACAGGTTAAAATTCTTACCTTGGATGCACTGATCATGTCAGATATGAATCTGAGTCCGAGCAATATATGTACGGGATTAAAACGCATTTACCTTGGATCTTCGAATACGCTTTTACATAATCTGATGCATACATGTCTATTCTAATAGAATTGGCACCTTGAAAAGGTTTTATTTTTCAATTCACCAGGCCAGTTTATCTCTAGTTTCCATAGAAAGAATACTAGTCAAGGTGTCAGGGCCGGATCTTAGTTTCCCGGAAAGATTATGAACTGAAAAACCTACGCGTTCGTATAAGTAAATAAATGGGAGAGTGAATATGAGAAGGCAAAAGAGAAGAGTGAGCAAATCAAGTGAAAATGTCATGTATATGCATAGAAACGTGCACGTGTCTCTTCATCATCATCCATAGCCCGCTAAATCCTCCCCTATGCTCATCATCACACGCATTAATTTGCCTTGTTTTGCCTGATACAGACATTCAGTAGCCTACTGAAAACATGTTATATTTTCTCTCTATATATAAAATTAAGGAAGCATACACCATTGGTACTATAATCTGAAAGCAAACTGCTCGTTTTTCAAGACCAGATCAAGTGAGAGAGAGAGAGAGGAAGAGATGATTTTGAGAAGATAGACAGGAAGATGCCTCTAGATGTGAAAAATTAATATTGGCCATGTTATGTGATGCTATCTGTCTTGTCCAATTATGCCCACTTGCTCAACCCCAGCTGTAGCTAACTCCCAACCTCAGTATTGGACCCCATTTCCTTTCTTAACCAAATCATCTGTCACTGTCTTAACCCAATCTGTATCCTGACTACCTCATGCTGCTGACCCATCCCATGAACACCCCATTTTTCCTTTCCTTTTTACAACCTTATTCTCTTGGGTGTTCATGATGATGATGTAACGTTGGTGCTTCTGTATGTCCCTGTCATTCAGCTTTCCAAGCATAGAGAAACAAGCAAAAATCAAATGACCCACCACCTGCATCAAGCCTCTCTAGTGAACCAGAACCAGGTCCTGTCTGAGAGGACAGTGGTGTCAATGTCGATGAAGATAATGGTGGTGATGAAGATGACGTCGATAGTGATGATAGAGATGTGCATGACATTATTGGCTTAAAAATAAACAAAGCATGCCTTAAACCAGGACTAAATAGCCAGTCATGGACATCCCAATATACTTCTACTCTTAGTTTATGCAGGTTAATATACTCGTTACCTCTAAATTTCCATTGGAGATGCTTCACATGAATGACCAAGTCTCCATCGATCCTTATGTCCATTTCTGGTTCATCCCGGTTAATAGAATTCCCATTACTAGCATTGCCACTGTAATTACATATATTCCTGCACTCGATTGAGATCTCATGAAACCTACCTTTCTCATGGAACTTGATTCTTGTAGCGAGCTTCTTCTTGCCAAATATGTGCTCCTTTCTTGAAACCAAAATGGGATCAATAAGACCAGGCCTGCACCCAGTTTTCCTATAAGCATCTTTCTTTAGATCACCAAGAAGAAGCACAACCTCTTCATCGCAAACAACAGCAACATAGTACTCAGAATTAGGCTCAGTTTCACCATTGAATCTTGCAGTCTTGAGGTCCCAGAAGATATCCACAGCTTTACCCTCCACTACAAACCGTTTGGAGCCTTGTTTCCTCCAAAAATACCAAGGCTTCAGCTCCACTTTGCAGGTGTAGTGGCTCTCTCCCTCAGGACCTTCAACCGATACTGATAGACCATGGAGCAACAGATTCTTGCACCATCTTATTGTGATCAAACGACACTGATCAGCAATCTTTGTACGATAAACAGACACGAAAACACTCTGCCCTGACCTGGTTACTGTGGCAGGATCATCAGTTACCTTGTCACTGGATGTAAAGCAAGCAGGGATCCCAATTGGATGGTCTAGCATTGTACTTAACTTCAAGATTTGCTCTATTAATTCAATGGAAATACTTGGTAGTTTAGCCTAGTATAGAGCAGAACTGAACAACAAATAGAAGTACGACAACAAGATGAGAACGAGTCATGAGCTGGATAAAAACTGATCTTGCTTGCATAATTAGAGAGAGAGAGAGAGAGAGAGAGAGATCTTACTGGTTACAGGATGTATTGTATCAAGTCACAGATGGTGCCAGAGGTTTTCTTGGCAGCATTAATGGAAATAAAGAAATACATAGTGAACTGTGAAAGTGAGTGAAGGAGAACACCCCTTTTTATATTCAATCATTCAATTATGCTTTAACTTCTCTTACCTGGATTTTGTATTTTATAAACTTGTTTTGTTTCCTTTGTTTTCATGACTTTTTCATTTTTTTTTTCTTCTTCTTTTCTTTTTCGCAAGACAACTTTAATGAATCCAAGGTGTTTTTGCTTATTCTACACACACACACACTTAAAATACGCATTCCCATGCATGGTTAAAAGAAGAGAAGGCCATTATCACCAGATTGGGAGTATAGATTTCTACGTACGTAGGTAGAATCCTTGGAAGCATGACAGCACATGAGATAGGAGTAAAAGATATGACCAGTCAAAACTTTAAAAAATTGAATCATCAAGAAGTTGGCTTTCCAATGTGGGTCTTACAGGATTTTTTTTATCATTTGATAAAAACAATTAATATAGTTTGATTTGTGGGTGGTCAAGTTTCAGCACTTTCTTAGTTTCTTGGTGTAGGAGAGGAATCTAGGGACAGCTGAAAAGGTCTGTGAAATCTACGGTTGCCATTTTGGGTCTTAGGACAGAGAGGTTTTGCAGTCTTCACGAGCCAGCAAGCCTAGTATTTGCAGTTTGACAGAGATGGAAAAGAAAATTAAAAAGAACAAAGTAAACATGTCTCTTATACAAGCATATGTCTAGCTTACTTTAATGGTATTTGTACAATATAATAAATACAATAGAATAATATAACAGATAATTGGCCTAAGACTATGTTGGATTAGATTGATTCCATGCAAGTTGAATGTGGTGAGGGAAGAAACCACGTTCAACTTGGATGATAGAAGCATAAACCATGGCGAGAAAAGAGGCTTGGTGAATATATCTGCAATCTAATCATTGGAGGCAATAAATTGAACTTCAAGATCTTTACGAGCTACCATGTCATGGATGAAGTGGGAATCAATATCCATATGCTCCATGCAAGCATGAAAGATTGGATTTGCTTCTAAGTTATGCAATCAAAGAAAATGAGGAATTATACCCGAATCACCAGGATCATGACAAGAAATTGAACCCATTATAATTCAGCAGTAGCATTAGCAATAGCTTTTTATTTAACCCGTGTAGAAAAGGAAATCAAGTTGCGACCAAAAAAATAGCATAGAATCTAATCATTGGAGGATTTAGAATTTTTGTTTTAGTATTTTTGCAATACTGATTGTTGCTCGTAGCTAGTCATCTCTCTGTCTAAATTGCTCTTTTCTGTTCACGATGAGGCTTACAAATTGTTCAGAGAATTATTCAGTCTCTCTGTGTTTGTGAACAGTTATCTTTTACTAAAAACTCACTTTTATCTCTGTGTTTGTGAATCTCGATGATCAAGATTGATGAATTTCAAATAATGCTCAATTTATCAGTTGGGACTTAGGAGAAGTTGAATCACATATAACACTGAATCTACAACCTTATCAAATTGCTTTTGACATGTGAAACTATCTAAAAACGGTTTATCATTTAAAAGATGATGCGAGAGGATTTCAACATGAACATGATCTTCAAGAATATATATGCAGAGGATGATACTCTGTTCAAGACTACTATTCTGGCTTTATACATATGCATCTTTTGAATATGATAATGTCTCCATAGATGCAATTTCCTTGGTAGGAGAGATTCATGATAAATCCTAACAACATCATTCTGCTTCGATTTTTTCCTTCTTTTCATATCCTATTATATTCTATCTTTATTTGAATCACTTAAGGCCATTCCCGGATGTTTTAAACCTAAATTTGTTAATTAACAATGATATTATATGATTGATTACTCTTCTATGGAGGAACCCTCTTCATCCCTAATTCTAGTTCTTATTCATCATTCTTTTATCAGACATATGTCCTCTAGATTGATATGTATATTCTCCCTCTTCTTTCTATGTCTTTTAAGGCACTGTCCACATCCTCAATTCTTTTAAATATGTAGTAAGACACCTCTATTAGCAAAAGGCGAAGGATGAAAGAGGACTCGAAGCTCTTGCTGAAATCAAAATATTTAGGATCTTACACCATGTCTCTTTTATGTTAAACACATTAAGGATGTGTTTGTTTTGCACTACTTTTGTGTTTGCGGTGCAAAATATACAGCAAGGTGTTTGATAATTGTAAAAACAACATTTTATACTGTGAGACCCACTAAAAAATTCAGTTTAAAACGCAGTTTTTATGAAGCAGTTTTTACATGCTTTTTTAACTAAGTTTCGTAAAATACTATTTGTATTTGCGTTTCAAATGCGCTTTTGAAAAAAATTAAAAATTTTTTATATTTTTCTTTGCTTCAAATTAATATTTTTTTGGTGTTTTTAGATACTTTTGATTCGCTGATATCAAAAATAATTTTTTAAAAATAAAAATATATTATTTTAATGTATATTCAAGTAAAAAGCACTTTGAAAAGCAATCGCAATCACACAACTACCAAACATTTTATACATGTTTTTTGCTGCATCTAAATTTCAACCATAATTTCAACCAAATACGTATCTAAATCCAACTAACCATACTTTTTTAAAACTTACTTTTTTCAAACCACAATCACAAAAATTACCTCAAAAACAAACACACTCTAAATACAAGTGAGTGTACAATGTTAAATGTAAACAAACCTAATGGTTCTTTAGACATGTACAAAGCTCGTTCAATAACTCTTAGAAATCATTAAAAATATGAAGTAGACTATGAAGAGATATTTAACTATCATTCATACAATCTTAAATATCATTGCTTCTTATAATTAGAGTTTATATTAAATAGATGTTAAGAGTGGTTTTCTCCATAATGATCAAGATGAAACTATTTTTATGACTTCACCTTCAACATATTCTCAAGCTAGCTCCAAACATGCTTGTTAATTGTTAATTAAGAAAATCTCTATATAGATGCAAACAAGGCCTATGTGTATGGTTTGATAAATTTAAATGCACACTTTAAATAGAGTGCTTATGATCCATTTATATTTTCTCATCAAACCACTTTAAGAATAATATATTTTGTAATCTATGTTGATGGTATTTTAATTATAGGTGATGATGTTTTCTAAATTCACTATTTGAAGATAACTTTACACCAATATTTCTATATGAAGGATCTTGGTCCATTGATATATTTTCTAGGGCTTGAGATCTCTCACTTTAAATCTAGTAATTTTGTCGATTAATATAAATATGTTCAAGATAAATAAGAATATAAATATGTTCAAGATAAGATCTTATTGATCTTGCCCAAGTTCAAGATTTTGTCATATTTGATACTCCTATAAAGCTCAAAGTTTAACTTTATTTTGATGTCAAAGGTGTTCTTGATGATTCAACTTATTTTTTGAAAAATTATTAAAAGTCTTAATAACTTGATTATTATTAGACCTAATATAGCATATGCAGTTCATCTTATTAGTTAGTTTAGTGGCTATAATGGCACCTTCCTTTTCTGAAAAAACATCTCTTTTATTTATAGCTTTATCTAAGAATATTTTAATTTCTTATTCTAAGAATATTCTACACCATCTAAGAATATCTTTATTGTATTTTTTTGTCCTTTAATTCTTACTTAATTATTATTATGTCCACTAAATCTTTTTTATTTTTGGTTATTGATTTTTCCTTCTTAATTTTTTTTTATTCTTTTGAATTTTTGAGTTTCAAGAAATCGTTAGCACGAATACAACAAATAAAATGATAAAAAATTAGTTGAATTAGGTTGAAAATGCATATTTTTTAAACTTTTATATTATTTAAAAATATGTTAGAAAACACAGGGAAATAAAAATGAGTTATGACAAATATCACCAAACCATTTTTTAATCTAATAACAAATTAGCACTTGAGTCACCTACCATGGGTAAATCTGTTTGTTTTTGTTTTCTACAAGTGTTTTTGAAAAAAATTAAATTTTTTTTATTTTTTTCTTTGCTTTAAATTATTTTTTTGGTGCTTTTAGATTATTTGATGCTCTGATATTAAAAATAATTTTTAAAAAATAAAAAAATATCATTTTGATGCATTTCCGAGTGAAAAACACTTTGAAAAGCAACCGCAACCACACTCCCAAACAAGCTATTTTTAATATTAAAATTTAAGCATATAAATTCAAAAAATAATTAAATTAAGAGATTAAAATAAAAAAATGCAATAATTAAATTACAGAAATAATATGCTGGACCTTTTCTTTAATTGGATTATAAAAAGGATATCTGAGTGTATGAATTCATTTTGGTCCTTCAAGTCCTTTCCTTTTTTTAACAAAACTTAATTACGATATAAATACACAATAATGGAGTTTCAACTTTCATTTCTACAGAAGGGTCTCAGGAGAGGAGTTTGTGCAGCTCTACTTTCTTTTTCTCCTGTGAGAGTTTGGAAAATCTTTAATCAAACACTTAAATAGAAAAATAATAAAATTTATAAACCAAATTTGCAGTTTGGTTAACATCAAACCAAACCATCCTTCCATTTCCATTTTACTGACAGCAAACATCGAAACAGACCCGAAAACATTCCGGACCACCTGCAACCAACAAACGGCCACTCCCGCCACCATCCGACAACCACCTCCGCAGCGCAGTCGACACAGAAATCTACATTCTTAAGCTGAAACCCAACCTGAAAAGGTGGGGGGGGAAGATGAGAAGGGAAGGAAGCGAGAACCCTCAGGGGAGTCGCCAAATCTGGTTTCAGCAGAAAAAGAACGAGTAGATCTACAAAGGGAGAAAAAGGAACTTGCTGTGAGAACCCTCATTTTTGGTCTATCTCTATCCTCTTCCTTGTCTCAATTTGTTGACATCAAAGAAGTTATTGTCAAAGGAACTTGTTATATTTTGAAAATTCATCTCCCAACACTCACTAGACAACTACTAGTTGAATTGCAGTCTTGGGCTTAGTAAGGTTTTCTCCGTCGATATTGGCGTTACTTGATGTCTTCCCATGTTCATATTATTCTGATTATGCTGTTGCAACATGTTTTCAACTTTCTTTGTTCTGAGTGTTTTCCGTAGTAGCATAATCTGCTCAATTATTTATTTATTTGTTTGAGATGAAGCATTGTTCACTTTGTAGTGATGGTGGGCTTGGAAAAGGTTGATTTGAAAGCTATTAAGTTGGAGAAAGGGTATGTTGGGGAAGGAGTGCAAGAGGAAAACCGCCGTAAGGCCCAACAAGCAGAGGTTCGGAAGTCTGGCACTCAATCTAAAAGACAAGAATCTGAAGAAACTAGAAACTTGAATGCCTTAAGTACTGGCCAGAGTAATTCAATTGTATTGGAGCATGGGCAGCCTCCAGTGGATGACAGTGGCATTTCTTTTGCATCTACAATATGTCCAGCACCACTTTGTCGTCAATTTTGGAAAGCTGGGAATTATGATGATGGGCTCAATTCCGAGACCACACTTCAAAGTATGCAGCTATCAATTCTTTCATCATAATTTCATGACTGTCACTTATTATTGAAAATCTCTACCTTGTTGTGCAATCTATCATATATGTTGTGGTGTTGCTTTACTCCCTGTTTTGTCTTATAAGTTGGATGGTAGAATCTTTTGCAATTCGCGGAAGTATCTCTTTTCAGCGTGTGTGTGTACTCGATAAGCCATTCTCCAAGTTGCTCTTTTTAATTTTCTTTATGGTATAACAGATGGCAAGAGTTATCTCCATGTCCACCCCATGTTTCTTCATTCAAATGCCACTTCTCATAAGTGGGCTTTTGGTGGTATGTCCAACTAATACAGTATTCTATTCCACCTGTACTTTGGTGATGATAAATTTAAGAGTAGAGTTTGCATCTAACTACCTTTTCTTGTTTGCAGCCATAGCAGAACTGATTGACAATGCAGTTGATGAGGTAAGTAGCCAGTTTTCTTTTTCTTTTTTAACTGGCTTATACAAGTTTGATTATCATGTAGTCTATTGTTGAAAGTACAAAATAATGTGGTGTGGTGTTTTTGAGATCATTGTTAGTGGGCCTATAAGCCTATACATGTCATGTCGTCACACTTGTACGTTCTTGCTTAGATGTTCTCTTGACTGGACAGAGCAGTGTCTGAAACCCAGACAAGATGTGCATATCAGGGAACTGGTTGGGACACCTGTCCAGGTGATCTGCTGAACCTGGAGGCCGTAATTTTTTTTTGGTTGATATTAATAGCAGGTTGTACAATTTTTCATTTCTAATGATTTTTCCAAAATGTGACAAGAGATTACTGCCTGCTTTAACACACACACATGTATGTGCATGTGCACGTGTGCATCCCCAAAAATAAGCAATAAGAAAAGTGAAATAACTTCTCAGTAGACATTTGAATGCTTAAACCACTATTTATAGAACTTTTACCATTTCTCAACCGTAGCAAGCTGAATCTAAAGTTTATGAAAATCTTATCACATCAATCATAATTTTTTCTAAAATAATTTACTTAAAACTACTAATTTAAAAGGAAAAGGCCACATATTAATTTAATCTCATTGTATGTTCATAGGCTAAATAATTCCACTTTTATTAGGTGGATGTGTATGGATTTTATTTTTAATTCATTAATTAAACTTATACATGTGAATGATATCACGATAACAATGTAGTTTACCTATTGACTTTGTCCATTTTCTGGTTCAATGTGATGCTTGGTTCTTGAAACATTTTGGATGATGTTATGACAGCACAAGTCTTGATACCTGTGCTCCTTTGTGCTTTCTTCTTTGGAAAAACGCATGTGGGTCTGTTAAGTGGTAATCCTAAGGCAAATCAGCTTTTATTTCACTAATAGCCTTTCTTATGTCTATTGCTATCAAATATATGCCATGGTCACCCTTATGTGTTAGGATCTCTTCACCATTTATTTCTGTTATCATATGGTGACATCTTCAAGCTGTGAATTTCACTTTTCATATCCTTTTTTTTTTTCACTTGATAGATCCAAAACGGGGCCACTTTTGTAATTGTAGATAAAACCTTAAATCCAAGAGATCAAAGTCCAGCATTGTTAATTCAAGGTGTGTTTATCTTGTCAAACATAAAGACTTGTTGTCAAGTTGTTTTGTAGTCTTTATTGATGAAATATTTTTTTTTTTAAAAAACTGAATACTTCCTGATTTTGGTATTTGCATGTTGGTACTATATGACTAGATAATGGTGGTGGAATGGATCCTGAAGCAATCCGGCGATGCATGAGTTTTGGATTTTCTGATAAAAAGTCCAAAGCAGCAATTGGACAATGTACAGAACTTGTCTGTGCTTTTACTGAATTCTATGATTATTTCCTTCCATATTTATTGCTTGAGCTGTGGTCCTTTCAGATGGTAATGGCTTCAAGACCAGCACCATGAGACTTGGGGCAGATGTTATTGTCTTCAGCTGCCACTTGGGTGATAGGTTTGATTATGATTCTAAAACTTTCACTGACTTGTTCATCTGAATTTAAATGTTTACAATTCTTATACAAACCATGCACAAGTGAAGTGATAGCCACTGCTGGCTAGTTATATATTTTCAAATATGCGTGCAAAAACATTCGATGATTTCCTAGTTCATTTATTAATCTTCAACATATTTCTTACCTCTGCCATCACAATTGTTTCTTCCCTGTCTTTGATGGTGAAACTGTATAGATGAAAGTAACAGGTGAGCCAAATTACGCATGATTTCACTGCATACATAAAGAACAGATATCAGGTCAAAAAAGAAAAAGAAAAAGATAAAGAACAATCTCAGGTCAAAAAGAAAAAAGAGAAGAAAAAGAATAAACCTTGCTCCTTTTGTTTTCTAATATTGTGTAATATGTAATTACCCTTTCAATCTTGTTTTCTTATTAGTTTATATAATGAGCAGGGTAATGACACAAAGCATTGGTCTCCTCTCTTATACATTTTTGACACAAACAGGGCACGACAGAATAGTGGTGCCAATGGTGAGTTTCACTTCCCCACTTAATTATGTTAGCTGAATTTCTTTCTGATTTTCTTCTATTTTGGGAATTGTTTTTTGGAAAGTTAATAATTGCAATTTTTTAGACGGCATTTTGTTGCTTTTTATAGCATGTATATGTAGTGTACCACACGCATGCCACAACAGCTTGAATTGAGGTTCTGCTTATTAGTCTTTTGGATGGTATCCTGATTTGATAATGCAACAACACGAAGGATATTTTCATCCAAAGGAATGAGAAGATCCCAAAAAAATTGTGGGATTTAAAGGGATGAGGTTATATGATCCCAAATATTAGGCTCTTGGGTCAGACCTCAGCAGATGCTAGTGAACCACAGGTCTTAAATCCTGTTATTATATAGCTGACTTAGCTGTTGACCTTTTGGTTTCCAAGACGTGGCAAACTGCTGCTTCTATGTTTTATCCCTGCTTTCCATTTTTGTTTACAAGCTTGTATTTCTGGAGTCTATTTTAAGAACTTGTTTCTATATGCAGGTGGATTATGAGCTTAACACGATTACTGGTAATATGGAAATTGCACATCGGTATGATAAAGAATACTTTATGTCTAACCTTTCCATGCTGTTGCAATGGTCTCCCTATTCAACAGAAGCTGAGCTGCTGAAACAAGTAAATTCCTTTCCTATATCTTTTCCTCTACTTGCCATCATTCATTGCATTTTATGCTGCTCCTTCATAAGTGTATAGATTTGTTTTACAAGTTGATGCAGCTAATTACACAATAGTCTTTCTTTAAGTTTAGTAATGATATCCTGATGGTTCATTTTACTCCTGTACAACTTCTGAGCTATTTAACACAGAGGTACATGTGTACAGGCATGTAAAAATCTAATTGTTATTTTTGCCCCAAGATTACCTTCCCTTCTTTTTAGAGTTGGGTTAAAAATCAAATGGTACAAAAGTGGATACATCTTGAAGTGTTTGTTTAAGTGATTGTTCCATTTTCAATGGATACTGCACATAATTTCAGAAAGAATGCGATGTAGGGCAATAGAATAGAGAAAATTCTCATGGTTGTTCAATGTCGAGCTGGGGGTGTTATGAGTAGGCCGGACATATTTTCTGCCACAATTTTGCTAGAATTGGAAGCTGAAATTTTTGTTTAGCTGTTGGAATGAGATTTGGATGGTAGTAGTATTAGAACGACAAGCACCAAGCTGCACCTTGAAATCTTTTCAAAAAGTTCAATTAATCTTTGTAGTCATAATAAGTGAAACACTACTAAATGGTACAAAACTTCCAGATACACCATGATTCTTGATGAAAGCTAGAATTTGGAAATGCTTTGTTGATACTGTCTTTCTCCCTTGCAAGCTCATTTCTTAAAATAACTCCAATTTGATGTGCAGTTTGATGACATTGGATCGCATGGCACAAAAGTTATTATCTATAATTTGTGGTTCAGTGATGATGGGAATGTGGAGCTAGACTTTGATACAGATCCTGAGGTTGGAACTTCTTTCAGCCTCTTTGTAGTTGTTTTCTCCTCTAAACTTTATTATATACTACGATCACTCCCAGTTAGCTGCTTTGTTGTGGCATGGTTGCAGGATATTCGTATTGGTGGGGATGTAAAAAAAGTACAGGCAAATCCTGCTTGGAGGACAGTCAATGAACAACATATTGCCAATCGATTACATTATTCACTCCGTGTAAGTTCTTTTTTTATTTTTATCTGTCTCTTCATGCAAGTTTACAGTTGAGGTAATATTTCATAGACAGTGCCTCCGTTTTTGTGATAAGCCTCTCCACCTAAGTTCATGGTGGAGACATCATAACTCACTCATGCATGCTTGCTCATGTGCAATCACATCTAAGGAATATATGAATATGATTTTCACTGTCTGATATCTTATGCTCCTCAGGCTTATTTGTCCATATTGTACCTGAAAATACCAGAAACTTTCACAATAGTGCTGCGGGGGCAATTTGTGGAGCATCGTAATCTAGTCCTTGATCTCAAATTTCAAGAATTCATTGTGTACAGGCCTCAAACTGGTGGATGTAAAGAGGTATTACTTGCAAACTTTCTCCTTGTTCAGTTACTCTCTGCATTGCATTAAAAAAATATTGAGTGATTGAATGTCTCATTTCTCAAGTTGCATCTAGTTTTAACTACCAGACCATATTAACGATGTTCTCTCAACAATTTTTGTTGTTTCTGTTATAACTATGAGTCAACTGCTGGAGGTTCAAGTATCATATTGGTGGGTAGTGCCACCCTTGCTCTCTCTTCTAGTGGGAAATGGGATCTCAGAAAACCATGTGTGCGTGTGCGTGTGTGATTCTATTGTGCCTTAGTGTGTGCTGCCAAGATTCATGACAAATATATTATTCCTGCATATCTCTCGACATTTTTTTTCATATCTTACTGCCCATCATTGTCCAAGTTTTCCAGTGTCAATATGATACTCATTTGTAAAAGTAGTTCAGTGTCTTCCTGCCTTTCTTTGTCTAAGTTTAGCATGTTAATCTAATACTTATTTTGTAAAATGCACATGATTCTGATTTTCAGTGATTGTAATTCCTGTTCCTACCTGGTTTAATTTTGCAGGCTGAAGTCTTAACTACAATTGGGTTTTTAAAAGAAGCTCCACATGTCACTGCCCATGGTTTCAATATCTACCACAAGAACCGTCTTATTCTGGCAAGTGTCTTTTAACTAGGAGGTTTTACCTTTGCATTGGCAGATATGAGAACAAACCATTGACCCATTGGAATTATGCATTCTTCCTTGGTTTTGGCCCTTTAGTCCATTGTGTAGTATTTATAAATGCTGTTATGAAGTACAACCATTTTATGACTGAAAAAAACACAAATTAAAATTCTCTAGAAGACTATTTTATTTAATAACCATCGCATCATAACATAACTTGAGTGCTATTTATAGGCCCCAAAGCAGATAGAAATAGAAAAACTAAACAATTGGAAAATTTACTAAGTAAGAAATATAGCTAGGTTACTTATAAGCCAGCTTTAAATAATAATATAAATTTGGAAGGAACAAGATGGTCATCACTTTGAGATAAAGGAGTTAAAACAATGGACTTTGTACAGGAAAAACTAGAAGAGTGGCATGTTGAAGGTTCCATCATTGTGAAGTTTAAACAAGATTTCAATCACATTGACTTTATCATTCTTTCCAAACTTAATTTTTAGAAGACTGTATCATATTGTCATCATTACTGCCACTGTTGAAGAAAAGTGATAGGTATCAGAAGCAAAATTGTTATGTTAATTGTTGATGTCATAGAAGTTCATGGAGCTTTTGCTACTTCGTTGCTCTGAAATCTAAGGTCTAGAACCAGGAAAGAGTAAGGGCAAGGAAGGACTGCTTTGGAAATTAATTTTCAAGTATTCTAAACTCTTAGTAGTTTGTAGGAATTTCGCTACTATTTAATAATTGTTAAGTAGATTTAATAAGGAATCTAGTTATGGAGAATTGGATATTCTGAGAAATTGAAATCAGTTGAATTGTGTCATGCTCTGCATTTTAGTACAAAATCAGAATAGTTATTGCAACACCTAAAGATGATGGGAAACAGATTTGCTCATGGAATTACAAAATTTTACCAAAGCAGACTAATTATTGTAACATCAAAAGATAATGAGAAATGAGAAGTGGATGTGAGATCATATCAAATCATGAAAGGACTCTTCCTGATAGAAATGTTTAGGATAGCTGGCAAAGCCATTTAAGCATGGGGACAAGACCACAGAATCTTACTTGTTGACTTCCTTCTATGCATCTCCAAAATAAACCGCCTTATTTCCATAGAATGTTTAGATGCCTTCTTTGTGAAGTTTAGATGCCATGTGATTGTGTGTTGCTGTGGTTCTTTTCCTTCACAGTAAAGTTTGCATGGAGCCTTGACCATTTATTTTACCTTGGTAATGTAAAAGGTTTAGTGGTAGCTTTATCTTGCTCAGTTTTGTTCTGAAGAAAATGATGGCAAACTTCTGAGAGGTCTCTTCTTTCTCTTGCAATGCAGCCATTTTGGCCTGTTGTGAGCTATGCAGACAGTAGGGGAAGAGGGGTGGTTGGTGAGAAGCTTCTAAAAGTCTTTTCTAGTTTTTTGCCCTTTTCCTATGGTGTTGAGGTGAATTTTGTTCAGAATTGTAATTAATGCTTGACACTAATCTAGTATTACTTCCATAGGTGTTCTGGAAGCAAATTTTGTTGAGCCCACTCATAACAAACAAGATTTTGAGAGAACTTCCCTGTTTCAGAAGCTTGAAGGTCGATTGAAGGAGATGACATGGGAGTACTGGTACGCTTCTCAATTTCTACTCAAAAAGAAATCTTTGTTTTGAGTAATTTGAAAATTTAAGTCATGTTGCTCTCTATTTTGAGTAAAGAATCCTTTATTTAGAGTAATTTGGAAGTTTTTGTCATGTTGCTGTTTCTGAGGCTCTTCACTTGTTTTTTCTAATTCTATTTTGCAACTTCCAAAAATTGCCTGGTCTATGTGTCCACACACTGTCTATGGTTGTTCAAAGTTACTAAAAAGATTATTGCACAATCTCAAGCTTCCATATTTTTTTTCCCTTTTTCTAAATTGATTACTTGATTTGTTGTTAAATGGATTTGCATGGGATCTGTACACCTAATTGATAAATTGAAATGATTCCTTGTGGTGAAAAATGCCCCTTATTTGCTTTGGATCTGTGCAACTAATTGATTAATTGAAATGATTCTTTGTGGTGACAAATGCCCCTTACAGTGAGCATCTAATTTATATTCTTATATATCGATGACTTAAGCCATGCTGGTTATTGACTTTTGCCAGGGATTACCACTGCGGACTGATTGGTTACCAGGTCAAGAAAAAGCTTCCACCAATAGAGCCTCCACAAGATTCATCCCCTGACATGCCAAATAGTGGTATAATGAAACCTGTCACATTGAATCATGGTATGCCAAATGGTGGCAAAACAAAACCTGTCACATTGAATCATGGTATGCCAAATGGTGACAAAACAAAACCTGTCACATTGAATCAAAATCACCATTCTGTTAGTGTGAAAGCAGCATCTGCTGCAGGTACACCCTTTCAATATGAAAAAGTTGTGCTTGAATAATACTAGATAATTATCTTAGATTCCCATGTGCTTGATTAAAATAAATTTTTTCATTCTCGGAGCTTTCTTTGGGAAAATTCCTATTGTTGGGACAGGACTATCATCAAAGAGGAAGGAGCATGGTGATTTAAACAAATTTGAAAGAATGAAACGGCAGGCAGGGGCAAGGGCAGATGCTCACAATTTGGAAATACAGGTCTGAGTAAGGAGCATGAATCTGAATATCTTATTGAAGTGAAGCAGCGCATGCAGATTACCCAATTCCCTTGAAAGCCTTGACCTTAATTCATCTCCCACAAATTTTATTTGGTCTATGCTTCTGCTATCACAACTATATGTGTCCAGGCCTAAATCTGTCTCTTCCATGCTTCTTACTTCTGATGTTGAATTCATTGTCTATGGTGAAAGTAGGAGAACAATAGCTAGCATGGTACGCTAACCAGAAATTTCTAGTATAGTAGCATTCAAGACAGAGAGAGGTGATTCTCAGGTTGCTTTTCTGCAAAAACTCTAATTCGATATAATTTAGCCTGCACGCACGCATAAAAGACAGCTTCTTTACTGTGGGATTATTTTCATTACATAGCTTGCTTTTGCTCTCTATTTCTTGACCAAAATGGGTGATTTCTCTGTGCTTTTTGCAATTCATTTTCTTGTTCTGATCTATTCATTTGTTTGCTGCCTGTCATGTTGTTTTTTCTAAGAAATCTGTTGCTAATTTGGCCTGCAATCTTTTGTAGTCTTTGAGTACTGCGAATCAGTTGATGGATAAGGAGACTATGAACTTGATTCAAGAAAACAAGAAACTTCATGCAAAGTAAGTATTATCATAACATTCCCGGTACATCAGTTTTTGTTCAATGTATAGGTTGAGTTAATCCTGTGAGTAATTGGTGATGCAGAATAGGATGAAGGATTGTTATTTATTTTTATTGATTTATAATTAATTATTTTTTTAGAGTTTTACTATTATCTTTGAAGTTTTATAGGATTTATTTTTATGGAAGACCATTACTAGGGTTGCTTGGTGTCCATACAAGCACCTTATTCTATGAATTATGATGAAATCATATTGAAATTGAGAAGTATTTTCTTTAAATACTTGTCCAACCCTCTGTTATAGGGTTTTCTAGCCAATTCTTAGCCTTTTCTACAGGGTTTTCTTTTATATCCCTCAGCTCCCTTCCAGAGGAGCTCTCTTTCTGTAGGTTTTATTCTCCCTCAATCAACTTATTCCTCTAGGATAGGGAGTTCTACAACCCTTTATCTTCTTTCTCCCCCCTGTTCTATATCAATTGGATTCTGTATATTGATCTTTTGTGATTAGAGATAGCTAGTGTCGTGAAGTTAAAGATTAGACTGGCACTTGATGAACAGCATCAAAATGCAGTTCAGGAGAATTCTGTATTGACTGACTGTAAACATTTGGCCCTAATTGGAGGAACTTGCATTGTTTTAAGCTTGGCATCCGTGAAAATTTACTCGTGTTTATTTTATTTTTCAGATTCTTGGAACATGAGAAAAGGAGGGAAGACCTTGATCTGAAGGTATTTTATACACCACAGTTAATAATTACATGCATATTCTATGTTTTCCTTCTTTTTCAAATTTAATAAGCATCTTTATCACGCTTGAAAGTGTATAGCAGTCCATTGGGGATGTTACACACATAACTATTCATCTCAGTATATATGTATGTATGCTACCTGTCTGTATTAATCAGTGGAATGGTATAATCATGGACTTCGTGTTTTTAATTCCGTCATTCTAGAAAGGCTTTATTTATTTTTCTTAAATAACTACAATACGGGATTTGAGTTCAATACACTAGAAAATGATCTTATTTTGAAGTGGTGGAATTCTGCCAATTCTAGTAACCCTGAACTCTTGCTAGTAAGTGCAACCAAGTTTTGTTGATTCCCATTTGGCATCCAAACAGATGCAAATAGTAACAAAATCACACTTGAGGACAAGCTCTCTTGCATTCGAAATGACGAGTTAAGTTTCGATGATTGATCAAATATCAAGCTGATGATGTTCATATTCGTGATGTTCATATTCGTGCAGGTGAGGCAGCTAAGAAGGGAATTAGGAGATGTTCAACAGGAGTATGATCGGCTTATGGTTGAATTAACATCATTAGACACGGTTAAGGAGGAAGAACATGTACGTACGTAGATTTTTTTGGGTAGCTGGCTTGCCATTTTCAACCCTCTTATCGTAGAACACCTTTGTTGTTGTATCATATTCTGGGAAAGAGGGAGGGAGCTCAGTGTATCGGATTCTCAAGCATGTTTAATGTGGACATGAACATGCATGATACTAATTGAGAATCAACAACGCTGATGCATTTATAGGAATCGATTTATGCTTCAGTACGAGTCGATTATCTATGTTTACACGCCAGCCATGGACCTGCAATATATTAGTTGTAAAAATTATTATCTATGTTTACACGCCGGCCATCGATTATCTATGCAATAGAAATTAATACCTTTCTTAATTTAAGATGATTATTTGTAGCAATTTCAGTGATTTAAACTCAGAACTAATATTAGAAATTATCCCTGTGATTACATCTCTGAAGATTAAAAAAAGAAAAGAAAATTGGGTGTCTGCAATTAATATTAACCTACTGCACAATGAATTTACTCTTATGGTGTTTTATTAATTATATAAATAGCGAATTAATATTGTTTATTAGCTTAAGTGGTTAGCACGTGTATCTAACTTAGAGGTCATAGGTTCAATAGTTGAAAATAACAATATTGTTTTTAAAGAACAAGAAGACATTTTCTTTAAAAAAAAGGATGGAAGACATGTTTATTTTTTTAATAAAAAAAACCTAAAAAAACACTAGGCCCACGCATGCCTAGTTTGCTATTGGTGGGTCAGACGCTAGTCCTTACACTTTTAAAAATGACTATTGTTTTGAAGGAACTAGAAAACATTTTCTTTTTTAAAAAAGATGGAATACATGTTTATTTTTTTAATAGAAAAAAACTAAAATAAAATTAGGCCCACGCATGCCTAGTTTGTTATTGGTGGACCAGATGCTAGCCCTTATATTTTTATATCTTAGCTTAAGTAGCTTAAAGGTCAGATGTTCAATAGTTGAAAATAACAATATTGTTTTTAAGAAACTAGAAGACATTTTCTTTTTAAAAAAAGATGGAAGACATGTTCATTTTTTTAATAAAAAAAACTAAAAAAAAATAGGTCCACGCATGCCTAGTTTGCTATTGGTGGGCTAGAGTGTTTTATTGATTATATAAATAGCGAATTAATATTGTGTCTTAGCTTAAGTGGTTAGCACGTGTATCTAACTTAGAGGTCACAGGTTCAATAGTTGAAAATGACAATATTGTTTTTAAAAAACTAGAAGACATTTTCTTTTAAAAAATAGATGGAAGACATGTTTATTTTTTTAATAAAAAAAAACTAAAAAAACACTAGGCCCACGCATGCCTAGTTTGCTATTGGTGGGCCAGACGCTAGTCCTTACACTTTTATGCCTTAGCTTAAGTAGCTTAGAGATTACATGTTCAATAGTTGAAAATGACTATTGTTTTGAAGGAACTAGAAAACATTTTCTTTTTAAAAAAAGATGGAATACATGTTCATTTTTT
>Ga0307517_10002847_pt1 | contig 27484 bp, 32 predicted proteins | sample 23_EM_MG_FD_194515 | JGI IMG/M metagenome (GOLD analysis project Ga0307517, IMG submission 194515) | Populus trichocarpa ectomycorrhiza microbial communities from riparian zone in the Pacific Northwest, United States - 23_EM | ecosystem: Host-associated > Plants > Roots > Unclassified | place... | reverse complement strand
TAGTCTCCTTGATGGATTCAAGGGAAGAGTAGACGAGACCGAGCGTGGTGTCTCCCTGGGTGTAGGAAGAGACGACGGTAGGGAAGAGCCCGTCAGGGCGATCAGAGGTGATGGACGCCAGGAAGGCGTCTGCGACGTGGACGCGCTGATCGGCAGAAGCGGACAGGGATAATTGGTCTGTGGCGATGACCAGGGCGGCGCCAACGATTGAAAGCTCGCGAATTGAGGATCGTGACAGCTGATATTGGCTTGTCGGTAACACAAAGATCGCCGATTTAGAGAAGAATTTTGAAACGGAGGATACGAGCTCGGGATCAAGCGCAGGGGCTTTAAGAAGTACGCCTGAAACACTGTCTTTCAACGTTTCTGTTACCGCAGAGACGTTTGCGACGTCAAGAAGCAAGAGGATGCGGTGTTTTGGGACGGCCGGCACGAGTTGTTTCGCGAGGGAAACAGGGACAACGACCTTTTGAATGCCACTATCGAGCAAAGAAATGATGTGATCAGGGTCCGTTGCCCTTTCATTATCGATAAGGAGGTAGATATCTGAAAGGGCTGGGAACTGATGGTTCGGATGGTCCTGGAGGGGGACGAGGAGTGGGCCGAGGCGGCTAAGGACGGACAGGAGGTCCTTGTCCTCCGCCTTCAGTAGTGGAAGAAAACCGGGGGACATGGTCAGCAGGTCTGCGGTGACTCGATCGTGGCTGGGGTCTGATTGTGGCCGGAGTGTGGCTCGGGTGCAATAAGCCACGGCCACAAAACTTCAAAAGAAAACAAAAAACACTGGACAGACAAAGCACGCGGAATAAGGCAGAAAATCATGAAAGGTGTAAATGACCGTCGTAGCTTGGACGATGTTTTTTTCGTCCTTTTTACCGTGGAAAGCGGGCCACGGTGAGACGGTGGACGGATTGGGAAGGTCAATCCCAGTGTAGTGTGGCTGGCTGAATTCATTGTTGATCGATAACCTATAAAACCAGCCCTCTTCCCTCCCACCTTCTTTTCACCCCACCACCAACCGCCACTCACTCTCAACCTTTCGAACCTCTTCTGCCCTCTACAGACCGTCCCACAGACACCAATGGCTCCACCTCGAGGCAACCCCAGGGGTCAGCAAGGCTCCGCACGTGGCCGCGGAGGAGGCGCTCCCAGTCAAAGTCGTGGACCGGCACAAAAAGCCCCCGCCATCGCTAAGCACATTGAAACCATCGGTGTAAAACGACCCGGGTGGGGGACTGGTGGGAGGCCTATCACTGTCACCACCAACCACTTCCCGTGTGTGATACCCGAGTCTATCATCCACCACTACGATGGTAATAATCTACGCACTTCCTCTTTCACTTAATCGCGTTCTAAGTCTTTCTTTCTTTCTTTCTCATAGTCGGTACGTATCTGTCACTTTATTTCGCGACTTTCGTTGACGCGACGCGTGATATCCGATAGTCATCTTGCCTGCCGATAAAGTCTTCCCGCTCCGGTTCAACATGAAGTTGATCGCCAGACTACAGGACGAAATCGCCCCTACAGTCTTCACCCCACGTGCTGTCTATGACGGGCGTAAGAATCTATTCGCTCCCAGGGAGCTCCCGCTCGGCGACACCGGTACTAAGGAGGTTCGTCGTGTCAACCGTCACGTGTTCTCCTTCGCGATCTGAGACCGTTCGCAGTTCCCCTTCCCTCCCGTCAACGAGAGGTCCAAGCCTCTCAAGGTTCGGTTGACCAAGGTGGCAGAGATCAACCCTGAGTGAGTATGAGTGAGGTTAGGTCTATCACAACCTCACCGATCATCGGACAGGACTCTTGCTCGGTTCTTGAAGGGACAACAGAGCCACGACAACGCTGTCCTGACGGCGATCACTGTGAGTTTCACTCCTTGAAGGCTTTTCGTGCACCACTGACGGTTTTCCTAGGCTCTCGTACGTTCTCACACATCCTACCCTTATCGCGATGACTAACACCATGAGTGAAGAACGTCGTTATCAGGATGGAGCCAACCCTAAATCCCGATTATGCGTTCAACGTTCGTTCTTTCTTCACTGATAGGGAGACCAAGGACATTGGGAACGGTCTCGTGCTTTGGCGCGGATACTTCCAGTCCATTCGCCCAGCAGTTGGATGCATGCTCATCAACGTCGACATCTCCACTGGTGTTATGTACAAGGGAGGGTATCTGCTCGACCTATGCAGGGAATTTATCGCCCATCGCGATCCTAATGCGTTGGCCCCTCGCAGAGGTTTCCCCGATCGCGAGCGAGTCAAACTGCAGCGCTTCATTACCGGAATCCGAGTTTTCACCAGGAACCCGGATACGGGGCTAGTGGACAGATCTAGGCCGAGAGTCGTCAAGAGGTTGAGTAGCGCTGGTGCCAACGACCTCACGTTCTCCCTTCGTGACGGAGGGCAGATGACCGTCGCGCAATACTTCCTAAAAACGTACAAACGTGCCTTGAAATTCCCCGATGTCATCTGTGCTGAGGTCGGAAATGGTGCCTTGATTCCCCTTGAAGTATGCGAAGTACCCCCCGGGCAGATCATGCGAAAACAGGTCCCACCTGAAAAGACTAAGGACGTTTTGGACTTCGCAACGAAGCGACCTGGCGCTAGGCTGGATAGCATCAGAAACGGACTGGAGGTAACTGGGTCTACAACGTTTATCCGTTTTCCAAGGTCCCTAAAACGTTCCACAGATCCTGAAGTGGAGCGAGTCCGAATATGTCAAGCAGTTTGGTCTCAAGGTAGCGCCGAACGTGCAGCCACTGCAGCTCCAGGCTCGTGTACTGCAACCTCCGATGCTCAAGTATGGTCCGGGCTCCAAACAACCGACGATCGTACGCGCAAACCTCTCCTATTCCGGCTCCTTCTAACTGTCATTCTGCCTAGACTCCAAGGGATGGGGCTTGGAATATGTGAGTTCCAATCGTGTTCGCGTTTCTTCTGTTCCTCATCTCTCTCGTAGGGTGGACAAGAAGTTCTACCGTCCCACATCCATACAATCCTTCGCTATTGTGGTCTTCGAGCGTAGACAAAGGTTTAACGAGAACGATGCAAGGGAGATGGGTAGGAGCCTACTTGAGGCCTGCCGTCAAGTTGGGATCGTCGTGCAGGACACAAACCCAAGCGTTTTCTTCGCTAATGGGCAGAACGGTGTCGGTCGCGTGAGTACTTCCTCGCCTCTTTCCCTTGGCTTCCCGCTTATCGTGAAATAGGAACTCTCGGGCATCGGCGGCCAGTTCAGCCAAATGAAGAAACCAACTCCCCCCCTTTTGGTCGTCGTGTTACCAGAAGGGGCATCCGACATCTATACCGCAGTAAAAAAGTAAGTGTCGTATCACCTTCTGCTTTACACTGCACCTCAACTCCCCCAACAGCTTTGGTGACGTTCAGGTGAGCAGGTGCCCTCATCCATGTCTCCTTGCCTTGACTGATGATGGTACTCAGACCGGAGTAGCGACTCAATGCTTGAAGAGCCATAAGTGCAAGCAAGCCAAGCCCCAATACTTTGCGAACGTTTGCCTCAAGATCAACGTCAAGCTAGGCGGCATTAACACCATCCCCGATCCGCGATCGGTAACTTTCTTGACCGACCCTCAAAACCCTACCATGGTTATGGGTTGTGATACTATTCACCCTGCTCCGTAAGTGTGACGGGGAGTACCATAGTCGCGCGTGACTCAATCTTCTGTATAGGGGATCGGAGGGCCGCCCCTCATTCGCATCTGTTGTGGCGAATGTAGACTCTGACGGCGGCAAGTACATTGCCACTTCATCGGTTCAGGAAGGGCGTGTCGAGATGGTTGAAGACTTGAAGCGGATGACTAAGGTACCGCTTCCTGTGGAGTTGTCGCCGTCGCGACATTTTACTAACTTAGTGTCCCGCAGCATATGATCACGAAGTTCATCGATTACCGCGCCAACTTTGAGAAGAAGCAAACAAATCAAGCCCCCAAACGCATTATCTTCTACAGAGACGGTGTCTCTGAAGGACAGTTTAAGCAAGTCCTTGAGAAGGAACTTCCCCTTGTCCGAGGTCCGTCTGGCACACTCTGCGGATGTGCGTCGTTTGCTTATTCAGGATCCATTAGAGGCGTGCAAGGAAGTCGGAATCAATCCCAAGATCACCATCATTGTCGTTGGAAAACGACATCACGTTCGTTTCTTCCCGCAGGGCAACGTCGCGGATAGGAGCGGGAATTGCCCAGCCGGCACCGTCGTGGATCGTGACGTGGTTCACCCGACCGAATTCGATTTCTACTTGCAAAGCCACGGCGGCCTCCTTGGAACCTCTCGACCAGCGCACTACAGTGTTCTGTTCGATGAGAATGGACTCTCGTGAGTAATGATTACACGATACTCGTTTTCCTGCCAATCTTGTATTGATCATTCGTTTCAGTGCTGACGGCTTGCAGAACTTGTCTTTCGCTTTGTGTCACGTTTATGCTCGTGCAACCCGGTCCGTGTCGATCCCGGCCCCTGTATACTGTAAGTGGAGTACCGCTCCCAGTCCCATCGGGGAGCTGTTCACTGAACCTCCCTTAGACGCAGATATCGTCTGCTCTCGCGCGAAGAACCACTACGATCCCGAGGGTACCCTCAACTTCTCAGAAGAATCCACAATTGTCGGAGATGCTCAGACGAGCCTCGATAACTTCAAGAGCCGCTTCCAGCCTCTTCATGCCCGACAGGCCGTCCGTATGTATTTCTCCTAAACTTGTTACCCTATCAGCTCTCGATGCTTCGATACCTGTATCCAATCACGGTCGTTTCTCTCGTAATCCCGACGAATAACGCTCCGTCTGCGATGATATGACCCCTCTCATGATAAAATGTACACGCCACGCTCTGTAGCTACGCTCGCGACAGTCCTTCGTTATGTGATACCGTAGTTTGTGTCCCCTTGTTTCGGATTTTACACATTATGTGCCATGATAAGATAGTACTGAGCGCGTGGGAATGTTCGGCAAGATAAACTTTTCTTGTTCTTGCACTCATCTTCCCCCGCCCGTCGATATCTCTGGGAACAAACAGCCCCAAATCAGAAAAATACTGCACCCGAAACGGGAGCATCGGTAGGCTTACCCAGTGAACCTCTCTTTTGACAATGGTACGTGCTCGAGCAAGTCTCGAGGCTTAAAAACGCAGACATTTTGTGGCTAGTCACACTTTTCGTTCAAGCGCACGCCTGGCGTCACCCCCAGGCAGGAAAGGTCATCTCAGCAGAGTGGAGCTGATACGGGCTCCAGCCCACTTTCTTCATACTCACGAAATTGGCCATCCCGGAGTCTCGGTGGCGACGGCGACCGGTCGATCGTACAACCAAGCTCTCGATTCAGTTTAAATACCTCTGGGCCTTCGCCTTCCCTACCACGCCATTTTGACACATCGAGGCTGGGCTCTACACTCTCCAGTAGAAGGTCCTTGTCCCCTACTAGGGAGGGGGACGGGTCAAAGTTACCCCGCATACTAGAGGATCCCAACCCGAATGCGGCTATGAGGAGGTTCGTTGTGAAGGAAGAGATGTCATCCCCAGATATTATAGCTCCCTCGAGAGCTTTGCTCGGTGGTTCGGGGAAACTGGGTGACGGAGAGGGAGGTCCCGGGTTCAGATGTGAGTTGACCCCAAATCTCGGCGCATATATCGACCTGATTCAATTTCCCCGGCTCCGAAACAGTCTCTGCGACCACTCCCTCCCTTTCGAGGCTTTCCCAGTCCGCATCATCTCATCCTGATGTCCGGAGGGGATCACGGGACCTACAACGTTCTCCCAGTAGACATTCCTCACGAGAGGTGGTTATAGTATCGGAACCTGATCTCGAATCGGTTGCGTTGAAGTGGACCGCTGGTTTGAAGAACGCTCAGGCGGAAATTGAAGAATTGGTCTGTCCCACCAGGTTGAACGGTTTTTATTGCGGGTTTTGCCTTATTTCGCCTACAGAAACACGAGTTGGGCGTGCAGCAGGTTCAGCTCCAAGCCTTGAAAGAGGAGAAATCTGAGTTGCTTAGAAGACTAAAGAAAGTCAAGGACGTGGCGAAGGAGAGTCAGGAGAAAAGTGGAGCGATGTACGTCAACGCCCAGGTCTATCCTACAATGTGCTGACTCCCCACTCCAGTTTGGAGGATCTGGGGAATTCTATCAAATCTCTGAAAGAAGATGCAGACTCTTGGTCTGGGCTGGCGCGCGAAGTTCAATCAATGTCGCCTGATATCAAGCACTTGAGGATCAAGACCAATGACACCATTGCCAGTCAGTCGCTTGCCGGATCGTCCCAACGAGCCAGAGATTGCTGATACCACTCCATATAGGTCTCACTCCGTACCTTCACGGAGACCAATTGAACAGGAATGCCAGAGAGCTCATGGATGAACTAAGAACCGATTGCAAGAACTGTGAGCAATGCCCTGTCCGGCGATTGATCGTTCTGACGTCATTCCAGCCCAAGAAGTAACCACAATCCTACGAGACAGGTTGACGACACTGTCTTCCGACCTCATCGAGGCCCGATCGAGGATTTCCGACTTGGAGGCCATTCTCGCGCAGGACCGGCAGGCGATCGGGAGCCTCTCTGCTGAGCTGATAGTCTCCAGTGCGTGCACAACCAATTGAGCGCGATCCCTTGAGCTTGAGTTGGGCTTGGGTTTAGACGAAGGCGTAAGGGACCTCACCCGAGAAGTCAAAACAATGGCGGGGGGGCTCCGCGACGCCGTTACGAACGCGGCTGAGTTGGAAGTGGAGGTAGCGAATGCACAGGAAAGGTGTGTGCGAAACTTCTGAAGGTGATGAACGAAAACCTTACGGGGGCGACAGGATTGAAGAAACCGAGAAAGAGCTCGCTGAGTCAGAGGCGATCTCGGCCGAGGTCCCCGGGCTCCGAGAGACGTACATCTAAGCGGTTTTAGGCTTTCGGCGAGGTGACTAACGGGGTATCTGCAGCATCCACGACCTCAAGGGCCAACTTTCAGACGCGGAAGAGCGAGCTGCAGAGGTTGTCGAACTTCGCAATGAGTAGGTGAACTATATTTTTACCAATCCAATGGCTTGACAATTGCCACAAGGGTTCTCGCGACCCAGCAAAAAATATCTGATTTCAGCGCGGAGAACCAAAACCTTCGGGCTTCCCTTGAACAAAATACCTTGGCACTCAATGATCGAACATCCAGGTGCGCCCACTGGACCCCGTGTTCCCGGTGATTGTCCTCATGAACCACAGCCTGGCCAAATCGGAAGAAAAGGTTTCCGAGGTTCTCAAAGAGTTGAACGCCTCCCAAACTCGTGAGAACGCTGTTTCTGAAGCCAAGAAGGTCGATAAGGCCACTTTCGAGGAGGCCACAAAGCGACTTGAGGACCGTGTGGGTAGCCTCGAAGCAGAGCTAGAACGCTCAAGGGAATCGTTGGTCGTTTGCCCGATATGCTAGTCCGGCGTTCTCATTACCTCGCAGCGCTACCCAGGCGAACATGCGTTTCCAGGTATGGAATACAGACAATACTACGCTGGACCAAATCCATACACATTATTTGATGACACAGGCATCGCAAGACCGATTCGACGACCAGTCTGTCACCCTCCGCCTCACAAAGGAAACGAACGCGGAACTTCAGGTGAGGTGGTCGGTAGGGGCTTGTAAGAGTGTCGATCCTGATGCCGATATAGGAACGTGTCGTTGATGTTGAGAAGACTGCATCAGTACGTGACCACAACCCCTGAATTGCTCCGAGACTACACCTTACTCACCTCACTCTTTTCTGGCCCTCAGAAAGAGCAAGGGATTCTACAGGAGCGGCTATCTGTCCTCGAACTTAAACGTTCTGAGCTACAGATCAGCAATCGTGACTTGACGGAGAGTTTGGAACACGAAAAAAATTCCGCTCGTTCAGCCGAGGCTACCCTCCAACAACAGTTGTCTGCAGAGGAAAAGAAACGGCTCGCGCTCGAGATTGCTGCGAAGGACGCTCAAATCCTCCTTGAAGAGAGCAGGAAAAAGGCGACTGGTCTCGCTGTCGAGAACGAGAAGCTCCGGCAAGAGATCGAGGCAGCAAAGGCTATCCCCCCACCCCCGCCAAGCCCTCCCAAAGGCGCTGTCGAGGACCTCGATGTGGTAGTGACCCTTCGAGCCGATGTGACGAGGTTGCAGAGTGAACAGGAAGAGCTGGTTCGCAAATCCAACACCATCGGAGAGAGATACAAGAGTGGTGATCTGGTTTGTCCCCCGCCCCCCCTCCTTCGCACAGTCGTTGACTGAACGGACGCAGACCGATCACGAGAAAACCTTTGCCCGTACCATCAGGGGAGAGGCGCGGATTGCTCAGGAGCAACAGTTAGACATGAAATCGAATGAGCTCATAAGGGTGAGTTAGTTTGCCCGCCAACTGCGTGGCAAGAAGGTTTGACCAACTTTGATAATAGGCAGAGAAAACGATCCAAGCTCGGGATTTGAAGATAAAGCAGCTCGAGGAGATGATCACAATGCTTCACAAACACGCTGCGAAGATCAGTGACCAGTCCTCAACTGCGGACAAGCAACCCGCGAGCGACCCGAACATCCCGTCTCAAGTCAGCAGTCCGCCCGTTCCCGATCGAGACGGACCGGTAAAATCACGACTTTGATACGTTCATGCGAGGTTGTCATCTGATTTTAGTATTGAACAGTTGCCTCGAGGAACTCCGGTCGCGAATAGGGCATCGGAGGTGGGAAGGTTGGCAAACAAAGCGCTCAGGACTCCGACTCGTACCATACACCCTCATGAACCAGAACACACCGTACTACCCCGTAGGGCCGCCATGAAACCCAAGGGGAAAGGCCTCATCCATTCGACGACAGACGCAACCGATGAGATCATCGGTTCTGACGACGAATTCGATGAGCCGGTCATCAGCGCTTTAGGCAAGAGGGATAGGTTCGGAGGTCCTAGCAACAGGGCCGATGCAAAGAGAGATTCGTCCGGTGAGGAACTTGAGCGTCCTCATAAGAATAGGGTAAGTGGAGTGTCCTCGCTTGCGCACTCAGACATACCGGAATTCTAGAAGACGAAGGCTACTGGGCAGAACAATGCTTCCACCAAGGCGAGTTCCTCTCAATCTATATCTTTCTTGTGGTTGTCATCCATTTCGCAGGCGTCCGACGCGACTGTTGTCACTCGACGACGAAGGAACAGGAACTAATATCCCGATCCAGACCGCCTCGAGGACTCCCTTCTCTCCTGTCACTGCCCTGCTCTGCACTCTGGTCCTGTGTCTCTCGGTCGTCATCATCAATCGATTCTCGGCTTGAAACTCGTTGTTTGCTACTTTTCTTGGGCTTTCTTGGACCCCACTCTGGATTGGACTCGGGATGCACTGTATACGGAGAACTGTATTTGTATTTGTACGAAATCGATTGTGTCTCAACAATGCACTGTCGTTCATTTACGACTTCTCCGCGTAGTGCGGGTAAGTTAATCGTACTTGGGTACGTTTCGCCCGCGATTAAGCCACCAGATACTACCGTTAATGTAGATCACGAAACTCAACCAAGCACAATAAGGGATTAGAAAGGGGGTGGTGGCGCCATCCGTAGCATCATGGAAGAGTTTCTGTTCAAGTTGAGACTCGTGGTAGATGAAATCATCTCAAGACACTTACGGTCATATACCAAGTCGATCCGGTCAACGCGACAGCGTCCACCAACGCGGTCAAAGGCTGAAACTCAGACGACGCGTTAGCGCAATATGTTTGAGCCGAGTTTCACCCTCGTGAACTCACCCTCTTCGCGTTGAAGAAAATTGGACTCCACAAAAGGTTGAGACCCAATTGCACGTAGTACCATTTGAGTCCGGTTCGGATGGTTTCCCTGCAGCAAGGTTACATCAGAGCAAAAAGCAGAGGTGTATACCCATACTGTACCTGGTGACGGACGAAACGGCACTGTCGCGGTGACGAACGGCCAGGTAAGAAGCGTAACCCATTGTGGTGTACAACGCGGTCCAGATGATTGGGAATGCAAATCGCGGAGGTCTTCCGGGAGGGATCAAAAGGCTCTACGCAGTGGTGCTCATTAACTACTAATGCGACGGTGGTTAAGTGATGCCGAAACGCGTGTGTGTAGTTACCTGGTACCAGATACCGTTGATCACCTTCTTGGTCCCTGATCCACTGAGGAATCCAAGAGTGAGCGGGAGGCCGACTGCGACCGCTGGGTTCCTTGGGATGTCAAAGAGGAATCCTGGGAGGGTTGGTGACATGGTAAGAGATATAGGGACGGATACATCCGGGATGTGAGAAGGTCGGAGGTAGACGCGATCCCCATCCCCTGAGTGACGTCGGGGGAGAGGTGACAATGATGGGATCGGAGTTGTGACGAGTTTTGTTTGGTTCCAAGGCTTTTGCCAAACATACCCACATCTCCTTGTGGCCAAACTATGGCGGTGGAAGTAAAGTTCAAATACCCTCAGCCCTTCACATGGGCTCAGGTCATGGATCTCGACGTCGGCACAATCTCCCAAGGTACGCAATCTCACAAACGCTGAGGGGGGGAGGAGAAGGTCCGTAAACTGACCGTTCAAGAAATCACTCGCCTCCAGCACTCTCTTGATCACCTTAAATCCACTCAAGACCAACTACAACACCTCATCGACACCACGTCCGAGTCTGCTCCAGACCCAGACTTTATCGGTGCGATTCAAGAGAACGTTGATGTTATGTGCGAGGCAGTTCCATTTAGGTTTGGGGTTATCCCCTGGGATTACTGATGAATTACTCCAGCAACTCACAGGAAGAGCGTGTTTCGATCCTCAAACACGCCTTGATTCAAAAAGGAGTCATCTCGCCCTCCCATTACGACCTTGACCCCAGTCAATCGAGCCAATCCACACCCGCAACAGTCAACCCTGAACCAAATCCGCCCTCGACAACAGGAAGTGGTGACGACGGTCTTTATATCTAACGCTCCCCGGTAATCATTCTATCCGACCCATGTTTTGTGTGTACATTAAAATGCAAAATCTAACAGAAACGAACGATCTAGATAGGGGAAGATTGAGAATATTATCTGTGATGTAACAAGCATTGAATGGGGGGGGGGGGAGAGACGGCTGAACATGCAAAGCAAAAGCAAAGCAAAAATGAATGAAAGGGAGGCATGCTGAGAGTAGATTATACACCTAATCTGTAGGAGCGTTGTCAGTAACCAGGAAACATAACCGGCGTCACAACCCGCTTACTTTCGTTTACTTTGTTCATAGACCACATAAGATATCGAAACCGCCGGGATCACCTTCGCTAGTGTCGGCCCTAGACCAATATAAAACCCACGAACGCCCCCCTCCCTGTACGTCTGCAGGACTACGTCCCACATACCCGTATAACGTTGCGGGTGGGCTGGAGATCCAGAAGCCTGCAGCCTCGTCCGAACCAGGTTCAACGGGTACACGCTCGTCGCACCAACACTCCCGGAAACGCTTCCAAAAGCGAGCAGGGCCAGGACGCCGGGTTCCTCTTGCCTCGTCGACCGTACGTAGGCTAGCTTCAATGCCTCGAAGGTGCTCATATCGATCGCGGAATACGGGAACACGCCAATTAACCCGATCTGTATCCCAGACGATCAGCCCATGGCTACGTTGGGAATCATTCGGAGACTCACAGCAAGACCCCGGTAGTATGCGCGCATACCGCCGAGCGAGCGTACGTGCTTCACCGCCTGTAGCAAGGTCGGTCGTTGTCCCCCAATATTGCTCATCATCTGGGTTTTTACGGTTTCAACCGGGTATATGCCTGGCACAAAATTAGTATCACAAACATCGTGTCAGCAGACGGGTCGCATACTGAGTTGACTTGTGATTCCGCCGATACCACCCGACATGAACCTACTGAACCCGCTGATCTCACGACTGTCCTCGACGTGGTCCCAGTATGTGGCGAACATTCGTTTCTGCGGTCATAATTGGCGTCAAAAGTTCGCCTTCGAGGAGGGGAGCACCTTACAGAGGACTCGTATGACAGGAATTTGATGGCAGACTCGGGAAGGATCTTTGCAACCGAGAGTCCGTTTCCGATCCAGAACCCGAGAATTCCGTTTTCAACGTATATCCTCGTTATTGCGTTCGTGATCGCCTTCATGCCAAACGATCTTGAAGTGACAATGACAGTTGGGTCGGGCTGTCGGGTGATTAGGAATATCTTCAACCGGTCGAACGGTGCAGTGAACGTCCGCGAAACTGGGGGCCGGTTCGTCAGGGGAAAAAAGCCAGAGAGATGAAACGTGCTCGCCTGCTCCAGCCACACCGCCAGCTAGTAGGTATTTCACGGCCGTAGAGCCACCGAGCCAACTGTGATGCTCCTCCTCTTCGTAGACTTGGACCTCTCCCTGCTCCTCTCCCTCGGTTCGCTGGGAGTACGAGTGGTCCACGGGTAATGGTGGCAAGGTGACCTGGGTGGTCGCCATCGACGAGGATGGGGAAGTCACAATTGATGGAGGCTTGTCCTCAGCACTCAAACTGACGTCACCTTCGTTCCAAAAGCGTTAGATGCTTTCAGATTGAAGGAAGCATTAACCGGATCACGAACCTTCCATTGTCACTCTCGCGGCGCCCCTTCCGTCGTCGCCGAGGTATCTCCTCATCTCATAATACTGGTATATTTCGGCAGTGGAAGCCTTCCGGGGTAGTAAGAGGAGGAAATCTCGAAACTCGCGGAAGCTAATTGCATGTGAATGCGGCGATGAAGTCAAGGTAGTCATGAATGCTGAAAGAGTACCCGGAGATAACGGGATCCCTACAGGAACAAACCGGTGAGCCAGGAGGGTGAAACGGAAAGACGGAGATATTTGACTAACCAGCCTTCCCTAGGGCCAGCCCAAGTTCTTCCGCATCCAAATGGCCGTTACCATCCAAATCGAGCTCATCGTGAAATACGTGCCACAACTCTATATGAGATTCCGATCAGATAAGCAAAACCACCGAAATGGGACATCGTGCTCTACTCACCAACCTCCTTTGCCTCCGCATACCGGTAGAAATCTTTCCATGGGATCAGCGGTTTAGGGCCGCGCGTGTGCGCCAAGCCCTTGCCGTTCCCGCATTTATACAGCAATTCGTTGTCGTAGATGTCTTGTAACTTCTCCGCCTTCTCCCTGGTGAAGGGGGAGTCCTTTGTGCCGACACCGCTAGCTTTCGCCAGACCAACGGATCTGGCTGAAGTGATGTGTTCCTTGCCCTTGCCATTCCTCGGCTCTGTCAGTCTCTGCCAAACATCCTTCAACCTCTCCTCCCTCTGTTCTCCTTCCTGCTGCCTGAACTCAGCCAGGCTATGCGCAAGTCGTTGGTATGTCTTTGACGGGGATGGATCTGATCGCAGGTGTGGCGCCAACACATGGTCCTGTACACCGGATACCGTAGCGTCGAATCTCTCCCTCCTAGTTGGAGAAGTGGAGCTCGAAGATTCACCGCCCGCTTCACCAAGACCTGCCGATGCTGACGTGGACGGGCGCGCAGTACCGTAAGTGGTTCCTGAAATGGAGTGCTCGGATTTAGCATCCTGGGCCTTCTGTACCATATCCGGGCAGAGGAGCGGTCAGGGTATTTCGTTTGGTCGCCGGGATGTGGTAGGGTGGAGGGTATGGAGAGTATGCCGAAAGTATAGAGTGAAGATAGGTCCGAGAGGGGAAGGCGGATACTGGGAGTGCCACAGGTGGACGTTTCGGTGGCGCACGTGCTTTGCGCGGTTCGCTTCAAGGGTTCCGAGGGAGACAAGGTTTCTATTTTCGCCAGCACGAGCGCATTTCTTTGATTTGTCGCGTCTATGTTGCGATGTAACCCTCGTCTTTGTGCGTGTCTCGCGACGAGGAGATGCCCTTGGAATTTCGGTTGAAACAAGGAGTGGAGGACGGAACGATGACGATCGTGACTGCCTGATTTGGCAACCAAATCACAAACCGCTTGAGAAACACAAGCTCACTAGTACAGGCATGTCATTACAGCTGCGCCTCGAGAAACCGACAAAGCGTTCATACGTCGCACAGCGACCAACGAAGCAGCGAAGAAGAGAACATAAAAAAGCATTCACAAAGCAAACACAAAAAAAGACTACAACATATCTTCAATAACCTGACAAGCAGGATTTGAAGGAATTGAAGAAAGGGTCGAACCAGAGCCTAAGTGCTTTCAAGGACCCATATCCCGGGTCATGCGGTTCAACCACGAGCATCGCCTTGGGCCCGATCATAGATTTCCTGACGGAGTGCGGTCGGTACGCTGGTAACACCCGGTCATCATCGTCAGCGATCGTGGATGTGTACGTTGAGGTACCGCGGGTATCAGTCCACATTGTGAGGGAGGAATGAGCGGTTCGGAGGGTTTGCGTGTCGACGGTATCGTCAGAGTCCGGACTCCTCGTCCGCCGGTTGTGAGCCTCAGCTCCGAGACCCATCAGGTCGGGATATACCTGTATCGAAATAGATTTAGCGAGAATGGTGGGTTTTACGAACCAGAATACGCACAATATGCATTGGCTTGTTCAGGGTAGCAGTGACCGGGGTCGGTGGTGCCGACGTCTTCTTGCGAGACGGAAGTGGGGGCGTAGGGGGACGGTACGCCTACAACAGCAACGAAAACGTGAGCCACAAAACGACGCGAATGCTTCACATCACGCTAACCTTGGGGACACGGAGTGTAGACGCATTCGACTCATTTGTGGCAGGGGGGATCGCCAATCGTTTCAACCCGCGATTAAAACTTGGCGGAGGCATATTTTCCTTGCCTGCCAAACGGTGGCGACCGCGGGATTTCATCTCCCCAAGGTCCACTTCCTGAAACTTTAATTGATCCTTATCCGCATCGGTAATCTGCAGCGGCGACACCGCTTCGGTTCAAGCGTCAGGAAATATGGTCTTGGGGAGTCGTAGTGGTGCTCACCTGGGGTGTGATGGTATCCACGCGCAAACCCATAAGTCGGAGAGGTGACGACTGGGGTAATCGGTGGAGTGCTTAAACTCTTCAAGTTCGTTGGACTCTCGTTCCTGGCCACTCGGTCGATGTTCTCCTTCCAATCATTAGGCAACTAGGGGGAAAAAAAAAGAAGCCACGAAGACAACGCGGTTAGCACGAGCTCCCCACGAGAGAGGAAAAAAAGCAAGGGATCAGCGTGGCCCCGCCACATACCGGAGGCAAGCCGTTGTTCAACGAAACCAACGACATAGAAAATGGACTCGCGCGATCCGTCGTACACCCAAACGTAGTAGCCGTAGGCGAGCATGTGTACTGTGGCAATTGCAGCTGATTCGATGAGAGTTGCGGAGACGGGATGTATTTTGGTACAGGCTTCCTCCAACTCAGATCCCGACTTGGGCTCCTGCTCTGCAGGTTCCTTGTCTGTGGATCTCGCTGATCACGACTGGGTGGACGAACGTGGTGGCCAGACATCTGAGATCTTGAGCCTGATGGGTATAGAGATAGAATAGATATCGAGGTTGATCCCGCGGAAGCGAATGCGCGAAACTCTACCCGCTGAAGGAGTGGATGTTGTACGGAGTGGGGAGAGGTGGTTCCAGCAAGAAATGGGCTAATGGGGGCTTTTGAGGGAGTAGAAACGGCCTATGGATCTAACTCGTCGGAGCGTGTGGCCACCCACGGCTACTGAAAACAGTAAGCACGGACTAACACGCCAAGCGTTTTGGTTTTGTTCGGAAAATGGAGTACGGAATGAGAAATCAAGCCACCTGTGCCTGATAAGGTCGTGGAGGGTCGTTGATCGCAAGGCGTGGGGCGGGAGCGAGGAGAGGAAGGGGGTAGAAGCGTAAATGAGGAAAAACGTGTGGTCCCGCTCGATTGGAGATCTAACGTGGCCCGGGTCCAAGGTGTGGGGCACAACGGCCCGAGAAGCGCAGTGAAAGGGGAAAGCGCGAAGAGAACAAAGGACTATGGAAGGAAGTGGAGGGGGATAGAGAAAATACCCGGGATGTATTGTAAAGTATCCGCCAGGAACTGAAGACCGCACCAGAGTCAAGGGCACCCTCCAGAAGCGACCTTTCTATAAGATCAAAAAAGCATCACAACCAGCGGGTTCCCAACGCATTTCACAGGCCAGGAGAAAGCATGCATCCCAGACAGAGAGGGTGATCTGGGGGCTCCCTGATGAATGGCAAGAGCGGCCGGCCGACAGCAGGTCACAGTGCTGTTTCGACCATTCATGAATTCCTCGAGGTTTGAGATATAGTTCGGATCATGATATGCGATTTCATGAGCACCGGCCTTGAGGTCTCCCCTGAAGGCCTGAAGCCTTGAAGAGTCGCCAGGGGTGGTGTCATAAAAAGTGGAATCCTCAGAGCATCGGCAGAGCAAGAGAGACTGATCCCAAGCGCTCGCCTACGGCGAGAGCCATGCGTTAGCGGGATTCGCGAAATGGTCTTTGTCTTCGGCACAAAAAATTTCAGGAATACCTGTTTTATTCCGTACGAGAAATATCGTTTACTATGCTACGTGTGAGTGAAGGATGCGAATTTAACAACTGAGACAAATGCTGCGGATCAACGGGGCAAGCAGCGACAGAACTGCAACAAATTAACGTGCCCAAGCAGAAAAAAGGTTTCAAAGTTACCAACAAGCAACAGGCAGGGCACTCTTTGAAAATTGGTGGCGTGCAGCAGGCTCCAAGGTAACTAAAGTGCGCAAAGTGGAATGGTATATATGCTACGAACAGGGAAGGCGAAAAGCGAGGAAGACGATGCACGATGGTATTATAGTTGCGGCGTGTGGAGGAAGGCGGAGGGTATCGAACCTTATGGAAGTATGAAAGCAAGTAAGCAGGGCCGTATAGGGAAAGGAGATGAAGGAGTCGGAAGCTATGTAGTGCGAGGAAAAGGCCAGGGATGCGGGACGGACATGTTGCGGATATGAATGGAATAACATAAAGTGGAGTGGAGGGTGTGTCCTGTGGTGGCGGGTCGTGTATTCTCGTGAGAGGCGGGATAAATACCGACTGGTTCGTCTTGCTTCAAGTCGTGAGAATAAGCCGTACAATAGTCGTAGAGGGGTGTCCGAGGGAGAGGCAAAAGTTAACACACGCGGGTTATGAAAATTTCTCAAAATCGTCGTGAGATTCGCTTCCGCTCCTGGAACGCGACTTTGACGGAAGCCGTATCTTCGATCGCCATTCTGACACCCATCGGAATCGACGCTCATCCTTCTCCTGATCATCCGTTTCACCCTCCGCATCCACTGGAGACCGAGGCGTTATCCATCCCCGAAGATAATCACGTCCAAGAATCGGAGCCAAGGATAGGAACGATAAAAGAACCAGCTTCAGGACGATATCAGGTGACCGAAGCAGTGATGGAATTGATTGTGCCGTCGAAGATGGATTAGCGGCAACAGTTTGCAGTATGTCACCGATCTGAGAAGTCCCAGTAAGATAAGCGGATTTACACGAGAAAATATTGAGATAGTTACTTGGCATGTAACCGCAGTCCATGGAAGAGCTCCAATGAATGTTCCAAGGAAGCAGTCGGCAATCGAGACACCGCAAACACCGCATGCGATGTTGAGGCCCGACCATGGAACAACACCGATCAGACGGAGGATGGACAATCGCACCCAAGCCGGAGTTTTATTGTGTGAAGTCGAATTTGAATCGAAATCACCATGCAGAGCACTCTTGGTAACCGCCAAAGCACGGGGGAACCATTGAGAGAACACAGGAGCCATTGGTCGGGCCAAGAGAGACGAGAGAATAGACCCAATCGTTGTGAGAAGCGTAAGAAGCAGGGTTGCCCAAGCGGGATAGAAAAGGGCGCCTCCAAGCACGTTCTACAAATATCAACAAAAACAGCTCAACAAACTTGGAGGATTATTGGAAGGTGTGGAAACCACTCACCCAGGCTACACTACCCGGTACCGACCATGCGTGTTTCCAAACGGCGGAGACCGATAAAACGCCGACCACATGCGCCAATGGCCATGTTCCGCTTTGGGAATATGTGTGCAGGTCCTTGCCCATCGAGGCCAAATCCTCCAGCGTCCGTGGCCACGACACGGTTACCGGTAAAGATGCCAAAGAGAGCACGACCAGGAAAGTTGAGAGTGGGAAAAGGATGATCACGAAAACCAGGGGGAGGCGTGCCTTGACGGAACCAGTGAACGAGTTAGCCACGCGACCAACTACTCTCACTGGAAACTTGTTACGCACAGATGGACTGCGAGTGGTATGTGAGGAATCCTTCTCCTTTGGCGAATCCGTGAAAGATGAGAGAGTCGGAGAGGGGGCCATCGTCGGTAGGAGGGATCCATCCATGGAGGGGGTGGGAGAGGGGTGCGTGAACCGGACCAAGTCCAACATCTGCAGAGAACGAGAAAACAATCTCGGGAGTGCCATGACTTGCTTATTCTTAAACGGCGGGATACCGCTGGTGGGGGTGACCGGTGAGGGTGAGTCGACTGCGTCGGAGAACGAGGAACCGCGTTTCCTTGGCGAACAGGTGTCAAGGGTGAGCGCGGGCCTGCGGGATGTGGAAGATGCCCGCGCGCGGTGAAGGGGAGGGGTGAGGGAGGAGGGGTCGGGCTCGGACATGGTGTGAGGGAAAGGGTTATTTTCAAGAAAACAGGATGATCCAATGTTCAATCAATTTGTAGGACGGAACAGATGCGGCAAGCGATTTGTAACAGACGCTTACACCTAGCGTCACTCCCCGGCCGCAATTACAAAGCATGACGCCAATGACCACCCAAGTGACCCAGATGACGACCCACTGGATGCGCGGGGCCCGACGTAGATCCCCCACACAACCCCTAAAGATTCGCTCCTGTCCTCTCCACCCACAGCACGGCCGTCACACGAGATCCAACTGTCTGTGTGCCAAGAGGTAAATCCGGCGAACACGGCACTGCTCGGGCATCAGAGACCGAGGAAACGGAAGGAACTTACGAGGCCTCTGATTCTCGGCGCGACGGGTTGTATGTGGAGAAGCCGTAAGAATTCCCAACGAAGGTGCCCGGGTTGAATACGTGGCACCCCTCGTACGTCATCTGGTATTGTTCATACCTGTCCGCCAGCACAACCTAGTACGTCCGAGTAAATCACCCAGCCAAGCCAAATACGCTGAATGACATACTGCGGTGGGCAATGGATATAGACGCAGTGCATGATCGAATTCCGAGTGGACTGGCTGGACCGATTTAGCCAACGGCGAGAGGTGGCTCTGATCCAAAATCGTCTGCACAAGCTGGAAATCCGACCTCAGTCACACAAAAATTGACCACTGTTGGTCCTGCCGGTCCCCGGGCGCCCCGAAGAAATGGTCACACTCACATAGCGCTTCAAATCATCGTTACGAACGTCTGGCTTGACGCCCACGAGGTTCCGCAGCATCCTCCCCATGATGTTTTCCCGAAAGATGACGATTTCCTGATTGAAGAACCTTATCCTACATGGGTTAGATGCCAAGTGTAGCCTCGGGACCTTGGACTTCAATCGCCCCGTGAACGTGGAGGGGATCGATCGTCGGGGAAGCACCGTGTTGACTGTGGGGTCCAGTGGACCAGGCACCAATACGAAATGTGTGGATCTGCTGACCAGGGGATACGAAGCGATCAAGTCACCGAGAGCGGTGAAGTTGTCTGCGGCGCAGCGAGGTCAGCCTCGAACACACCCGACGTCGTGCTAACGTGAATCATTAACCACCTTGATACTTTTGAGCGTCCCGAACGCTCGCTGGGGAGATGTCACGCGTCGTAAAATTCCCACAAAGGACGATCACTTTGGGAATGAAGTTCACTTCTATACAGTTGTCAAACATTTTTCGGATTCCCTCCAGCGTGGCAGGGTGATCCAACCACACGTCCGAGAGAACAAAGAAGTTAAGGTCGGGAAGCTCCTGTTCGATCCGAACCGCATATCTCGTCTGGATGGATATCGCCTCAACGCAGTCAGAATACACCAAATGGAGAACAACGTACGTCTTCCTGCGGTGTCGTTGCCCCCTTTCCGAGGAAGTCTATGTGACCGTATATGGATCTGAACGTAATGAGCGTGGTTCGCAGGCCAGACGGGGACAACGTACCTGGCAGTTTCACGATTCTCACAGGGGGGATGGCCGATAGCGATGACCACAAAGGTAGCCTCGTCGGTATAATCACCCTCGACCAAGGCAAATGCTCCCTCCGTGAATAAACCCTCGCTGGGTTGGTCCTGGATTTAACTCGGTCTACTTCAACCTAATTCGCTGGTGGGGCGGAACTCACCAGTTGGGAAAAATCGAGCTGCACGCTTCCATCGTGATCTTCGAGACAGAGTTTCCCTTCTTTAGAATGCACAAGCATCCCAAACAAGAGGAATCTCTCTCCAGCTCTCCCAAGCAACTGCTTCGTTGACCTCAGCTGGTGATACCTGGTGAGAACGAACAACACTGTGTGTCTTCGGGCGATTCACTTACAGTCAGCAGGTGTTCGCGATCTCGAGAAGGTATTGTGGACGGAGAAAAGTGGTCATTCCGCAAGATGACCTGCTTGATGATATTATATCGATTCCGCATCGCGTTCACCCGTGAATCTGCGGAGCCTGTAAGAGTTAGGGGACTTTTGTTCCTGTGATGTACCTTTCAATGAACATATAGGCATAAAGTCGAACGCCCGGACTATGGCTTACTGTTCGAAAGTAGTCCGTTCGGAAGACCAATTCCATTGCGGTATCTCGAATGCGTCGACGACGAATATATGCGCGTCCACATCGAGGATATCCTGTTCGATCGAGCTTGCGGCAGTTGATGACCCCTGCAAGAGTTGGTACACCCTTTGAAGGACTGCGACCGACACTTTCATGACCGCATCTGATAGCAGTGGATTCAGATCAAGATGCAGAGGTACCATATGGCCAAGACTCACCGTCTTGTTTGTTGTACTCCTTCGCGATGAGATCAATGGAATACTCGACATCCTCGTCTCGGATCTCATGCTTGTCCAAGACGCCTTCTAAGAAATCGAACGCGTCGGGACCCAGAGCATGGCTGTATTTACGAAAGACCTGAGGTTTCGAGCGTAAGAGTAGCGATAAACGCGTCAAGGATGGAAAGAAACCTTGATGATAGTCCGTTGTCGTGGATCACTCATCGTCGCTCCCGGCCAAAAAGATCCGCAACTCCTTCCGCTTCCGGCGCTCTCGTTGTCGGTTACCGGTAACCACTCACAGATCACACTTGCTGACTCCGTTCACCATGTTTTCCGCACTGGATGTCGACATAAGACCAGGTTCGGGTCTCGGAATATTCGAACTCGGTTCGTCCTCTCTTTGCTTTTGGTTGAAGCACACTTAGACATCACACAGGTTCATCGCTGTGGTCGATCGTTGAACTCTTGCGGAGGATGCAGAACGAGTTTCCCCAGGTAGACGTGAAATTCGATATCGACTCTCCTACAACTCCAATCATAATCCATGTCCGACCGCACTTGGATCTCCTCTTCTCCGAGTACCAGCAACGCCTGCATAGCATCGTCTTGAAACGCTTCCGCGACGTGCCACCTGTAACAATCCGCTTCAAGGACAAGGTTCTACTTGGGCCGCCGAATCAGGTCCTCCGGCGTGTGGACGTCAGCAGAGTGATTGGACCGACCTACGAGGGTGAGGAGCTCCGGTACCCTGGCATCTGGTTCTCCTTCGACGAACATGCGATCCCCTCGCAAGATCAGAGCCAAGAAATCAAGACCATCACCATTTCACAACACAACGGACAGGACCGGGATGCCATGGAGGAAGTCCTCGAGTGTCCTGTCATGTGTGGCGACATCGCCAGAGCTGTGGCCAAAGTCCACAGAGGGGTTGTGCTGCACTTTTATCCTACCGCGACCTCGGAACCATTCTTTGTTGAGATTGGGGTTACGACAGCCCAAGATTTGTCTATAGAGCTTGGTGCCCCTCCGAGGACCCACTATCGGGAGGACGACCGAATGCACATCCATTCAAGGCAGAAGGCCAACGACGAGGAAGATGACGATTCCTCTTGTAAGAGTCCCACCTTCCCTCAAACGTCCCACCCCCCGTGACACCCTGCTAGATTTCTACAATTACTTCCAATACGGAATTGATTTCCTGATATCCGGCGCTACACATACCGTTCGCAAGATCATCCTCCATACGAACATCGTAAGTCCCGGCACCACCGACGTTGTTCTCTGACTGAGTGTCGGTGTAACAAACAGCCTGGATCACCTCTGTTTCACCGATACAAACGATGCCCATGGGAGATCGAGGGGGTGCCAGAGGATGATGAGGATGGTAGGGGTCCCCCCACCCGATTGCATGTTTCCTCATCAACCTTTCTAGACTCACCTCCCAGTGTGAAGCTTACAGAAAGGGTACGTTACCATCTCGTTTCGCAATCTGATGTTACCTTAGCTACAATGTGTCTAGGCGGAGAAGATCCGTCGATTCCTTCACCCAAAGGAGAACCCACCCCATATGCCTCTCAACCGGACGGATGACGAGGAGGGACTTGACCTTCCAAGTCCAATCACACGTAAGCCTTCCAGACCCCTGGTACACCCGTCCGTTCTGAGTTGAGGCAACTAATAGGACTCTGGGGTTTCGACGGCGTCATCTTGGAGGTGGCCGAACCTGGGCAACAGGTTGTGTCTCTGACTCTCTTCTGAGGTATGTATATTTGGCGACGGGTGGAATGAAAGATTAGAATTACAGCAGATATCTATCATACATTGTACTTATTTATGCAAGGAATAATTCTGACCAGACCTTTCGAAGATCGTTCAGGGTAGCAACAGCATCTTCCTTCAGGTCTTCATTATGCCCAATGGTCATCTCAATGCCGCCCTCCGTCGCAGTCAAACCTTGTTCGCAGAAATGAACGCAGTGACCCCATCCGAAACTCTTGGCAGCGTCCACATTAGTGCGGCTGTCGTCAATGAAGTAACATTTCGAAGGATCCGTGATCCCTGCCTTTTCCAGAGCCTGGGTGATTATCAGGATCAACGACCAAACAATACCGTATAAAAACCGTACCCGGTCGTAATAACCTCGTTCAGGTTTACACGAAAAGCCCGGTTCCGAGTATTCGCAGAACACTAAGCCATCGACCAAGTCATCAACGTTGAGGATCTTAAGGACGCGCGCAGCGTGCTGGAACGAAGCATAAGGGACGCAGAGCTGAGGTCCTATCACTCCCCTACACTCACCGTCTTGTAAGCGTTCGTCAAGGCCCAGACGCGAGCCTTGGTGCGATCTATGTCCTGGAACAGTTTACGGACAGATGGATCGGGTTTGATCATGTCCTCCAAGGGTAAAGATCCATCGCATTTGACGTTAAAATCTAGGGGGTCTGGGTGTCGCGAATTGGTCAGCGACATAGGGTGGGTGGACTCAGGATATAGGTTCACCTACGTCGTGGTGCATCACCAGTCCACGCAACGCCAGTCCGTAGGTCTTGTAGTAGCGATGATGAAGCTCACTGGCCTCTTCATGAGACAGTCCAAGCTTGACAAAATACGCTAGGATGAAAGTCAACGAACACACATTGTAATGCAACAAGGTGATTACCGTGGATGCGCTCGCCCATCGCATGGGAAATCCTTGTACTTGCAGAGTAGAGGGTATTGTCTATATCGAACCATACTATGGCTCTATCGTCTGTACGCCAGTCAGCGTAGGATCGGCAGTGGTTGGGGAAAGACTTACCCTTAACTGGGTTATCAGCCATGCTGGCAGGGGATGGTCGTTCTATCGCAATCAGAACCTAGCCGCAATCGGTTGATCCTCGGCAAATTCCGTGCGGTGGCTGACATTATCGAATCCCCCGTCCATCAACGTCCACGACATCAAGACCACCGACGCCGACGCAGTGAGTCCCGTTTCTATGCCAGTATACACCTCCAACGACGTTGTGGACGTCCCGCGCATCCTATGGAGGGCGTCGCGAACGTGGATTCCTTGAGATTCACGATGGATGGGTTTACACCATATTGGATGGGCCTGACGCTGATCATCGATTCCTTCACCACAGATGACCCGCAGCAAAACACTCTCACCCCATGTCGGACGTCTCTCACGCTCACAAGTCTTCGCCAAGCGAGGGCTTCACAAGGGACAGAAGAAGTCAGAAAAACCCGCCGTCCCAGAAACTCCTCTGACCAAGGAGGTCACCGTTGGCGGTGAAAAGAACGGTTCCACTCGTACCGTCCCCACATCAAAAGCCCCCCGATACTACCCGGCTGAAGATGTACGGAAGCCAAAGAAGAGCAGGAAGACTATCGTCCCCACCAAGCTTCGTTCTTCGATCACACCTGGAACGGTCTTGATTCTGCTGGCTGGAAGGTTCAGGGGGAAGAGGGTCGTTTTCTTGAAGCAACTAGAGAGTGGATTGTTATTGGTCACCGGTCCTTTCAGGATCAACGGTGTTCCTCTACGACGGGTGAACCAGGCGTACGTTATCGCCACCTCTACCAAGATTGACTTCGAGGGTATCACCGTGCGTGCAAATCTTCTTGGACACAAGTTCTTACGGCCTGACTCTTTTTCTTTTCTTTTTTGCCCGTCCAGATCGACGAAAAGATCGATGACGCCTACTTTGTTAAGGCCACTGTCAAGGGCCGCACGTCAGCAGAGGAAGAGTTCTTTGATGATGGCGAGCCCAAGGAGAAGGAACCATTCCCAGAGTCGAAAGCTGGCGACCAGAAGGCTGTTGACAAGGCCATCATTGCCGCCATCAAGGAGGAGGAGTACTTGGCCAAGTACTTGAAGGCCACTTTTGGTCTGACGAAGGGCCAATACCCCCACCAGTTGAAGTTCTAGGAGTGTATGTTGTTGTAGTACCAGGCATTGTGATATGATATGCTGCACCCCATGATCTTTCCGATTCGTTTCTCTCAACCGGGCATGGGCGTGATCGGAAAGTATGTTGTCCGCTGGACTGAGACGTCCACCACCGTTTCCACGGCACGCAGCGCGACATGCGGCTCTCCGGCCCAGGCAACGGAGGTCATTCTTCACCTCGACGATACAGGCACTTTCAGACCAATTTCTAGACCTCGCTGTCACCATACCATATCCTGCGTCCCTCCCCGCCTACTCCACGACCATAATACTGGTCACCGTCGCGTCACGACTTATTCTCACTGTACCATTCTCAGTCTGGGTGTGTCATTAAGCCCTTCGCCTTCCTTCCAAACCGGCTAAATTTGAGGGACAGGCAAAAAAGGCGCAATGGAAGACTGAGGATGAGGTGCTACCCCGGATGCGAACGATCCAACCACAAATTGCGCGGGAAGTGCGGAAAAGGATGGCTAAGGAAGGCGTTCAGGGGACTAGGGAGGAACTGAACGCGATTTATTCGAAGCGGTTTAATGAGGCTGTAAGTGCATGATGTGACGCTTATATGCGTCGGGTTGAGTCTTGTCGCTGACGCGACCTCAGGCGAATGAGGAACGGAAGAAACTGCTATCAAAATATGGAGCACCGCCAGCGTTGATTATGGCCGTACCCGCGCTGACACAGCTGCCGTTATTCGTGTTTTCTTCACTGGTGTTCTCGCGGTTGACCCAACCGCCTTCGGTGCTCGACTCCGAGACGTTCTTGACCTTGACCTCGTTGGTGAACCCCGACCCGACCGCGACCATTCCGATACTCATTGGCATGATTACCTTCGCGAACGTCGAGTCTGTGAAATGGTTCATCACTGACGCGCAGAAGAGCCGGCAAGAGAAGGTGGAGAAGTGGAATGCGGAGAAGAGGGCTCGGGGAGATACCGTTATTGAGCCAAAGAAGATCGTGCAGAACGCGTTGAGGGTTATGTCGGTTGGGAGGATTTTGATTGCGGCTATGGTGCCAGGGGTGGGTGTTCAATCTTCCCTTCCACTGCGGTGTTTCTACGAACCTGATTGACGAGGTGCTTGTCTAGGCGGTGGAGATTTACTGGCTCGCGTCTGCCTCCTTTGGTCTGGTGCAAACATGGATATTCGACTGGGTGTCGTACCGACGGGATAAGAAACGACCGCCGCCGTCTCCAGTCTCACCTACAGGCAAGCCTCTGAGGATGCTTTATGGTGCTAATAGGTAAGCTATTCCCTCTGATGCGTGGGTTATGATAAGACTTCGTGGTCCGAGACGAGCCCTGGTGAAGTAACCATTGGTGGTTCTCCATGACATCTTTCTTGATCTAATTTGAACCCCCCCTTCCAAACTTCCCTGATTCCGTGTTCGTGGCGCACATGTGGTTGGTTAAGATCACTGACGATATCCATTCATCCGTCAAATAGATAAAGCTATACCCAATTCCCCACTCAAAATGAATTACGAGAGACGAGAGACGTTCAAGCGTTCCTCGGCAGCCGCCCATTGGTGATCTCTTAATAATTAATCCTCGCCATCCGGCCTGCTATCACGAGTTGCGACGTATCTACCGATGCCCAGGAGCCAGCAGACCCTGTAGCAAGATCAGTCACCTGCACATGGCCGCCAGCTCGGCATCATTCTCACGCACCTTGGGATGAAAAGCATGATCCCAACGACGACACTGAACCAGAGGATTTGAGGCCAATCTTCCGTCTTCCACCTCACCTCACCAATCCCATAGAATGTCCCGAACAGATTTAAGACATCTCCAATAGCCAGGGGAATTAAAAGCGATCGGGCTATGTTCTCTTGCAAGGCTAGTGTCGGAAGCCTTCTGACCATCCTTAGGACGGAAGCGCTGATGCAACCGATAACCGCGTGGGCGACGACCATTTGGCAGATGATTGCATGGATAGTGGGTGATGGGACTCCCGTCGCCTCCGTGAAACCGCGTTCATGGCGGTTGATTACCTGAATGGAACCCTTCAGCTTACGTTCGAGCGGTTGGGTGACGCACAGACCTTCCCTGGGTCGAAGATTCCTTCGAGGAAGCTCACGAGCGTGATGAGGGGTTCGACTATTCCGAAAACGATGTAGTAGAACGTCGGAACGGCGGATTTTTGAGAGTGGGACAGCTTAGAAGGCATTGAGCTCTAGTGTGCGGGTGGGGGGGGCGGGGGTTTCTTGATTCCGTAACACCCATTATATAGTACGCGGAGGATCTACAGTACAACAGGGGGCCCAGCATGTTCGCAATTTCGAAATCCTGATGTTATTGTCGTTCTCACTAAGGTTCAACTTGGCGCGGGTGCTTTTTCGAGATTTATTTTATTTTATTTTTATGATTTCAAACCCGATTCTCCCCACTTCCTCGACGTCCAGCACCTCGAGCACGCAACGGATCCGCTCAAAAACTACACCGTCGCGATGGTGGAGCCGTCTACTTTCGAGCAACGTTGAGTTCTTCCCCGAAAATCCAAATTTGAATTTTCGCTGTGTCCGGTGCCCCACGGTGGGTCCCTACTTCGTGTTAACAATAAGCTTTTTGTGCCTGGGCGCGCTGACACGTATCATTAGTCGAGCTTGCGAGACTATAGGGGGAGGAGGGGGGTAAAAGTCGTAGATTGGTCAGCAAACGTATTTCCTTTTTTGGTAATACGCTTTGCTTATCTAATTTCCGCGAGTCGGCTAAGGG
>Ga0307517_10002846_pt1 | contig 27491 bp, 32 predicted proteins | sample 23_EM_MG_FD_194515 | JGI IMG/M metagenome (GOLD analysis project Ga0307517, IMG submission 194515) | Populus trichocarpa ectomycorrhiza microbial communities from riparian zone in the Pacific Northwest, United States - 23_EM | ecosystem: Host-associated > Plants > Roots > Unclassified | place... | reverse complement strand
GCATTACACTCATGAGTCGTGAGCTTGTTGCTTACCCACTCACGATGGTCTGTGTAGGGGGTCCGGGTAAATGGATTTGCTGCCCGGTCCACCCATAACTGTCCTCCGTTTCCACACCAACTCGTGCGAGGCGGGTGTGAGATAGTCGGAATTTGCTGGTTCAGATGTTGGAGGTAAAAACCTGATGGCAACTCGATCGGGCGATCCTCGCGACCACGAGCCTTCTACCACCGACTGCTGTGACTGTGCACGTCCCCGATCTCCGACCGCCGGCCGACTGTCCATAAGACTGGAAATGCCTCTAATCATTGTAGAGGGGTCAGTTGCCGAGATTCGCGTTGCCTGTGACCCGGCGGGGCGGTTGGGTCTCTGCAACTTCCTTAAAAGTCCTCAGACGTTCGTTTATATGTGTGTGCACATGATTCTAACCTTACGGACAATCTCCCAGAATTTCCAGGTTTTATGGTCTCGCAACGTCGAGGAAAACAAATGAGGAGAGAGAAGGACAGCGATACCATGATTTGATCTCATCAAGGGACTTCGCCATTCGGTTGGTGATGTGGCTCGCGTGCACCTGTTGTACAGCTCACCTGCCCGCTTCGGCTTTCTCGTACAAGCACATGGGAGACTACGTTGTACGGCGTATGGTTCATGGAAGCTCGGAAGCGGTCACATGCGAGCCTCATGTAGTTTGTTTATAAAGTGACCAGGCATGCCACCTGGGATCTCCAGGTACCAGGGCAAGGATGTTGATCTCCATCTCACTTCTTGGCCAAGCAGTGGCTCGACTTCCCGATGGCCGTTTAAACGCAAACCATCCCCTGTTCCCCGTTATACTGAGGGTCACGGAGTTTCAAGCGAACAATGTTGACCCGGTGACAGACGTGAGCCGGAAAGAGATCCTGCCATACGACACGGTCCAGTACTTTGATCAACTCATCGACCATGATGATCCCAGCAAGGGGACGTTCAAGGTCAGGTATTTGACGACCTGGGAGTATTATAACCCTGGAGGACCAATTATTTTGATCATGCCTTGCGAGGTAAACGGTGATGGTACGTCTCCGTTCCACCCTATCTCAGTCAATATCAAGGACTCGCGACGCGTTCGCACATTTTTAGGTTTCTGGGGACACCTCGCCAACCAAACTATCAAAGGCCAAATTGCTAAACAAGAGGGTGGCGCCACCATCGTTGTCGAACACCGATTCAATGGTTTATCTAACCCCTACTCCGACTTGTCCGTCAAGAGCTTCGAGGTGCACACCCTCGACCAGGCTATCGAATATTTTCTACTGCTTCACAATAAACGTGAAACACCCTTTCCCAGGCGGCGGCCAGGTTGGGCCCGATAAGGCTCCTTGGATCTTCGTTGGTGGAAGCTATCCGGGCGCTTTGGCTTATTGGCTGAAGGTGGCGTGAATTCCATTCTCCATTGTGCTGCTATCACTCGATTTCGTGGCTGACTCTCTTGGATTCGCAGTAAACCCGACACATTCTATGCTGCTTATTCGTCGTCTGGAGTTGTACAGGCCATCGAGGATCTCTGGAGCTACTTCGAGCCAATTTGTCACCACGTGCCAATTAATTGTGATATGAGAACGTCTGGGAGGATTGATCCTACTGTTGCGGCGGTTCAGGACAAAGCTTTGGCGTTACTTAAGACATGGCTTGCTGCTCGGCCGGAGTACAAACGGGAGTTGAAGGTTGGTGGTGCTTCCAAGGCCCGTGGCTGCTGAGCGTTTGTTGGATGCGTTAGGGACAGACATGTATACCACCCTTATCTTGTCACAATACCGAGGGGAAAAGTTGTCACGCGGCTAATGCAAGCACCACCTTGCTCTGCGAGTGATTGGGGATACGTTAGGATACAATCCTCGAATATTGCTATTCTCGTTCCCAATGTTTTCTATCTTTGTCTCGGCGTCAAAGAACTTCCGTGGGGGCGTTAAGCTTATAGCTTCGTCGGAAGATTCCACCTCTCGCTTTTTGTTCCGCTCCCCGGGATCCTTGGATCTTTGAGCCTCCAAGTCGCGTGCCCGATCTATTTGTCTCCGTGCCCCAGAAAGAGCATCTGTGCCACGCGAACCTTTCGCTCACACTATTCGCTTCTTGAAGCTTGACGACCGGGTACTTCTGTTTCATCTCCGCAGCAGTCTCCACGGCGTTGGTCGTTCAATTGAAACGCGACGGGGATGACAGATAGCGATTGAAATGCGGGGAACCTGTGGTCATACATCACGCGTTACGTCCCGGCCCGCATGTTCTCCCGCTTAGGTTCTTATCTTTATGCGGGAACGAAAGAATGTTGGGACACTGAATACCGAACGGTTGGAAGGAGCGTTCTCGGAGAGGTTCGCTAAGGACTCCCCTTCCTTCTCCTCCCTCCGTTCCTCATTGACTCCCACTTTTACAATGGCTGCAAAGGAGGATAAATCATCAACGACGTACGTCGGGCGCCGCCCGACACCACCCACGCTCACACCTGAGGAAGAAGCGAGGGCATGGAGAAAGGTAGATATTCGGTTGATGCCCATCCTGGCTCTCCTCTATCTCTTCTCTTTCCTTGACAGAGGTGCGTCGGGTCGATTCTCGACTTCCTGGCTCGTGTCTCACCCAGCGTTGTAGGGAACATCGGTCAGGGGGCGTTCCCAGTTGTCCGATGGCAGGGAGGCTGACCTCGTCTAGGTCTTGCAAGGTTGCAAGGTTTGACTGAGGAACTCGAATTGACCGGTCACAGGTATAACATCGCTCTCGTGAGTTCCGAACTATCTGATTTCTCCTGGCATTGATTCTGATTCATTGCGCAGACCGTGTTCTTCATCGTTCGTCCTCCTCACCCACCTCCACGTTCCGTCTCGGATACTGACAGGTGATTCTGCATACTTCTTTCACTTTACCATTCAGCCATACTGCTTGTTCGAATTCCCATCAAAGTATGCCCCGCATTCTATTCACCATCTCAGCATCCATGGGATGCTCATGAAAGCGTGAACAGCCTTGCATTGAAAAAGTTCCGTCCATCGAGGTATGTGTACCGCTTCGCCGTTCTCCGAGTTTAATACCTATCCGTGTTGTCAGGTGGTTACCCGGAATCACAGTACGTTCTCGTCGCATTTGATTAACCGTGCTGAGAATACTTTCTCCGGTTATCAGGTCTTGTGGGGGATCGTGATGTAAGCCAATGGTCCTTCCACCCCCAAACCGTTGAGGCTAACCTTGGATTCTTCTCGAGGTTGTCCATGGGATTCGTCAAGACGTAAGTATTAGGCATCACGCTTCACTTTCGAGAACTGAACTCTTCCTTTCCAGTTATGAGCAACTCGTTGGCGTCCGCGTCTGTCTTGGATTCGCTGAAGCTGGTCTGTTCCCAGGTGTCATCTACTAGTCCGTGATGCAAAATTGCACGTGAGCTTAACCTGACGTTGCTCTTCCCCAGTTTGACCCTTTGGTACCCACGTCACAAACTTCAGTATCGTGTCGGGTTGTTCTTCGGCGCGGCTTCCGTGTCCGGTGCTTTCTCTGGTCTCTTGGCTTATGGTATTTCCTTCATGAGCGGCACTGCTGGCAAGTTGGGATGGTCCTGGATCTTCGTGCGTTCGATTTTGTCATCCACAATGAAATCGTTCTGATCAGAGGTAGATTCTTGAGGGATGCGCGACCGTTGGCGTCGGAATTCTCGCCTTCCTCGGTATGAGCGTATTTCGTCGGGTTTCCTCCGCATGTTTGATGGCCTCTGCAAACAGTGATGGTGGACTTCCCGTCGACTGCCAAATTCTTGACTCCCGAGGAGAAGAATTACGTGATGTGGACTAAAAGTATGAGAGTCTGACCCTTCTGACAGCACGGTGGCTAAAACCCTTTCGTCCCAGAATACGATACCACCTCTGTTGGAGAGGAGGAACACTATGAAGCGCGCCACATCATAATGGCTGTTACGGACTGGCAAGTTTGGCTCTTCATTTTACTCTCCTGGTCGGTTGTTGGTCCTCGTGAGTTGCACGCACCAGTTCTCTTCGGAGATTGATAAACTGGGTTAGTTTACGGGATCTCGTTCTTCTTGCCTTCAATCATCCGAGGATTCGGCTATACGGTTGCAATTTCGAACCTTCTCACAGTCCCCCCGTATGCCGTTGCCAGTGCGTTCATCCGTTGGATTGCCAGTCCACCATTCCCAATAACAAATTTCTCCCAGCGATCGTTTTGTTGTCCTTTGCCCACTTTTCCGATAAGCTGAGGTTGCGTTGGCCATTTGTCCTCGCCGGTCTTCTCTCTTCCGCCGTTGGCTTTGGCATTAATCTTTCCAACGTCTCCAACGGTGCAAAGTACTTTGGCACTTTCCTGTGTGTCACTGGGTCGTATTCTTCTGTCCCTGGTTACATCGCATGGTGAGGAAGCTGTCAATCTTGTTATCTCCAGTGGCCACCTATTCAACCATTCCTCTAGGTTGGGTGGAAACCTTGCCGGCCAGTACAAGAGGGCTGTCGGCCTGGCCCTCCTCCTCGGCATTGGTAACTTCTCCGGTGCCATTGCATCTAACATCTACAGGACCGAGGATGCTCCACGGTACAAGCTTGGACGTAGGTTACGAACCTCCTTTCGAACTCGGGTTTACACCTCTGACGCCCTCCACAGATGGAATTGAGCTGGGACTCGTAAGCATGGGGCTTTTCCTGCTGCCGATTGTGGTTATCACGTACAAGCGAATCAACGCACGGAGGGAGGCCATCATGAAGGAAGCCGGAGAGTCTGGTGGATTGCAGTACAGCGATGAGGAGTTGAGGAGGATGGGTGATAAGGCTCCTGATTTTTGCTATGGGATCTGAGTACCCTTGGTACCCTCTCGTTTGGTACTGTATGGCTATGGGACGCAGGGAGGCAAGTTGTGAGTGGCCATCTATCCTCTGTTTCTCGAACGAGGAGACTTTATCTCTACTAAAGTAACTTGTGCAATTGCCATTCCTTCCATAATGCACCACTTGTGCAATGCCCATCCCTACTGAAACGAGCGTTCGTTTTAATCCGCTAAAGAATGTCTCTATTGAACCCGTAACCATCATCTTTTTGTATGGGCGAGAGAGGGAATTTGAATTTGAATAGTTTACCCAGGGGATCTCCCACGCAGCCGGGATTCCGATCGGCCCGGCCTCCATCCGATCACATCCTGCCACCTCCGCACACCTCCCTGCCCTCTGGCCACCCTGGTCTTCGAGTCTGTCTTTACCCAACTAATTTCACACGGAATCTACGCGAAACTCGCTCTCACCTCTCTCTTCCGTGGAGGCTGACCATCGTCTGGCGTTTTGGCGCGTCAAGCGACTCATCATTTGAAACCTACACAACCACTCGGTTCCAGCTGACCGACTTTACTAACACGTAGGTTTATCTTCTCATCCACATCTGCGAACGTGTCGAGTTGCTTACGAGGAAAGAAAGTGAAACCAGGATGAACGGAGAGAAAATAGCCAACGGGGGTGGTGGCCCTATTTTCGTCATAAACGAGATCCCAGCTACGCCCGGCCTCGATGCCGTGGAAAATCAGATCAACTCTTCGAGGGCACGCGTTCTTTCTACTCCGGGCGTTGGACCAAGACCTTTGACAATCGGAATCCCGACCTCACAATCCTTACCACCGACACAATACCATCCTCCTTCGGCCGGGCCGTACAACACCAGCTTTGGAAACAGGACAAACCTCAACGGTAACGGAAGAACACCCCTCAGTCATTTATCTCATTCCAGGACAAAGTCGTTGTCTGTACATGTGAACCCCAAAGAGTTCTCGCCACCACTTCGGTCTCCCTTGTCCAATTCGTTTTCACCCCGACAACCCATATTCCCCCCTCCTGACTCCCCCTCACTCAAATCGTTTGCTTTTCCACAATCGGTTTCCGCTCCGGAAATGCAACAGAGGTCGCTGTCTTCTGGACAACCCGGCACCAGCAGACGACACACGCATAACCGCATTCACTCTCGGAACCTCTCCGTGTTCTTCCCTCAGCCTGGAACGCCGTCCCAACCGACAATAGAGGAAGACAGTGTAGACGTTCCAGCACCGGTTACGACCATATGCGAACGGCCGAGCAATGACGGTCTGAGAGCAGGTTTTAGGTTCGGCGGGACACCATCCACATCCGACAATTCTCTCACTCCTTCATCTTCATCCGGATCCCGCCCTTCTCGGCGAGGCCATCACCACAAACATTCAATGTCCCATAACTTTTTCTCGTTCCTGGAACCAGGGTCGCAACGTTCTGATACGGCTCCGTCATCCGGACCACCATCAGCAAGTTCCACTGTGACTGACCTCGCGGACAGTGTTTCCCCTCCGCTTGTTGTACCGACGGCCCCGGTCGTACCTACCGTTAACCCTTTTGCCATTGTTTCGTGTGCCGCTGAAGGGATACTTGGCGCCGCCGTTTGGGTGACTGGACAACGTACAGGTTCCTTATCATGCACCGGACTCGGGTATTGGGTAGTATTCGATTCATTTGGCGTAGCGCTCAGTCGAATAATCCCTGGATATCTCGCTCGGGATACGATGCAGTCCAGGAACCGCCGTACATATGGGTATGGCTCTTATTTCCTTTGCGTAAATTCTGCCCATTGAGCGTAACTCCAGGAACGGCCGTCTAGAAACCGTGCTGATGTTCGCTCAGTCGGTGTACCTGATCTTTGCGTCGGTTTACATATGCAAAGAAACGGTGGAACACCTCTTACTATCAGCTGGCGATGATCAACACCATCATGCCGATCACCACCATCACTCAGATGGGTGTGTTGCACGTCCCACCAAGGTTGATTTCGTGACTGAATTTCACCTACTATATAGGGGGGTGCTATCCATAGTACTTGCGTTCCTGTCCTTGATATTTGTTATCGTCAACGCGTTGGGTTTTGACAACCATTCCAAGCTTGTCGAGGGTTTGTGTCCATCAAATAATGTTTCTCCCCGAGATGACCAAGTTTTTTTCACCCCATAAATTAGTGACCGGCAGCCAGCTCCCACAACTCACATCCCTTCTTCCGTCCACCCGGACAAGTTTCAATGTCCCTAAAGGAAAGAAACAACAACCAACTCCGATCGACACTGTGCTTTCGAATCCATTCTCTCTGTCTCCCATCGCTTTCTCGCTTGCTCTCATGTTTCCGTCGTTCTTCCTTCCGGAGTGCGTTTCAATGGTGTTGAGTTTGGGTCGCTGGGTTATAGAGCTGAAATCTTGACCTACAGTCATCAAGTCCGTTCGTTCGATCTGTTCCTTGCGGCGGTTCAAGCCCTGGTCACGTTTGGTGTGGCCTATCCTGCGTCGGTGGCTCTCGGGAGTGTTTTGTTGCAGACCTCTCCCGCTCGTGGTCTCGCGAGCGGTAGGATGGAAGCTTTCCTGCGGGTGATGAAGGAGGTCAGATTTTTGTAGTCTAACCGTCATCCGTTCCGTTGGTTTACCAATCGTTCAACCATCGTAGATCGAGAAACACCCTCAAGTGCTTCACCTGCCCCCACCTCATATCTGGCAATTAATACCCTCAACGCCAACGAAGCAATCCCTCGTAGTCACTCTCGAGTTACACGTTCGGAAGGACCTGGATGACGATGACGTGTTGAAGTTGAGCAAATGGGCTTGGGACAGGTGCGCGGCCGCAATGGGCTTCGGAAGGAACGCCTCGAGGTTACCCGAAGGCGTCATTCCGGAGGTGACGATTGGAATTGTCAAGGGGTAGTGTTTCCTGTCTTCGTTCTCGTTGCCTTTTTTGGAGTACACACTTTCGTTCCTTCTTTTTGCTTCTTTGTATACTCGTATCATTTGGGCGCTCGCAACGCGGGTACCATGTAAATCCGGTCTTACGCTCGTTCGAAGGTGCCGTTTCCCGGTAGTAGACAGACACCCTACATGAAAGCGATTCGTTGCGTACTTTGCAACGTTCTATGTTGCCCCTGGGTATATACATCGGCCGAACTACAGTATCCTGTAGTTGCGTGCTTCGTCTTCAGGTCCATCACCGTCTACCCACGCCCGGTAAGAGACCTACTGAAATCTGGGATCACCAACCTATCCCCCGACCCCACTCCACTCGTTACTGTCACCGTGGGAGGGTGGAAACGAATGGGGCTTAAACGCACCCCCTCCAGACCGCAATGGAACTCGGGCCGAGTTTCAGCCCGGGTCGAGAAATGATCGACGTTCCATGCCCTGATCACGTTTGGATCTGTTGCCTTTCTCAGTGAGAGGACGAGACGGCAGATCATGACGGGAGTGATGCTATGGCGTTATTTAAAAACCCCTGAGATCTTGAGACCTCAGCTCGAAATCGCTTAAGTTGGATGAACGTACGTGTTTGTACTGTCAGTAAGTAAAGGGGGGGGGGTCATGAGAACAACAAGCTCAAGGACCTCACCAATGGACGCGCGTGGGACTTACATGGCGGGGAACATCCGGAAAATCCGTGCCTAAGAACCACCCAAGAAAAAAATGGTGCATCAGAAATTAGCCCTAGGGACGAGAAAAACAAGAAGGTGGAGAGGATGGGACTCACGTCTCCCATTCTTGAAGTATAAATCGTCACCGTCAAATGAACCCAAACGACCACCACGAAGTAAACGGTCGCATCCCGCACGATCCTACCGAACAACCCGGACGTTTTGAACACCTGCGCGGACTTGTGCGAGTACACCGCGATCATGAGGAACGCGATTATGTCTGTAAACGACTCGCGCGTTTCGTCATGATCCACCACGTCGCGGGAGGGTACGAACCGAATCCCAGAGACAGTCTTAAATATCCCAACTGAAGGCCGGATTGGTGAGGGCGCTGGAGGCACATTGCGAAAGTGTACGTTTCAGGGGATAGCAATGGAAAATATGTGTATGCTGGGCTTTTGCGCGTTTCAGACTTCACAGCGATCCGGATGGTGTTAAAAGGCTCCCTCACCCTCACGTCTGAAGATGACGACGTACGCTACGCCATACGCGAACTGTACCACGGCCATTAAGGACAGAATGGCGAAGGACGCTAAGTTGTTACGCCCTTTGATAGCGTACACCCTGCCCGCTCAGTCATTACCCCTCCACGCGCACAAAATTTCGTCAACACTCACCTCATCGCGAGAAACAGTTGGCTAAATAACGTCACAAACACGAGGAAAGAGTTCTCAGTGAACGTAGTCACCGAACAACTGTCGAAACTCGTTCAATACACAACGAATCCCGTCGGGGATATCACTCTATGGCGCACTATGACATCTTCCGGGTAGGGTCAGCGATGAGAATACTCGTGAGGTGATGGTCAAGTTCTGACGATTTTTTCCGTGTCCCAGGTAGCTAGCTGAGTGGCTAGGTATTGTCCGTCATTACTCAAGTCCCATATCTTGTAGGCGATTGGGAGGTATCTGTTCTGGAAGGGGTTTGGATGAGCAACTAAAAGGATTCGTCCCACGGGCATGTGAATCCGTTTCATCATAAAGAAAAGAAAGGACACTGATCACGTAGGGCGGTTAGGGTGATCACCGGGTAGGATATGCGGGAACGCACCCCAGGTCTTCCTTCCTCGCCACGCATATTGCACCTACAAGCCCGGTGGGTGAGTAAACCGCCAACCGATGAGATCCAGTCGGGATGTACCTCATCGGAAAATGTCAAGAAGTACTCGTAAAACAGAATCGTAGCGCATGATATAGATAGATGCTGCAAGATCTAGGGATCAAGCGCTATCCATCGCACCGGCCGTGGACCACCTTACCTTGGCGGCCACACTAATACAAGAAAAACTCGCATTTCTTGGCCAACGGCAGTCAAGGAATCGGGTATATGGTTTCCCACGTCCATGGGGTGGCTTGCGAAGGTAAAGCAAACGAGGGAAAGGAAGGGAAATATCTCACTCAGAGCCTTACCGAACTGGATATATAACGCCTCGCATCAATCACCGTGGACCTTATCTCTCAGCAAGAGGTAGGTGTGTGCGTGTATCACAAGATGAAACGGCGCTTTGGAAGGGTGATTAAATGCATAGGCGATGGAGGCATGGGCGGGCCGCGATTGTGGGAACCCTCGGACAGTCTGGGATATCTCTCGAGGTCCCAAGCAAAGATAACGTCAAATCGATATGTCTGAGAAAAGGGTTTGCGTTTGACGAGGTGATCCCGGACAGCTTTGTGATCGGTGAGTTGGACACGAGGGAACGGTAAACATTCGAACTAGCACTACCAGAGGGTCCAAACGTCAGTCTATCATCCTTGGGGCCAGAATGCTCAGGACCACTGTCAACGTCCTCAATGCAAGGACCATTTGCTCCAGCATGTGGAACAGCCGGGACCGTCCTCTTCCTCGGATTGACTTCCCTGTAGTAATCACCAATGATTGTCTTTGATCTTGTCTGTTCTGGGCTCTGAGTTCTGGCGATGCATCAGCGAACAAGGTGGTGGACCGCGGATGAAACGAGGCAGCTCACTAGGTTGAGATGAAGTAACATCTTTCCGAAGCGCTTGAGCAATCTCCCAGACGGGACGCGACGGTCTCGCATCGAGTCCAGAAATGGAGCGCAGCTACGGTGAACGCCGCGAACGACATGTTTACAGTGAACACAGCGAAAGGTAAAGGATGTGGGCGGATCGGAGATCAACCTATCGACATAAATCTCATGAAGACAAAATATGTGGCTAGACTACAAGTATCTCACCCCCATGGCTCCGGAAGAGCTGGAGGAGAATCGAGAGAGAAAGAGGTTCGAAACTCCTGTCCATTGCAAAACACTTCCCCAACTAAAACGCCTCCGCGTCAGCTTCAACTTTAGGGCATCCGTTTACCCCGACGACTCTGCAAGGGTGGCACGGCCAGGAATCTATCTCCTGGTGTTTCCGTGACCAGAATCACTCCTTCCGGCATCATTCCTACGATTCACAAACGGATCATCATCCCCGTTCTTCAACAACCCCTCGCCATCCTTCGTATCGCCGTACTTTGTTCCGAGTCCGTCGTAAGTGGGAAGTTTGGCGCTGTCGTACGGCGGAACGAACGGCTGATCGAACCCTTGCCCGTAGACACCAGGAGGAGGCCCTTGGGGAGGGGGGAAGTTCGGGTTATACCCGTACCCGCCAGCATATGGTTGTTGTGGGTAAGCACCGAGCGGATACTGGTTTTGAGGGCGGACGGTGTTGGCCGCGCTGGACGGGTCCAGAAGTTGTTTGTAGTAACCGAAGATGACAAAAAGGAAGAAAGCGGCGAGACAGAGTTCGATGAAGAAGGAGATAATGTTGGACCAAGCGCCCCGGCTCCAGGTTCGATTGCACCCTATGCACGGAGAGGTGGTTAGTGCGGAGCCACAGTTTTTCTTCTCTCAAAGAGACTCACATCTTGCAGCATCAGCCGCGTTTAGCGTGGTGCTAGTGACGGGACCCCAAATTCCCCAGTTCTACAATCCGGGATGAATGAGTTTCTATTTTCGTTCGTTGCTGACGCCAGGGGGGCTTACGTAGAAAATAGTGTCTCCGGTGTTGTTGTCGGTGCACACGCTCAGAAGGGTGTTCTAAAAATGGAAACGTGGAAACCATGCCAACGACGACAAGAGCAGGGCGACCCATTACTTACCTTCCGGATGTAGTGGACGACGGTTTGAGTGAGACTACCAGCGAGGATACAAAGGGCAGCGAGGATGGAACCAAATGCGTAGATCCTCACGAGGTTGATCTTTCGCTAGGGAATGAAGTGCAGAAGGTCGGGATGTGTCGCGGATGAAATTAGAAGGCCGAAGCGGTAACGCTCCGAACGTACCATCGAGACGGCGGTCAGACCAAAGAGTTGGACGATGGCTGCAACAGTGTACAGAATACCCATGCTCAAAGCGGTGGCCTTGAGGCCAGACACCTTATCTATAGACGAAACAAACGCATGTTATCGATCTCGAACGCGACGCTGCTGAAGGTATGCATGCAAGGTAGAGACTTACCGACGCCGGATTCTGTTACCAGCCTAAAGGAGCTCACCTACACGCACGCCGGAACACAAACTGTCAGCCACCAAAGTCACCTTGGAATACTCTGCCGGACGGGAAACATACAGCCCTGGTAAAACCAACAACGTCATCAGATTCTGGCCGCGGAGTCGGTCAGGGGGAAGTGCGTACCATAGGAAAGACCAAAGTCCAGTGAGGAAAGCGACTACAAAACCAAAGTCAATAAACCAGGGCCATCGGAGCGCTGCTGCACGTACTGAAGAGGACAAGGGGTCGGAGGTTGGATTTCATGAGACGGCTGGTGAGGCCCCCCCCTTGTTGAGGAGGAAGGGTGCGGACATTATCCATGATGATTACTGGGTTTCCGATGGACCGGCCAGACAGAAGGAGGATGAGGAAGAGGTAGGGATGTGGTGGTGGTACAAGCGCAGCAGTTAGATATATGCAACGTTGCCTTGGCCCTGCGCAGCGAGCAGGGTTCGGCTGTCTCGGGGTCACCTTGGCAATCATATGACCATGCCGGTGGTGCCGATATTTTCTCACGATTGCCGCCGCTGGACCTGTACAGACACAGAATAGAGAATTGGCTTTCAACGATACCATGGGATTGCAACGATAGAGTACATAGAAAGACATGCGGTCAATGCGAAAAGAGAGATTCCCTAAGTCACTCGACGTCGACGACCGTGGTTTCTAGACGCTAATTCGCCGTGCAGTGTGAATCAGAGAGATGATTGAGCCGGGAGTCAAAAGGCCAAACCTTGAAAGATGTTACAGGAACATGGCTGGCGTAGGTGAAGAGCTTCTCTTTGGCACCCTCCTCGTCGTTACGCTTGCCTGGATGTGGTGACCAAACACCGAGTCAGCCCTATCACACCCCAAGCAGACGGAACAACGACGCACGCTCAAGCTTCACCCGGATCCTGTGTGGTACGCTCTTAATACCACGCGACCACAGCTCCTGGTTGAGTTTGGGGTCGATCCGGACGTCGGTGGTGCCCATGGCTTTTGTAGCAAATTCGACAACAGACTTGACGGCATGGGGAGCCCTCTTCTTGAATGATTGTCCGTGAACACGTTTGTGGAGGTGAATGGTGTACTCCCTCGTCACGACATCCTGGAGAGCAGAGCGGGTCTTGCCTCCCTATATCGATTACCGTCAGTCGCAAGGGATCGACGTAGCTTGACCGCGGACTCGACCTTTTTAGTTTTGTTTGGGGGGGCCTACGAAGGTTTGTTGAGCACACAGAACACGACGGCAAGGCGTAAAATCAGCATACCATTTCTTTGATACCGGAGGATAGATGGCTCTTGTCGTCGCGGATGGCAGTGAACGGTGATGTGGCCGTCGGTAGTGCTGTACAGTTATGCGGGGGTTGCCGGTCCACACGGATGCAAATACCAAAAAAGGGAACCACAATGAAGCGTGACGTGGCAGGCGGAGTGCCTTATCGGCTTGTTCCCGATTCAGGTGAGTTATTACGACGGCAATCGACCATTGAATATTGAATGCTGACTGCCGCCATCTCCAGCGCAATTGGGACAACGGGGAAAGCGAATACCCTCATGGCTCGGGGCGCGGTCGGGCATCACGCTGTCCGGCCGTTCAGGTACACAGTTGGCACTGTTTTGCTCACACATCGCATCAGTGACACATACCGTGCTTGAATATAAACCCGGCCCTCGTGTATCCCACCCTTCACTAGCCCCCTCTCTTCCAGACTACAACTTACTCTCCAAGTCCTAGGCCTTAAGCCCCTCTCTCACTCTTTAAACAACATGCGTTTCTCCACCGTCCTCGTCGTTCTCTCTGCTGCTTTCGCCACCACCTCGGCAGCTCTTCTTGAGACGAGGCAGAGCGGCTATGCTAGTTCGTCTCTTTTCCCGCTTGTACCGCTGGTCTCAATGGGGTGACTGACCTCTTTTAGCCTGTGCCCTCCCCTGTTTGACCTCTACTGATCCTGGCTCATGCACCCCCAACGAGACCAACTGCCTGTGCAACAACAAGCAGTTTGTGGATGCGACCACTCTTTGCTTCCAGAAAAGTTGTACCGGTGATGATCTTGACAAGTCTATTGCTGCTGCTGCTGAGATGTGTCGCGCTGTGGTAAGTTGAGATTTTGTCCATCGGTTTCTTTTGCACCTTATTTACCTCGACGCAGGGTGTCACCTTGACCTCCTCGCTCTCCACTCCAACCTCCACTGGTTCATCTCAGACCTCAAAACCGAGCTCCACCAGCTCTCCTGCTTCCAGTGGCTCTTCCGGTTCTAGCAATAACAATTCGGCTGTTTCCAACGGTGTCAATGTTCTGTTCGCCCTGAGTGCTTTGGGCCTCATTGGCTACGCTCTGTAGAAATCAAAAGAAGCTAGCGCCACAGCTGAACGCCGCGTTTACTGTATTACCTCCCTCCGCTGTAGCACACGGGGTCGCCAGGCGTCCCAGACCTTCGTTCACTATTTCAACGGGATTTCTCCAATTCAGCCAATTCACCAACATGCTTCTTTCGTGCCTTGTTACACTTCGTCTTTCTCCGCTCTCCTCGTTTGTACGTAGGTACCCACGGGGATTATACCAGCATTTGGGCCCTTGATTTTTACATGGCGACGGATAGCTCCCGTTATCCACCGATAGGGGTTCATTCAGTACAAACCGGCTGATGGGGAGGCACCATGAGCGCGCGATTGGTGTGAACGACTAGTCAAATCATTCACGACCCACGGAAATAGATTCCATGATCCCGCGTTTGGTAACCGTGCCCGGTTTTACTACTGTCAACCCGTGCGGGCGATCTGAAACGCGAGGGTGGGAAGCGAAGAAGAGGTGTTTGGGGGACAGAACCGCGGTTGTGGGGTGCATATGAACTGCGAAGGTCACAACATTGATCGTGCGGTGGGATTCCAAGTGGTGGGTCAGTTATAAGGGGGGCAAAATGATCCAGGTGTACCCGGGGCCCATCTTGGGTTCGAGTGCACAGTGCGTCACTCCACGTTCGGCGCAGATACACAAGGTCAATATCCAGCGGTGGACGTTGCAGCTGCTTATATATATATATAGTTCAACAGCTCGTTTTCGGTAAAACGCGCACAGGATTTTTTGGTTACATTGAAAATGAAGCAAGGCGCCCAGTGACGATGGGAGAAGTTTGAGCTTAGGGGAACTGTAGCGAGGCGGTAAACGCGACCCTACGACATGCAAGGCAATCAACACTATAGGTTGTATCGCATTATCCGAGTTTGGTCTGGGGAAAACGTTCATGACATCCAGAAGTTCGCCAATGAATCTGGTAAACTCAGCCCGCGGATTCTGTCGAGGAAAAAAAAGGGAATGGTGAAACGCCTAGCAGACTATTGGTACAAGGAAGGCGGGACGACGGAAAGAGACACACAGCGTTCCGCGGATGAGAAAGTCCGAGCCGTTGACGAGACCAACACTGAACTGGAGCCCATCCTTGGTGCGGCCTCTCCGCATTGTCAGCCGGTTCATCGCGGACTCGTCAATGCATACCAGCTGGTCCGGATGTGACAGCTTTGTGAAATCCCAATTGCGTACTTGATCTCATCTTTCGCAAAGAATGCGTTACTCCCGGGAGTAAACGTACATCGCAAGGGCGTCCAGCATATTGTGGACTCATCCACTGAGGCACCGCGGTTCTCTCGATGAGCGACTTGATTTACTAGCCCGGTCGAATGGTCAGTTCAGGTTAGTACTGGATAAACACGCGTGTGAGATTTGAACGTTTGAACACCCAACTCGCAGCCGTTCCAAGGGCCGCTTTGCAGGAGGACGTTTGACACCAGTTATTCGCATCCGCACGCCGCACCGTAGGCAGATATGCGTCCATCAATCACGCAATCTCCGACCCGGGTACCTGGTGCGTCCAATGAATGCATTGCAACTATTCGGTCCTTGGGGCGTTTGTCTGATCGGGATCGACACTTCCCGCCGGTGAGTCTCAGTGCAACTGCGTGTGCTTTTCGTCCTTTCGAATTTCATGGTTGTCTTAGCTACAGTATTACATGGCGTGGTGGTAATCTCACTGCTCGAAGATACCACTTGAAGATCTTCCCATTGGGATCCTTCACTTCCCACTGTTGGCTGGCACCGCTACCTTTTTGCCGTGGCGAAGCCTGGCAGGACTTGTACAAACTGCTACGATTTCCCAGAGCAACGGGGTTATAGAGCACGCCGGTGATGCCGAACCCCACGTGTAAACAATAATCCTATGTGCGTTTTGATCGTATTGGAGGGTCTGGCACCTGCCATCGCGGCATCTACCAGTTCGTACATTGGCCCAAGCAGGTTGGGAATTCGGTTTCCCCGTTCGATTTTCGATCTGCAGGGTCGCCGACGACTCAAGTACTCGTGATCTGTGCCGGGGATATGTCGTCGATTTTTTCGAGTGATCTGATAATGGGAACGAGATGCCCAGAGTACCTAATTCCAATACGGTCAAAAGAATTGGGCCGCCCGTCGGAACGCAAGCGGCTGGAACATTTGCGGCCTGAGCAAGCGCAACATAGCCACTGTGCTCGTGACCATTCGGTTGTCGTCAGGTGATTTCCACTTTCGGTTCGCCTCTCCTGGCTCTGGCCAATAGAGACGGCCGACATCGCAGATGGGGGGCAGGGGGCGTGGACCAGTCTGGACCCGGATTCTATTCTCATTCTTCTTTTTTGTTATCAACGTGATTGGGCGTGAGCTGAAAGAATGGAAGCACAATTATGGAAACTTGAGTAAGAAATTATGCATGCGCGTGGAATATACATATGAAAGGGAAGGGGGGGGTGTAATTTTGGGTGGATTTCCGAGCTACGGATCGCGGGGGTGACTACTGCATAGGCATGAGGTGGGGGTCAGAGTCCGAGAAGGGAGAATCAAAGAGGAAATCAAGAAAAATGGGACGGATCGCACCCCGAAGTGGGAGGCGTGGGAATTTTTTTGTCGGTGGGATCGTGCGACAGGGGCATTTGGGATTGCGGAGAGGCGGAAGCCAATGTTAATCAAACTTGTGGTATGTCGGTTCGTCTCGGACTCCTCCGAAATCTGGCCTGGGAATGGAGTTGGTACCGCCTCCAGATCATGTAATGGTACGCACTCGATCTCTTTCAGTGTCCGTTCAAGATAGATCCGAGCAACGGCGAACCCTGGGTCTCGGACCAACGCCAGTTGATAATACCTGGAACAACAACGAAGGTCCCAGCAGTGGACGGGGTTCAGGACGTGAGCTATAGTATCTGAAGCGATGGTGGGACAGACCGGATCGCTTCCTCATAATTCCCCTGTCTCTTCCAATACGACCCCAGGTTCGCCAATGGATGTGCGTTGTGAGGATCCACCTCCAATCCAGCCTCGAAATAAGCCCTCGAAAGGTTATCACCGATGGTCCCGACTGGAGAACTAGATCTTGAAGATCGGGAGACCCCGGGTTGGCTGTCGAGAGAAGATAAGAGGACTCCAAGGTCGTTGTATGATGTTGCGGTAGGGGATAAGGACAGAGCGAGGTAGTCGGCCAACACGGCGAGAGATTTTGTCGCATGGAATGTCGAACCGGGGACCACAGTCGGCAGGTTGTGATCCCGGCCGGCTGAAGGCTGAGCCTCGAGGAGATCCTGGACTCTCGTTGCCCACATGCGGAGCAGCCTACTCGTCGCAGCATTGGTCAAGGCTTTCAGCCGTTCCATCCGAGCGTTGTCTTGCGAATTCCCGGGCGCGGTCAAAACAGCGATGCTGGGGAGAGATCCTTGTGTCGACGGCCAAAGCATCAGCGGGAGTCGAAGGACCTCTGCAGGGAAGAGAAGGAGTGTTGGTTTGAGTGTTTTCCATCCGGGTGCCTCTGGAGATCGGAGAGGATCGAAACCTTCATGCTCGACTGAGGCCATGGGGGAAGCATTGTCACGGGGTCTTGGGAAATCGTCACGGGATGACGTATCTGGGTTCGTCTGATCGCAAATCGTCATCCCAATAAGGTGAACTTGGAGAAGCAGGTCGTCGAGGATGGCTTTATTCGGGTGTGCAGAACTCGCAGGTGAAGATGGTCGCGGTGCAGCCAGAGGGGTGCTGATCCCAATCTCGATGCCATCCACGAGGTCCCCCCACTCTCCTACCTCCTGCAATGATCGGAGAAGTTGCGCACGGAGGCAGAAGGTGCTTTGGGCGCGGTGAACCTCTTCCATCCTTACCGGATTTTCTGGGAGGTGCCCCATGACGAAATTACATATTTGTAACGCCTGTCTGCGTGTTTGGAGAATGTGGGGCGTGGGGTCGTCCGGTGAAGTGTTGTTGAAACCCCCGGAGCCGAGGAATGTTTCCAGCATGTTGTCCTTCGATAAACTTAACAAGAGACTTATATAGTCAGAAAATACCCACAAGGATGTCCCAATTGGTGGGGGAAAGTTGTAACGCTTTCCACCAATATTCGAACGCCGGTACCAGGAGGTCCATCAGGCGAAGATTCGCCCCTAAGTTACACATCGCGGATACCTGTTTTGTACGCCTCAGATCAACAACCGAGGGAGGGGAGAATATGAACGCACGTTGTCTGGGTCATATTGCAAAATATGACGGTTGAGTTGCAGACTGCGCTGCGTGAGGTCATGATGATGATATACGCATCCAAGGAGAAGGGCAACGGGTGAGTTGTACGGATGCAATCCGTGCAAGAGCTCTAGCAGAGGTAATAGTAAAGCCGCGTGGTCGGACGGAACCGACCACGGGGGAAGCTGCCGTGTTATAAATGTATCGTAAACGGCGTATGCATAAGTCAATAGACGATCCCTTGTCTCTGGATTGGTAGGTGCCGGAGTTGTGATTGGGAAGCCACCGGTCACAGCATCGTCTTCGTAAGGTCTCTGCAGAAAAACAACGAGATCTTCGTCCAGAGTTTGGATGGAAGAAGGAGTGGGTATACTTGGCGGTCGAGAAACAAGGATCATGGTCGACGGATTGCGCGAGAGCGTGTGGTCTTACATGTCCCAGGCCCACTCCGAGGAAGTTGCCAGAGGACGCGTCATGGAAAACCTTGACCCAGGTCCGTTCTGAGCGACGGGTGTCATCCCTGTGGATTTGTGGGGTCTTGAAGTTCGCAGACGGTGTTACCTGGTGGGCATTGCAAGGATCCTGGGTCAGATTTGCCAGTGGCTCAGTGACTGGGGCCTTCCTATTTGTTGGAAATAAACAAAGAGAGCTGAACCTCTCGTTCTTTCCCAACGGGTCAGTCCCGGCCCAACTGCGAGAAGACGGTTTGTTGGAAAGCTGGTCACCGGTAGCGTCACTGAGGGCGGCCTGTGATCAGTTCCGTTGCTCACCTTTTGATCGAATTGGGGCTCGGCATCCCGGCATCCCGGCATTGACCGGTTCGTACATCGCCCCATTCGATTTTCAGTCTGCAGGGTCGCGAACGACTCATTGTTCAAACGTTCACGCCGGGGATATGTCATTGATTCTCGCGAGTGGCCCGACAACGGGAACGAGTTATTCCCGGAGGACCGGGCTCCGGCATTGTGCACCACACCGGGATGCCGAGCCCCAATACGATCAAAAGGTAAACAACAAATTGGGCCGTATTCTGTGGGAAACGGCCTATCGAAACGCAAATAGCTGTAATCAAATCAATCGGGTTCGGCTGGTTGATACAGAAGCGTCAGGGGGTTCGACGGCCACGGAAGTTCTTGAATCGCTCGAGAAAGAAAGGGGACCATTAGTCGAGCTTGCGAGACTATAGGGGGAAGAGGGGGGTAAAAGTCGTAGATTGGTCAGCAAACGTAGTTCCTTTTTTGGTAATTCCCGGGACTGAAAGTCCTGGGTCTTACAGTTTTTTCGTTTGCCTCCGTCCTGCAAAAAACGAGAAAAAGCAGGCAGTCACGTGATGCATTCTCAGGATCACGTGTATGCTGTCCGGAATGTGCCGAATCAAGCGCCCATATGGCAAGCGCGAGCGCGACCAGCCAATATTTTCGTCTGGTTCTACAGACCTATCCCGGGAAGCGTAAGCTCTAAAATTGATGATGTAGTCTGTAATATGTGTATATAGCCCTACTGTACAAAAAAATGGACATCCGTGGCATGTTGGCCAAGTTAACAGCTCTCGAATGCGAGACATTTGAATGAGGGACATTTGAAGGCCAGCCAACCACGTAATTTTTGTGTGATTATGGCGACCCTCCCCCACTGAAAGGTGGATCGGATTTCTAATCATCTCGCGACGCTGTTCCCGTCCTCTCTTTCGAGATAGTGCCATAGTACTCCCTGGTTTTGTCGTTTCCTCGCCGGTCCCAGTTTCATTCGAACCGACTGCCTCGGACCACAGTCACTCCCGGCCTGATCTGCTGATCACGCAAATGCTTCCGCATGACCTCGCGTACTGGTCTCAAAACCAAACCTGCATGGCACGGTTCTACTGTTTGTCCTTCTTCAGCAGAGCCTCTGCGCTATCTACTACCTGTCTTGCATTTTTTATGACGTTGTAGCCACGCCAATGTAACCGTGTTGAGGTCCTTATCCTTGTTTTTCAAAATGCTCTTGATTGAAAGGAGATGGCCATGACGTTCAAGTCCCGGGTTCTGCCGCTCGCCGGCCCTATTGCCTTGTAAACTTGCTTATCTAATTTCCGCGAGTCGGTTCGCGCGCGTTGGCAAAAATTCTATCCACACAAAAATTCTGGCCGTGGGCTAAGACAAGACGTTCAGAATCGGCGAGCTCAACTCTGCCATGAGGGGCACCCTCATTCAACCCATTTTAGGTAGATAATTCGAAAGAAAATGCATGAGATTTGCGAGTACGCGCATCCGAGTTGGATCGCGCCTGTTTGGCTTTGTTTGCGGGAGTCGGCGCCCACAGACGAGAAATTTCGCACGATAAGATTGAAAGCCAGGGCCTCAGGCTTCTAAGCAACTTTCGAAAATTGACGGTTGTGAATATTTTTAATGGTCATCGCTGCTCCAGGATAACACGCCCTGCCTCCCACACAAGTGATCAATGAACATGGAACACGGATCTTGTCGCAACTGTTGCGTGCTGGCGGTCTTGCCAATCGTTGACGGGGAGAAAATGGGAGGCCCATTTTCTTGTGATAAGCAAAGGAGATGGGAGAGGTGTACGCGGAGTTTGAGTTTGGCGTACGGGTACGGTGCCAGTCCCCAGTGACAAACTCTCGAGGCGACCGGGTCGTCCACCTAGGCCGCTCTGGCCACGGCTTTCCCGTACCCGGACTTGCTTATCTTCTTGCAGTGTCATGACACTTTTGTTTCGGTAGGGGTGATCTCGATGGAGTTTCGCCCTGTGTCGAACCTCCAAAGGACTGCGAAGCAGCGGACGACTCCCTTGAGGTTCTGCAGATCTGACGCATGCAGAGGAAATTTCTCGTCATCTGCTCCCTTCGTTAGCCTCTAGACCATAATCTGATAAACGCGGGTGGGCGGATGTCCCCGTGGCAAGCCACTATGTAGTGCTGTGTTGCCCTTGGTTTTGGGAACACAACCGGGCGTTCTAGGGGGAGTTCACTGATGGTTCGCATCAGTCAGGGGGATCTTCGGAGCGCTAAGCACATTTCCCGATCACCCTAGCGCTGATGAGTGACGCATAGCTGAGGTAAATTGTGGAGAGAGAGAGGGGGGGTTCGACGCAGGGGGCTCCCATATAGGAGGGGGTCGCCTCGACAAACGTTAAACCTCTCCTCCCAGCTCCTCACTCGTCTCATCATGCACACACTCGCAAACGCATTCCAATCTGTGCGTCCCAAACTCAACTTGTTCTGTCTCCCGTTGCGGCTACTGAGCGCATGAGGGAATGTAGAAGTTGGGCATCGCCCCTACAGGGGTCACCCCACGTTTCAAAGTCCGTGAAGGAGGGGAAACGATGAAAGCTCTCGCGTGGTTTGGGAAGAAGGACGTGAAGGTCATCGACAGTCCCATCCCCGACATTACGCAACCAGACGACGTTATTGTCAAAGTGACTGGTACCACCATCTGTGGTAGGCGAAACTGCTGTTGGTCGTGTTTTCCCACCTTCCTCACCTTCACACAGGCTCGGATCTCCACTTGTACCGCGCTGAGATCCTCACCCTCCAGAAGGGTGATATTCTTGGCCATGAATTCATGGGTGAAGTCGACCGGGTTGGATCATCTGTCAAATCCATTCGACCCGGTCAACGTGTCGTCGTGTCCTTCCAAATCGCCTGCGGAAAATGTTCGTTCTGCAAACAAAAGCTCAGCTCGATGTGCGACCGAACGAGTTCCTCCTCGTTGCAGGAATACATGTACGGTCGCCGCGATGCGGGGTTCTTTGGTTACTCTCACTTTACTGGAGGTTTTGCCGGTGGGCAGGCCGAGTACGTGAGGGTGCCGTTTGGGGAGGTCAATTGTCTGGTCGTTCCGGATGGAGTCAAGGACGAGCAGGCGCTGTATTTGTCGGACGTATTGCCGACGTCTTATCATGCCGTTGTGGATACTGGCGTGAAGAAAGGTGAAGTGGTTGGTGTATGGGTGAGATTGGGGTAAAACTTCCTCGTATTCGAACTGGAGTAACAATGTTTTTCTTCTTCAGGGATTGGGACCCATCGGACTCTGCGTCGCCAAGTGGGCTCTCATAAAAGGCGCATCCCGCGTCATCGGCATCGACAAAGACTCCTACCGTCTCGCCCAGGCGGAGATGATGGGCATCGACACCGTCGACTTCTCTATCTACGCAGATGTGGCCAAGCGAATCGCAGAGCTCGCCCCCGACGGGTTGGACGTTGCGATCGACGCTGCCACTTTCCACGAGCCCAAGACGGTCAAGCACAAGGTCAGCAAGGCGTTGTCGTTGGAGACCGATGCGAGCGAGACGTTGAACGAGACGTTTTTGGCGGTCAAGAAGATGGGAAGGGTCGGGATCATCGCTGCTTACGCTGGGTATACGAACGGATTGAATATCGGAGCATTCATGGATAAAGGGATTAGGTTGATTGGGAACGGACAAGGTGAGCCGAAATCATCTCATGTCACCTGCCACGCCAACTAGAGACAATACTCAACTGGTAAAATGCGCGTCTAGCCCCCGTCCATTTGTACTGGAACGAGATCCTCAAGGACTACATCATCCCCGGAAAGTTCGACCCGACGTTTATGATCACCCACCGGGTTCCGCTTGAAGATATGGCCAAATTGTATCGCGTGTACGACAAACGCGAGGTCGGCATTCTCAAGGTGTTTGTCGAGACCAAGGCGTCTTCCCCGCCCATGGCCGGCTGTCCCAAGACTAGCAGTGTGGATGATTGGGGTCGTGAGGATCCCGGCGTGTCTGTCACTGGCGATCAGTGATTTTTTGGGACTTGCCAAAATGTAAGGGTCTTGATTCGGTTTTTCCTTTGCCTTGCAACAATCCAAAAATGTGTACGTGTATATGTAACAGCGTGTAATGCCTCGCAATAAACTCTTGAAGAAGTTATCCCACACATGCGAACCTCCTACATCGTTTACAGCGCTTGTCACTAAATAAGGCGCGACGGGATTTTCGATCGTTTGTTGACCGACATCCAAAAAACTTCTCACGTAAGTGGATGACCATCCGTAAGGCCACACCGCGTACACACGAGTCTGGATGAATATCCCGTCCGTTGCCTCGGGCCGGTGATATTCTCTCCAAACCGAATCCGTGTCTGGAATCACAACGCTGCTGTTGTTTCGCTCGAAAACCGGCCAACCCTCCAAATTACCGGGGCCGGGAAGGACCCCTACCCCACCTGCTTCGCTGAGCCCACAAGGTGCCGACGTCATCTCTATGCTTGCGCTTTTGATTTCGTCCGCCTACGCTGTGCGGAGTGTCAAAGATTGAGAAATGAACCTCGGCTAATGGAACCCTGCTGGAACGGATATGTATATCTCCAGTGTTACGGATAGCCACCCAGTATCCAAGGATTCACCCGACGACCGAGCACGCCGTGGTACAATGATCGCGGCGAATTTGCTGGCGTTACTTATACATCGGGGGCATGGTTGGACCTACGCGTTGTTCTGTGGTGCGGGTCACCTTGTTCCGACTCAAAAACCAGTCGCGGTACGTGTCTTTGCCAGAGCCCTTCTTCCCTGCAATGTCAGTTTTCATTGCTCATTACTCCACTCTTTCGAAGACGTGGACCTTCCTCCGCGAGTTCACACTGGGGAACAACAAGGCAGGTCCTGTGGCGGACGCTAATACCCCTGCGTTAGGAGGCGAGGACCCACGTTACGCAGTGAACACCCTCGCAGAAGGACGGGTCATATACCACGACTTCGACGTATTGTTTCCCCACGGAGACGGTCGCGAGGTGGGACCGGTACGTTCAGGATGGTTCGCTCTTGAACAACTCCAGTGCCTCTCACGCAAATCGATGGAGCGAGCGGGAGAACCACCGGGGAGGTGTCATTCTGAATGTTTTGGTTTCTGTGGCGGTCTCGTCCTCTGTTGCCCTTTCGTGTGGTTATTAGGTGGCTAGTGACTGTCCGTAGGGCTACGACATGTGCACACGAATACCCATGGTCCTTTTAATGGAACCGTCAGGACCCCGTCAGTTCCGTCGGGTCGTAGATACTGTTTCCAAACCGCGCGCATCTGGAATCGCGGCACCACGGCCATTTCGCTCGAAATCCACCCAACCTTCAGAATTACACGTTTGGGAGAGGACTGTAACCCTACCTGCCCCAACACCACTATGCGCTGGTGTTACTCTCGGTGCTTGGTTACCCAGCCCCATCGGTGCACATGATGTGAAAGTTCCCAGATATTGCGGAGAAAATCTCAGTTACTGACACACTTCTAGTAAAGCCAAGTAGATATAGTCATTTCCAGTTACGGACAGTCACTCAGTTGTGGATAATGTGTATGATGCATCCTTGTGACTACACTCCAATCACACCTCCTCTAACCCCTCGACTCCAAGTCAGGTCTGACTTGGTCCCTTCACAGCACCAGAGTTACGGCCGCAGTGCACCAGCTCTCTGCCGCGTTACCAGCTCGGCTTTCTCCGACAACATGCCCATTCCGTCCTGCATACGGGATCGACGAGTATATGCTTGCGCTGTCATCTATGGATAGGTTTCCTAGACTCTCTGGGCGAAGGGCAGCTCATTTCGCAAGTCCAAAACAGGGAACCTATGACTGCCTTCATCAATCCCCCTTGGCACGACGGTTGGAGCGTTTCAACGCGCATAGGTGTGAGCGAAGAAAAGCCGGGGGGCATTGGAGCCCCATATCGGTATGGATGTGGTCGCGGATAATTTTGGGAGGATTATGATCGCCAGCCATTGCCGAAAAGTTGAAGGAGCCAGAACCGTGATTTTATACCTATACGAGGGTGGATAATCTACAACAGAGGAGAGGAAAAAAACGAAGGGGCATTATAAGGAAGTGTTACACGTTCCTATGTGCACTAGGTGCTACGATTGTACGGGATGTTAGTTTTGTCGCAGAATGAACCGTATGAAAACCACGCATGGAGAAGGGAATAAAGAGGATATAGCGTACTCCCGAGTCCAAACCAAGAGGTGAAGAAGAAAAAAATTCCCAGCGTCTATGGGATTAGAGCAAGACGCAAGGAGATCTGGGGGCAACACGACGAATTGATCTCCTTCGTCCGTCGGTACTTGTTTATTGGGCCGTTGAGAAAAGGGATGACATGCGAAGATGGTATACAAGCGGTGGGTGTGTGGGCAACGAAGGGCGTAACGATGATGGTGAGATAGCAGGCAGTCGTTGTTGCTAGAAGAGTTGATCTAGATCTTGCCCCTCTTTTCCTCTTCCTCCTGCCTGAGGTATTCACCGACGACGTGTGGGTTGGCCAAGTGGAAATGGGACGCTTTGAAGACGAGATATGTACTCCAGATGGTGAAGAGCCAGCCAATCCAAGTGAGGATCAGCCATGGGAAGATGTAAGAGTACTCCTTGTACGCGAATGGTGGACGAGGGTGGGAAAAGGCAGCCTGGAGGGCGCCAAAGTCACCGTTGGGAGAAGGGATCAAGTAGGCTTTGTGGGCTGCGACAACGACGGTGGAGGAAATCGCGGCGGCGAGAACGACGAGGACGGCGAATATCGAGGCGGTGGCTTTGATTCGGTACCACATTGCGGTCTCGGCGAGCGCTGGCCAGAAGAGAAGGAAGAAGAACATGGTACCCTGGTGGAGTATCACGAATTAGCACTGGAGCCGACATCGATCGTGGGGACAGGAGGTGACATACGAAGACGGTAGCGGTGTAGACGCCAGCGAAGATGGTGAAAGAACCAACGCCGACGACATCGTTGTTGAACAGCGAGGCACCGGGCTGATAGGTTTCGACGGCCCTCTGAAGGTCGAGATACCTATAATAACACACGGGAGATTAGTTTCCAGTACAAGTCGGAGGGCGCGTGGGCGATGATGTAATGAAAACGTACTTGTCAACGGTGTAGGTAGCGGTGGACTCTCCGACGACGGTGAAGATCATGGCGAGCTGGTAGGCGATGAAACGCTGACTCCTAAGGTAGTACTTGGCGTCGAACATGTTGCTGTGCTTGAAAGCGGAGAACCGGATGCGGTTCAAATCGAGGCCCCAGATGATCATCTTGGTGTTGTGGTGGGGGGGGTGGGAGGATGGGAGGGAATGGGAGGAAGAGGAGGGGCGGTTAGTGGTGGAAGACATTCGCTAGAGCGATATTTGACTATAAGTATGGGCGTGGGGTGTGGGTGATTATGTCAGCCCCTGGAGCGAAATTACTCACCCTGACCCTGACCCCGGTCGATAGCAAAAGAAGGCAGCGAGCGTGGTGAACTCTTTCCTGATTTAGAAACGGAGAGCGCCCCCCATGAGTAATTTCTTCTCACGTAGCCCTTGGTCAGCCATGTCAGCCAATTCTAAGTATTTGTTATCCCTTTCTGAATCCCCATTTTGCCTTTCCGTGGTCGGGATTTACGATAGCGGCCGTGGGATCCTCGATGACGGTGAGTCCAGGATCGACGGCTGTGGGTGTGGGGCGCATCGTCATTGCGGATTTCAATGCCCGGTCCATCTCAGGATGCACGCTCGCCGGCTCAGCACCACATCTCATCTTGCTCTCCGCGCCGCCTTCGCTCTCCCGAACGCATCAACGGTGCCCATGCCCCCCTGGGCTCCACACGGTTGCCGGAATCCACGTGAAGAGTGTCTCACTCCCGATACCAACGCGGTCGCACTTCTCATTTCTTCATCCCCGGATCTTCACAGAATCGAACGATTGGATCGAGTTGAGAGAGTTTAGCATGCTTGACATCCTGGGCACTCGCGCAAATCCTTTTTGGTCAGAGATAAGAGGACCTTCGGTCATCCACTCTTGGTCATCCGGGAACCTTCTGTCTGTATCGTCCGAATAATCACACGCTTGGTCCACGATGGGGACATATACTTCGAGCCGTAAAGATCTCTCCCACACCCACCAACGTCTCGTCGAGCAACCGCTGTGACCCTCTCTCGGCGCGCATACTCCGCCTTTCAGAGTATATTCTAGGATACACGAGCGCAGATCGAGTTCGAGTACCCTTGGCGCATAGGGAACACGGAAATTCCGGCGGGGTGCACCGGTCTT
>Ga0307517_10002845_pt1 | contig 27494 bp, 24 predicted proteins | sample 23_EM_MG_FD_194515 | JGI IMG/M metagenome (GOLD analysis project Ga0307517, IMG submission 194515) | Populus trichocarpa ectomycorrhiza microbial communities from riparian zone in the Pacific Northwest, United States - 23_EM | ecosystem: Host-associated > Plants > Roots > Unclassified | place... | reverse complement strand
CCTGTGCGTATGTGTGACCTATTGATATACCGGAAGACAGACAGGTGGAAAGTTGACCAGACGATGAATTGCCTAAAGGCCTTGACAAGGGTGAAGTAGGGAGCTATGCGCTTGAACGAATTGAGAAGGAGAGAAAAGGTTGTTGATTGGCTTGCTTTCCTCGGTGTGGTTGTTCGTTACTAGTCTAGTCTACATGAGAGGCGGCTTATGTGCTAAAGTGTGTGCGCCAAGCTAACTACTAAACAGAGTTTTTCCGTGGGCCCGATCGAGCGACATGACTGCTCTCACTACCCTATCAAACACCACAGGGCACAACGGTACCCCAGAAGGGAGCACGGCAACGAGCACGCCTAGAGAGGGGTTGCGCTACGGTATCATACCACGCCCAACATACCCTTCTTGCTCTCCGTGAATCGCATGACTAAGAAAAACATGCCTTACTATCATATCATAAGAAAAATATGCAAAACTAAGGAGAATGTCAAGCTAAACCAGAGGTTTTCAATCAGAACAACAATGTGCCAAAGTAAAAATCAAAAATGATTCACGCCAGTAGGTAGACACAACGCCAGAAGCTGCCAGCACAAACACTGAACATGGATCATATTTGTTTTACCTTCGCCCAGAAAATGTGATTTGGAGAGTCTGCTATTAAGTCTGCGCTTGTCTACCAATGGACCGCTCATTCGCCGTTCCGGAGCAACTGTTCCTATTACGAAAGCCTTTTAATTAACTTAGGCTAAGTCGACCGTTCGACTGAGCATTCATTAGTCAGCCCTTTGGTGACACGATTTCGTGGGCACAGTGGTAGCCTAGTAGTCAAGAATCCCGAATGGCGTGTGAAAAGGAGGCCTGTACTCTAATTTGTTATTGACCCGTCGCAACGTTATTTTAACACAAACAGAAGTGCGCTAACCAATCATCAAGTCTTCTTCATGAGCGATCCCGTTAGAAGCGAACAGCTAAACCTTATTAATTCCCTAAGAGTGCTGTTGTTGCTTCGCGCTGACCCGGAGGCGTTAACTGATGCACCCCATACGGCAGTCTGAAGGAGTCTGCTAGGCAGCCTCTTGGCTAGCCTTGGCACAGCTTGGCATTGAAGATCGGTAAGAATCAGCCAAATCCACCGAACTGGCACTCAAGCCCAGCCGAGGTGCTGCCTCGCTGAACACTCTCCCAGTCTGCGTGAAAATCCAAAGCCAAGGCCGTTTCTCTTTTCCCTATCAAGAGCCGCCAATTGATACAGAAGCAAGTTGGGCCTCCTTCTTTCTCACCCACCATCACACATTCTCCCTCCGCGTGTCTCCAACCTTCAGCTTTGTGCAGAGCTGTCTTTCTTTTCTCATTTTCTTTCCCTCTCCGATTAACTGCCGGAATGGTATCTGGGGAGATGGGCAGGGTGTCTATTGAGCTAATTTTGTCGGCGAGTTTTGGTTGGTAGTCTCCTCACTTTCCGCCTGCGTTTTTGTAGCCCCGTCCTCCACTTCATCGCTCCCTTGGCCGCCGCTACCCCCGCCCCCGTTCGAGCTCCCGCCCCCCCGCATTCCCTCGCCGACCCCAACCACACTGCCGGGTACATCGCCGCGGAAACCCTGAGCGCCCATCGCCAGACTCACCATCGGCGCTAGGATGCTGCCCCCACCACCAACAGCGGAACTCCCCACCTCCCCACCTCCCCACCTATGCCGGGATTCGCCTTCTCCGCATCTGCAAGCTCCTCCGCACTAACACATCGTTAGCCTCCTTCCTCCTTCCCGCTCTGTAACCTCTCACCTCCGGAGCAGAAGGGATAAACAAAACCAAGACTCAGAGCCGATGCTTCATCCTCTCTACTCTCGTCTCTCCAGCGGGGTACTCCGACGGCCGCCTAGTCCTCGGGCAGAGCTTGAGTTCCTCAAACTCCTTCCAGCGCTGGGTAGTTCTCTGAGCCTCACTCTTTGATATACCAATATCCTCGCCGATAGCACGGTAGCACTTCCCTGCAGCCTGATTTTCGATTACTTTGACACACTTGAGAGCGTTGCCTGGCGACGTTTTCCGGCTGCGGGGACTTGAGGCATCTTCTTTTTTAAAGAAAATGGTTCGGGTATGCGGGTTGATGAGAGTCGGGGGAAAGAGAAGCTGGAGGAAGGGTCAGGGCGATCGGCAAGGAAGATCGATGATGTTTTCCTGCAGTGCTGTCCCGCGCGTCCTGTTAGTTCTGACTGGGATTGGCGCTTGTTGCCAGGTTTGGTGGATGGGTTATGGTACAGGGTAGATGGGGAGTAAGTTAAGTTACGGTACAAGACATCTGATTTGGGATGTTAATCGGGGGAGCCGGCCACCATCGCTACTCCCCCAGAGATTTCCTCACCAGCCCCGTCTCATTGGAGTGTCGCTTTTTTTCTTTCTACCTTTGGTCTGGTACCATTAGGATCCGTGTTCTCCGGGAGAAGGTCCGGTTGTTAGCTGTGGGAGGAGTGGAGTGGATGGCCCGGAGAATTTCCGGGATTTGGCAGGCTTCCCTGGTGGCTGTTTTGGGTTTCGTTGTTGACTTGCAGTGCGCCGAGTTCCCTGGCTGCCATTGCCCCTGTGGGGACGGCCCTAGGGTGGCGGTGGAATACGAGTATATGGATCATGGTGGAACAACGCCTAAACCAACACCTCGAAGGGGCCACCTCCGAAACTTGACAAGAGTCAACGATAAGGTATAGTCCCAGGCTCTAGAATTCTGAGATAGGGGAAAAAGAGGGAGTAACCATCTAAAATTCCAAAGTCACCGAGGTTTCGCGGAAACATCTTGTAAGCAAATAGTGCGAGAGTGAAACAACATGATAAGGCTAGATTGTGTCTGAGCTCAACACCAATCCTTTTTAACTGCCATGAGTGAGATCGTACGGTCGCCACAGCTTAGGTCGCATAAATATCGCCTTTTTTACCCATATCAATTTGTCACTATTAGTGATTCAACTTTATTCTTTCTCTTCGCTCTTGGTTCCTCCACTTGTATGATACCAGATCCCCTACTCATACAATCTCACTCGTACTATTACTCTCCTATCTGTTGAGACGACTTGTTGTATTGAGTGAGTGAGAGAGAAAAGGTGGGAGTGACCCCGGCTATGTAACAAGAAAAGACGCAGTCACGATTTCCCCAGTTCACAGAGCCTTACTCGCCGCCGCATCGCCGCCGCCATATCCCCGGCTTATATAACACCCCGCAGTCGACCATACCAGATATGGAAGGACGCTCCAACACTATCATTATTTAACCACATCTTCCCATGGTCGGAATCTTGAGCCCCCCGTTTCATTCCCTGGCCCCTCGATCGCGAACCTACCTGTACAGCACCTGTTACGAGGGAAACTACTGAGTGACGTAGAAGCTCCACTCTCCATGCTTAAGTTATAGAGCGGTGGGCTGGTAGGCGCCAACTAAGCAGGACAATATACTATTCGTTTGGCCATCTCATTTAAGGTAGCCAGTCCGGATTGTATGTATAACATGATTTTTATCTTGTCGATGATGCCCCCGGAAAACTAGGTCCTGCCTTACACTGGTTTTCATCTATCTAAATAAGATTCTATACGTAGGTGATCTATAGTTTAGGGGAAGGAGGAAAGGATGAATAAGACTGCGCAAAATGAATGGAAAGGGGAGGAGGGGGAAAAGTGAAGGCGAGGATTCACAGGCGGAGAAAATTTAAATAATAGGATGAAAACTGCAAGCTTAGACTGGACCTTCTCACAAGAACAAAATAATCCCCCCCACCTCCCCCTTACAGACCATGCTCTACTATACCTTTTAAATAGGAACTCATAAATCCTCGCTCGACAGTAAAAACAAATCCCGAGCGGGGAGGGGGGGTTCAGGAGGGTAGGATGCATATGTGCCTTCCCATATCACGGTATTTCCTTCGTCTATGAAGAGTGGTGTTTAAGGGCAGTTGCCATGGGAGACATACCAGTGTCCGGAACGGGGAGGGCGGCGGCTATTTCCACGAGGCGGTGGCTTAAACTGTACTAGGTACTACCCCTTCGCGAGAGCGTAGCAGCGCTGCCACCCTCTCATGGCCTGCCTCAGTAGCGAGCGAGAGTAGTGTTTTGCCGGAATAGTCTGGTTGTTCGGGATTGACCTCTTCCAGTTCGAGTAGTATTTTCACCACTCCCTCACGTCCAAACTCAGCGGCATACGAGAGCGGTGTCCGGCCGTCCTCGCCTGGCATGGCGGGATTGACCTCTTCCCGTTCGAGTAGTATTTTCACCACTCCCTCACGTCCGAACTCAGCGGCATACGAGAGCGGTGTCCGGCCGTCCTCGTCTGGCATGTCGGGATTGACCTCTTCCCGTTCGAGTAGGATTTTCACCACTCCCTCATGTCCAGACCAAGCGGCATACGTGAGCGGTGTCCCGCCATTATTACCGGGCTTGTCGGGATTGACCTCTTCCCGTTCGAGTAGTATTTTCACCACTCCCTCATGTCCAGACTCAGCGGCACGCATGAGCGGTGTCAGGCCGTCATTATCGGGCTTGTCAGGGTTGACCTCTTCCCGTTCGAGTAGTATTTTCACCACTCCTTCATGTCCAGACTCAGCGGCATGCATGAGCGGTGTCTCGCCGTTATTACCGGGCTTGTCGGGATTGACCTCCTCCCGTTCGAGTAGTATTTTCACCACTCCCTCATATCCTGACTCAGCGGCATGCATGAGCGGTGTCTCGCCGCCATTATCGGGCTTGTCGGGATTGACCTCTTCCTGTTCGAGTAGTATTTCCACCACTCCCTCATGTCCAAACTCAGCGGCATACGAGAGCGGTGTCCGGCTGTGATTGTCAGGCTTGTCGGGATTGACCTCTTCCCGTTCGAGTAGTATTTTCACCACTCCCTCAAGTCCAAACGAAGCGGCATACGTGAGCGGTGTCCAGCCGTCATTCTTGGGGTTGTCGGGATTGACCTCTTCCCGTTCGAGTAGTATTTCCACCACTCCCTCATGTCCAGACGAAGCGGCATACGAGAGTGGTGTCCGGCAGTCCTCGTCTGGTTTGTCGGGGTTGACCTCTTTCTGTTGAAGTAGTATTTTTACCACTCCCGCATGTCCAGACGAAGAGGCATGCATGAGCGGTGTCTTGCCTCCATTACCGGGTTTGTCAGGGCTGACCTCTTCCCATCCGAGTAGAGTTTTCACTACTTCCTCATGCCCATTGTGAGCAGCCCATGCAAGTGGCGTGCAGCCAGAAAAATCACCTCCGTCGATATCATAACATCCTATCTGTATCAAACCAGCTACAACTTCCATAATTCCGAAGAACGATGCGCAGTGTAGCCCGCTAAATGGAGAACAAGTAGGGTAGTTTGGAAGATATAAACCCTGTACTCGCGCTAAAAGAAATTTGGTCGATATCTCACTGTAATGCCCCTTTAAGAGCTCCAGGGCAAGTGAGAATGCGCAGTCGGAGAGATCCCTTTTCGCATGGACACCCCAGTACACGGAGCAATATTCCAGGAAGGGTGTATTGCAAGTATCAGGAGAAGGATTGGTCGAAAGGGCTTTCACTTGTTGTGAACTCAGATAGGTCAAACAGATTTCCGCCAGTGCCGAATGAGGTCTACTAAATAGATCAGGATGAGCGGAAAGATACTCCTGGAGAGTAAAGTGGATCAATCGCACAGTTGATGCCTCTTTATCTACAACAATAAGTCCTTGACAGCATCCAACCAATGTCGATATCGAAGGGATGTTGCGAGTATTGAAGTCCGTGGAGCCTAGCTCGACTGCGAGGGCGTGGCAGAGCTCATCCGCCCTCAACGGCCGTTCCGCATGATTGATCCACATCAACGCCGCGATCCCGAGTCGCGATTTATCCCCATCTTGCGCCTTTATCCGTGCAATTGTCGCACCATAAACATCTCCCAACCCCGACCCATCCGTCATTTTGCTTAGCCTTTCCTGTCTTCGATGGATTGTTGATTCATGTAATATTGCCTCGATATTTAAGGAAACCAATAGAAACCTACATATGTATTAGCGGATGTTGTGAGGTCGGATTCCAAGTGTCATTGCCATACATACATTTCTGATACACTCTCGGGAATCTTCTTCAAAATATCAGCCACCAGACTCTCATCCATGGCATCCGGAGTTTCATCCTCCCCCAGCCTTACACGAAGGTATCTGATAATATCCTCTTTGTTAGGACATAGAGATACACATATCACTTTCCCGCCAAGACGCCTTTCAACCTCACCCCTAATATGGGGCCTCCCAGTGATGAATATTCGTGTGCTCGGGGACTTCTCGAGAATTTGTTTCAGTGCATCAAGGATCTTAACTCGATGCATTGCCACGCATTCGTCCAAAGCGTCTATGCACACAAATGCGCGCCGTGAGGATGTGATGAACTGCAGCATCTTCACAATCTCAAGAAGTTGCGGCCCCCGTCCACCGATTGCGTTTTTCTGCTGTTGAAAAGCCCGTGATATATCCTCCGGAATCGTCTCCATTCCGCTAACTATCTGCTTCAGCAAGGAACCCAGCATAGCTGTAGCAGACTGATCCTTCCGCGCCGCAAAGTCAAAGTAAAAACACGTAACAGTAGTGTTTTGTCCTCTAGCTTGATCGCACAGCCTGTCCACTACCAGAGAACTAACATCGTGGCATGTTAGCACCAACTCTCTTTCTTCCCTCCCCAGAATAATCGTCATTACCTGATGAATGTCTTCCCAGCCCCCGGATCTCCATAACCAAACAAGACCGCCTTATCACCTTCACCTTCCCTACTCTCGCCATGCCAGCTTCTGAATTCTTCGGTTCGCATGAGCCATTCCCCAATGTTGTCGACGCGGCGCTCTTGAATATCCCGATGCCGTAGCCTAGGCTCGAGGGGTGATAGCCAGGTTAGGAGTTGAGACCGATCATCGGCAACAGTGCAGTTGTTCCATACATGATTAAAAGAGTTCGTGTTATTAAAGGAGTTAGCGTGATATTGAAACATTTCTGCTATCGCGGAGGAGTTATTGAATATTCTTGGTTGAAGTATTTCCGGGAGCTGAACAAAAGCGGGGGTCTTGAGCCTCTTAGATAGACGCGAGGCTTCCACTCACGCCACCCAAATGTGGCAAACCAATATCGCCTTGATGCCTGCCTTATGTTTTTGCCCTCCGATAGACTCTACTGTTTAATAAGGAACACAGATTACCGTACTTGTGCTAAAGTCCGAGTCGGATAGACTAGGAGGGGGGTCAACGAACACGGGGGTTCAGCGAACATGCCAAGCAAAATCACTCTTGGTCAATGCACTTTTAGTGTATTGTTCGTTGAGCCCCCGTGTTCGTTGACCCCCCTCCTAATCTAACCTTGTACTTGCTGTAAGAATTAAGCAGCACAGTAGTATTTGGGTCAGTTCTTTTCAATCTCACAGCTGCCGCTCCTTCTCAATTGATATCTCCTTCCCTCCTGCCCCCTCCAAGGCTAGAGCTTCCCCCTACGGTATCCTCCCACGTGATAGATAGGGCAACCAGCAATCCTACCACATTTGTTATCTCGTGTGGTACAAAACTCCCAGGGAGTTTGACCGAGCCGACTCCCTAAATGTTAGCTCTTTAGCTATACGATAATATTGAGGTACGGCTACCCACTTAGGTCATGTCTAGGGGTTAGCTTAGTGACTGCCTACTGTGTGTGGGCTAGGTCTATCACTAAGGGTATTCAAAGTTGATGAACGGAAAATTTTGTTCAAAACTTGGAGGTTGAAAGGTGCATAAGCGCAAGCACTATTTGCTTAATAAAGTTAGTTTGACAAAAGAATTTTCAACAGAAATATCTGTAGATGCTCGTGGTGGAGAGCTCGGTAGACAACATAACGATGTTGTCATAACTGTTATCATACCAATAGGACGCAACCCAAACCTTATTGAAATCCTTTCATACCGAAAAGCACGTTGTCAACGCTGTGGAAGAATACCACTCCTACCATATTATTTATACATCTCCCCTTTTCCCCCCTAGCTCCTTCTTTTGCGTTGGCTGCAACAGTCCCAGGTTACTCAAAGTTTCAACTCCCAAAAGTTTACATTCAGGCCCCCTATTGGCCATCTAGCTCTCGCAGTGCATGTAGGCCAAGAACCTTTTTTCTGTTCCCCCCTTCAACCGTCATTTTCCGTTCCTAACTTTGAATACCCTTACTGGTTGTGCGGGAGTGGGCTTGGCATAGGTGTTTTCCTTTAAGTAGTTTCTCACTCGTACGACTAGTCTATAATGTTTTTTACGTGGTAACCGACCACGACGGGGAAACCGACCACCATTTACACACAAAATTGAAGTTTTGACCTATCTGTATCACCAGTTGTGGGTATTTTAAAAATAAAAAAAACTACATAAAGCAACATTATACTATATATTAACCAGCTTACAGTAGTAGAGACCTTCTGGAAGAAATAATTGCAAGTGGTCAATAGACAAATAGGTGAACCACTCTCCCTTACCATACAAATTGGTGCCAAGCCTTGCTTAATTATAGTGGTAGATATTCTCCCTCTCCTCACTTGCCCAAAGATTACCTTATAGGTGAGAAATTTCTATAATTAAAGTCTCTGGAGATTGTATTACCGATTTTAGAAAGGAATAAACTTTTCAGAAAGTTTTGGGCCCTTAATGGAATGGGAGGCAACTTTGACAATATTGATATCTATGAATGAAAAATCAGTATTCGAGTCCATTCATGCTATCTAACATGTTCTCAGGATGGTTCTGGGGTCAGTATGAAAGTTTCATATTGATAAGTTTGAAATTGGTTGAAGGAGTCTAGTTTTGATAAATAGTAAAATCAGCCACCAAAGCCCCTATTGGTGAGTTTGGCTATTTTTTTCACAGACATAAAAAACAGGGCAATGGATTATCCATGGATAGGATGAGCCATATTATTTTTCTCTTATTTTCTAGTTACTGGCTGGTGGAGATATCTATAGGTAAAAACTTCAATTTTGTGTGTCAAGGGTGGTCGGTTTCCCCGTCGTGGTCGGTTACCACGTAAAACTCGTTAACGAACATCTCACCTCACACAACGTACCACACACACATCCCAACACTAACCACACCGCCAGATTGCGTTTTCACGCAATTTCTGTCGCGGAGAGAGATACTGTGGGGCGAATAATGCGTTTTTCATGCAGTAAATTGTTTTTATTTCTTTCTATGTACTTTTATAGCTTTATAGCGCAGGTAGTGGTGGACGGCTTGGCTGGAACGGTTGTCACGAAGCTGGAGCTTAGGGTAGGGTTCATAGGGCTTGTAGCTATCTTGGAGACTGAGAGTGAGACAACAGCGAAGACAACAACAACCTCAACGAGTGAGGACTTTCCGTATCATGATCTTTCCTTGGTGAACTTATCGATTCTATCTACGTGCTTGGTGAATTCCGATAGTGTGTGCGGCGACTGCCCCTACCGGTCTTTTCTTTTCTTTTCTTTTCTCTCTACGATTTCCTGAGATTCCATCATTTACTTTCGCAAGAGAAGTATTTTGTTTTCGGACAGAACCTCCGCTTGTATCCATTTGTCCTTTTCAATACCCATTATGCTTCTGATTTGTGCTTTCGGTTATAGTTTAGGTTCCGCAGGTAGGGGTGGCTCACTTGGGTATCATTACAGTTCGATTCCGGGATTGTGGCTGAGGACTGCTAGGAGACGCCCCTACCTTCGGGTTTTCTGTAACTTAAGCTAAAGGTGTCGGTTCATTAGCCCAGTCACTTTTTAGACAACTTGGCCTACCCCTCCCCTGATTACTGGTTTTAGACCTCTTGAAATATTCTAATTGAAGGATATCCACTCCTGTTCCTATACTAGTCGTAATATATAAGGCCGCGACTACCACCCTTAACCACTACCTGAGTTTCCTTCATACCCCGCCAATATCCCCGTCAAGGAATCCCAAATTCGAAAGATCGCGGGAGCCATACAGGGTGGGACCCATGTAGGCCCTGACCTGCGGCTCAACGCATCATTAAATATGCAATAGCAGCCGAATTCACAAACGCCTTTTAACTACAGGAATGCAATAGCATAAATTTATTTCCCTAGTTTCCTAGAGGCGAACTCCGGGAGATGTGGTCTCCTATCAGAAGTTATCTCTGTATCTATATACCGGGCTGTAAGGGGCAAGGGTTAATACCGCTCTTGCTAGGGAGGCCATGAGACTTCCGGGGGTGAGGATAGATACCCAAAACTGGGCCGCATTGACCTTTCCACTTCATACAAGGCTCACTAAACGGAGTCTGTCCTGATGGCCTTAAATGCTGTCCATCCTGCGACCTATATCCTCTTTCTTTAAAAAAGACTACCGTACGCAACCTTTGTGGGCATGCGGGGCCATGTACCTTGATGGGAAACGTGTAAATTATTTCCTCGACTTGGATCAAAAAAGACTACTGTACACACAACTTTTGTTGATTCTGCGGGAGTATCCAACCGGATGGAAAATATTTACACCATAAATTACGCCGGCTCCTTTTGAGAATGACGGCCCCACGTGGGCTTTTCTAGGGCCCTACATTCAACTTGGCGAGGGGCTACGTCATGTCGGCCCCACACAAGAACCACGCGAGTTCTAAGTGCATATGGGGTGTCTGATTGGAGGGGGCAAATCATAACTCCAGGAGCCCCTTCGGGACCTTAAACCATTCCCCGGGGGTATCATACTCCAGAGCATATTATTTGATCAGTCGAGTGATATATGGTGAGTATGATTTGGCGAGAACAAGTCGGGTGCACCCCCGAAGGGAGAAGGGTAGTGAGCATGCCTAGAGATGGATTGCGTTATCATCCCACGCCCAATTTACCCTTGCTTGGAGTGAAATACATGATTAAGAAAAACATGCCTTGCTATCATATGAAAAACATGTAAGACTGAAAAGAATGTCAAGCCAAACCGGAGGTTTTCAATCAGATCAATAATGGACTAGAGTAGAGATCAAAAATGGTCCACGCAAGTAGATAGGCACAATTCCATAAGCTGCCAGCACAAACACTGAACATGTATCATATTTGTTTTATCCCCGCTCAGAAAATGTGATTTTAGGACTAAGTGATAGGAGAGTCTTCTATGAAGGCTATGTTCGCCCACCAATCCGTTCATTCACCCTTCTAGAGCAACAGTTTCTATCACGAAAGCCGTTTTGTTGACTTGAGTCGACCGTCCAACTGAGCATTCATTAGTCAGCCATTTGGTAGCGTGATTTCGTGGACAGAGTGGATGCCTGCATGGTGGTCCAGAATGACGAAAGCGGGTGAAAAGGAGGCCCAGAGTCGTTTTCACAATTGACTGGTCGCACCTTATTTTGACAAACCGAAGTGCGTTAACCAATCATCAAGTCTTCCTCATGAGCGATTCCGTTACTCGAGTAGAAGCGAACCGCTAAACCTTATCAATTCTACGGCACTTGAACGGTCCGTTCCATAAGTAACCGAACAGAGAAAGCAACCAATGATACACAGACAACAGTGAGGGGAGGCCCACCTGGACGCAATCCCTTCCGGGACCTGGCAGTCATGCGTCTCTAACCTCCCCGCCAGTAGCCCATCTGCCATGAGTGCTCACTTTCGTCGCACAAGGTGCTGTTGCTTCGCTGGAGCCCGGAGGCTTCAATTCATGCACCCCCGATACGGCAAATTTGATGGAGCGCTCTGCCAGGCAGACCCGCCAATTACCAATCACACCGAAGCGAGCCGGTTCTCCTTCTTCTTTCCCATCTACGGTAAGTTATGCTATGCATAGCCGTTCCCACCCCCACCATCCCACATTCTCCCTTCGCTTCTCTAACCTTCAGCTGAGGGTACTCGTAGAGCCGTCTTTCTCCCCTCCCTCCCCTATCTAATTAACTACCGGAATAACATCCAGGGAGCTAGACGGGGTGTCTATTGAACTCTGTCGGTAAGCTTTGGTTGGTATCTCCTCGCTTTCGGCTTGCGGGTTTGTACTTGTAGCGCCGTCCTCCATTTCATTTCTCCCTTCGCCGCCGCTACTTTCGCCCTCGTTCGAGCTCCTGCCCTCCTGCATTCCCTCGCCGACCCCAACCACACTGCCGGGTACATCATGGCGCAAACTCTGAGCGCCCATCGCCAGAGTTACTATCTCCACTAGGATGCTATCCCCACCACCAACAGCCGAACTCCCCACCTATGCCTGCATTTGCCTTCGCCGCATCTGCAAGCTTCTTCGCACTAACACATCGTTCGCCTCCTTCCTCCTTCCTCCTTCCTCCTTCCCGCTCCGTAACCTCCCCCCTCCGGAGCAGAAGAGATAAACAAAACCAAAAATCACAGCCGATGCTTCCTCCTCCTCTCTGCCATCGTCCCTCCAGGGGGGTACTTTGGCAGCCACCCAGTTCGCGAGCGCCCCCCCTTGATTCCTCAAACTCCTTCCAGCGCTAGATAACCCTCTGAGCCTCACTCCTTGATATACGATTTCCTCCCCGATAGCACAGTAGCACTTCCCTGCGGCGTGCTTTTCGATTACCCTAACACGCTCGACAAGCGTTGCCTCATGACATTTTCCGGCTGTGGGTTCTTTAGGCATCTTAATTTTTAAAGAAAATAGTTTAGGTACGCTGGTTGATGGGAGTCGGGGAAAGAGAAGCTGGAGGAAGGGTCATGGCGATCGACAAGGAAGATTGATAATGTTTTCCTGTCACGCCCTGCGCGTCCTGTTAGTTCTGACTGGGATTGGCGCTAGTTGCCAGGTTTGGGGGACAGATTATGGTACAGGGCAGATGGGGAGTAAGTTAAGTTACGGTACAAGACATCTAATGTGGGATGTTAATTGGGGGAGCCGGCCACCATCGCTGCTCCCCCAGAGGTTTCCTCACCAGCCCCGTCTGATTGGAGTGCGCCTCTTTTCTTTCGACCTTTGGTGTGCTTCCGTTAGGATCCGTGTTCTCCGGGAGAAGGTCCGGCTGCTAGCGGTGGGTGTAGTGGAGGGGGGGCCCGGAGAATTGCCGGGATTTGGCCGGCTTTCCTAGTGGCTGTTTTGGGTGCCGTCGTTGGCTTGCAGTGCGCTGAGTTCCCTTGCTGCCATTGGCCCCATGGGGACGGCCCTGGGGTGGCCATAGAATATATGGACCATTGTGGAACAACGCTTAAACCAACACCTCGAAGGGGCCACCCCCGAAACTCGACAAGGGTCAACAATAAGGTATAGTCCCAAGCTCTAGCATTCTGAGATAGAGGAAAAAGAGGGAGTAGGCATCCAAAATTCTAAAGTCACCGAGGTTTCGCAGAAACCTGTCTTTGTAGCAAACAGTGCGAGAGTGAAACAACATGCGAAGGTCAAATTGAGTCTAAGCTCAACACCAATCCTTTTTAACTACCATGAGTGACGTCGTACGATTGCCGTAGCCTAGGTCGCATAAATATCCCCTCTTTTCCCCATATCAATTTATCACTGTTAGTAATTTAACTTTATTTTTTCCCCTCGCTCCCGGTCCCTCCTCTTTTGTTGTACCAGATCCCCTACTCATACAATCTCACTCGTACTCTTCCTCTCTGCTCTCCTGTCGTTATTTAACGACATGTTCCCATGGTCGGAATCACGAGATCCCCCGTTTCATTCCCCGGCCCCTCGATCGCGAACCTACCTGTACAGCACCTGTTATATGGGAAACTATTGGTGACGTGGAGGCTCCACTCTCCATACTTAAGTTTTTAGAGCGGTGGGCTGGTAGGTGTCCACTAAGCAGGACAACATACCGTTCGCGCAGCCACCTCATTTATGCCAAGCAGTCCGTGTTGTAGGTATAACGACTTTTATATTGTCAACGACGGCCTCCACATGCCGCCTTACGCTGGCTTTCCTCTGTCTGAATAAGATTCTATGCGCAGGTCATATGTAGTTTAGGGAAAGGAGGAAAGGATGAAAAAGACTGAGCAAGATGGAAAAGGAAAGAAAGGGAAAGGTGCAGGCAAGAATTCACAGGCGGAGAAAAGTTAAATAATAGGATGAAAACTGCAAGCTTAGACTGGGCCTTCTCACAAGAACACAATAATCGCCCCCACCTCCCCGTTACAGACCATGCTCTACTATACATTGTAAATAGAAACTCATAAATCCTCACTCGACAATAAGAACGGATCCCGGGCGGGGAGGGGGGGGAGGTTCATGAGGGTATGATGTATATGTGCCTTCTCAGCTCACGGGATGTTTTTAGTCTATGGTGATGTCTGAGGGCAGTCGCCATGAGAGACATACACGGAGAAAAGAGGGCAGCGGCTATTTCTACGAGGCAGTGACTTAAATCGTGCGGGGGATTACGGCTTTGCGAGCTCGTAGCAGGGCTGCCACCTTTTCATGGCCTTGCTCAGTAGCGCGCAGGAGCGGTGTTTTGCCGGAATAATCTGGTTGTTCGGGATTGACCTCTTCCCGTTCGAGTAGTATTTTCACCACTCCTTCATGTCCAAACGAAGCTGCATGCCTGAGCGGTGTCAGGCCCCATTCGTCTAGCTTGTCGGGATTGACCTCTTCCCGTTCGAGTAGTATTTTCACCACTTCCTCATGTCCAGATGAAGCGGCATACGAGAGCGGTGTCCGGCCCCATTTGTTTGGCTTGTCGGGATTGACCTCTTCCCGTTCGAGTAGTATTTTCACCACTCCCTCATGTCCAGACGAAGCGGCATACGTGAGCGGTGTCCGGTAGTCCCCGTCTGGTTTGACGGGATTGACATCTTCCCGTGCGAGTAGTATTTTCACCACTTCCTCATGTCCAGACGAAGCGGCATACGAGAGCGGTGTCCGGCCCCATTTGTTTGGCTTGTCGGGATTGACCTCTTCCCGTTCGAGTAATATTTTTACCACTCCCGCTTGTCCAGACGAAGAGGCATGCATGAGCGGTGTCTTGCCTCCATTATCGGGTTTGTCAGGGCTGACCTCTTCCCACCCAAGTAGAGTTTTCACCAGCTGCTCATGCCCATTGTGAGCGGCCCATGCAAGTGGGGTGAAGCCAGAAAAGTCTCCTGCGTCGATATCATAACATCCCATCTGTATCAAACCAGCTACAACTTCCATAATTCCGAAGAACGATGCGCAGTGCAGCCCGCTAAGGGGAGAGTAAGTACGAAAGTCTGGAAGATATAAACCCTGTACTCGCACTAAAAGCAAATTGGTCGATATCTCACTGTAATGCCCCTTTAAGAGCTCCAGGGCAAGTGAGTATGCGCAGTCGGAGAGCTCCCTTTTCGCATGGACACCCCAGTACACGGAGCAATATTCCAGGAAGGGTGTATTCCAAGTACCAGGAGAAGGATTGTTCGAAAGGGCTTTCACCTGTTGTGAACTCAGATAGGTCAAACAAACATATTTCCGCCATTGTTGAATGAGGGTTACTGAATAGATCAGGATGAGCGGAAAGATATTCCTGGAGAGTAAAGTGGATCAATCGCACAGTTGATGCCTCCTTATCTACAACAATAAGTCCTTGACAGCATCCAACCAATGTCGACATCGAAGGGATGTTGCGAGTATTGAAGTTTGTGGAGCCTAGCTCGACTCCAAGGGCGTGGCAGAGCTCATCCGCTCTCAACGGCCGTTCCGCATGATTGATCCACATCAACGCCGCCATCCCGAGTCTCGATTTATCCCCAACTTGTGCTTTTATCCGTGCGATTGTCGCACCATAAACATCTCCCAAACCCGACCCGTCCGCCATTTTGCTTAGCCTTTCTTGTCTTCGATGGATTGTTGATTCTTGTAATATTGCCTCGATGTTTAAGGAACCCAGTAGAAACCTAGATATGTATTAGCGGATGTTGTGAGGTCGGATTCCAAGTGTCATTGCCCTACATACATTTCTGATACACTCTCGGGAATCTTCTCCAAAATATCTGCCACCAGACTCTCATCCATGGCATCTGGAGTTTCATCCTCCCCCAGCCTTACACGAATGTATCTGATGATATCCTCTTTGTTAGGACATAGAGATACACTTATCACTTTCCCGCCAAGACGCCTTTCAACCTCACCCAGAATATGGGGCCTCCCAGTGATGAATATTCGTGTGCGCGGGGACTTCTCGAGAATTTGTTTCAGTGAATCAATGATCTTAACTCGATGCACTGCCACGCATTCGTCCGAAGCATCTATACACACAAATGCGCGCTGTGACGATGTGATGAACTGCAGCATCTTCACAATATCAAGAAGTTGCGGCCCCCGTCCACCGATTGCCTTTTTCTGCTGTTGAAAAGCCCGTGATATATCCTCCGGGATCGTCTCCATTCCGCTAACTATCTGCTTCAGCGAGGAACCCAGCATAGCTGTGGCAGACTGATCCTTCCGCGCCGCAAAATCAAAGTAAAAACACGTAATGGTAGTGTTTTGACCTGTTTCCTGATAGCACAGCCTGTCCACTACCAGCGAACTAACATTGCGACATGTTAGTACTAACTCTCTTTCTTCGCTCCCCAAGAATGAATCTTCGTTACCTGATGAATGTCTTCCCGGCCCCCGGATCTCCATAACCAAACAAGACTGCCTTATCACCTTCACCTTCCCTACTCGGGTCATGCCAGCTTCTGAATTCCTCAGTCTGCATGAGCCACTCCCCAATGTTTTCTACGCGACGCTCTTGAATATCCCGATGCCGTAGCCTAGGATCGAGGGCTGATAGCCAGGTTAGAAGCTAAGACCGATCATCGGTAACAGTATAATTGTGCGACACATTAAAAGAGTTCGTGTTAAAGGAGTTAGCGTGATATTGAGACATTTCCGCAATCGTGGAGGAGTTATTGAACATGCTCGGTTGAAGAATTTCTGGGAGCTACAAAGCGGGGGTCTTCAGCCTCTTAGGTTGGCGGGGGCCACGCACTCAAGCCACCCAAATGTGGCAAACTAATATCGCCTTGATGCCTGCCTTATGTTTTTGCCCCCCACTAGACTCTATGATAAAAAATAAATCTGAATATAGACTACCGTATTTGTGCTAAAGCTCGAGTCGCATAACCTTGTACTAGGAATTAAGCAGCCTAGTATACTCCTGTCCAAAATGTTCTAGCTCATCCAAAAGTACTCTTCTGGCGGGGCTTGGCCGCACCAGAAGTATCAACACAGTATACGAGACTCTGTTAAAGATGCTCCCCGGTCCGGAAGACCCAAAAAGATGGCATACCAGTAGTCTATTCAACTAGTGGAAAGTGAAATTCTTGCTAGTCCTCATTCCTCCTTGAGAGAAGTTACGGATAAGTCGAATATGAACTAAATACATGAAATCCAACTAGTGCTCAAGTACTGGTACCTGTAGACCCCATAGACCAATCCGTAGCACCACAGTACTCCAGAGCATATTATTTGATCAGTCGAGTGATATATGGTGGGTATGATTTGGTGACGGTAACAAGTCGGGTGCACCCCCGAAGGGAGAAGGGCAACAGCGACATTTCCTATTATCATACGAAAGCGGTTCGGCTAGCTTAAGCTGTCCGACTAAGCATTTATTAGTCAGCCGCTTGGCGGTCAAGGTCTACGGTCCTTTTCACCATTGACCGGTCACCTTATTTTAACGAACAGGAAGTGCGTTAACCAAACATCAAGTCTTCCTCATGAGCGGCCCCATCAGAAGTGAACCGCTAAACCTAATCCATTCCCTACTTGAACGTAAATTTAGCCTAAGCAATTGTTCCCACAAAGGACGCAACCAAAGATGCCCAGGCAACAACAACGCGAGGCCCCGCAACGCAATTCCATCTGCGACCTGGCAGTCACGCGTCTCTGACCCTCCACCAGCAGTTCATGAATGCTCACTGTAGTAGCCCATGCTGTTTCTGCTTCGCTGGAGACCGGAAGGCGGGTTCAATTCATGCAACCCCGACACTGCAGACTTGGGGGAGTGCTCTGCCTGGCAGCCCTCAGCCATCCTTGCCACAGCTTGGCATTGAGGTTCAGTACGAATCAGCCAAAACTACCGTACTGTTACGGATAAAATTTGGTTTTACTCGCTTTGCATAGCTGTAGCATAGATAGCGGTTCGTGATCTTTGCTGCAGAAGGCATCACGTTTTCTGCAGGGGTAGCTGGTTCCTAGTCTTGGCGGTCAGGGGGACTCTATGCAATGTTGCAATGAAGGGGGGGGTTCGATCAAAAAATGATCGAAGGCTAGGAAGGCGCTTTTTCGAACCGGGGGGTTATAAGATAGAACCCCTTCTAACAAATCGGTAAACCATGATATTTGAAGGCAGTTGGAAGCTAAGAAACAAATGAAATGATAGGAGGGGAGGGCAAAATGTAGCAGAAAAAGCAAATAAACTAGAACTGGCACTCCACTTCCCCGGCTCCTGAGCAATAAATACTCGCATATCTGGGTTAAAGGTAGAAATTCCCATCAGAGTCCCTGCTATTTTTGCTTACTAAGACATTAAAGAACCCCCCCCTTCAATCCCCATTTTCAGAAGCCCCGATTCAACCCCCCCCCCTTCTAACCCCCCGAGTTCGATCATCAAAGGCCTTCTTTGCAACACTGACTCTATGTACTGTACTAAATGTAACACAGTATTCTTGAGTGCGATCCTTCACTTCTCTCGCGCTTTCCCACGACCACGACGACGACCATGCCACAGGACAACGGAGGAACCGTTTGGACCGTCAACCGACGAAGGAAAGTTTGTGATAGTAGATAGCAAGAGAAGGATCTCTTGTATATAGATAGTCGGACAACCAGTAAGGTTGAACTCTCTTTGCAGTTGGATTTTTTTCTCTTCTGTGAGCACTCCCCCAGTCTTGGGGAAAATCCCAAGCCAAGCCTGTTTTTCTCTTCCCGCTCAAGACCTGTCAATTGCCGATCATACCGAAGCAAATTGGTTCTCCTCCTTACCCCTAATCTACGGTATGCTATGCATAGCCGTTCCCCACCCTCACCATCCCAGATTCTCTCTTCGCTTCTCTAACCATCAGCTTAGGGCAGAGCTGTCTTTTATTTCTCCTTTTCCTTCCCTATTTAACTACCGGAATAGTATCCAGGGAGATAAACGGGGTGTCTATTTGACTCTGTCGGTGAGTTTTGGTTGGTATTCTCGCTTTCTGCTTGCCTGTTTGTAGTCCCATCCTCCACTTCATTGCTCCCTTCGCCCACGTTCGAGCTCCTGCCCTCCCGCATTCCCCTGCCGGCCCCAACCACACCGCCGAGTACATCATCGCGCAAACACCGAGCGCCCATCGCCAGACTCACTATCGGTACTAGGATACTGTCCCACCACCAACAGCGGAACTTCCCACCTCCCCACCTCCCCACCTATTCCGCCATTCGCCTTCTCCGCATCTGCAAGCTTCTTTGCACTGACACATCGTTAGCCTCCACCTCCTTCCCGCTCCGTAACCTCCCCCCTCCAGAGCGGAAGTGATAAACGGAACCAAAACTCACAGCCAATGCTTCCTCCTCCTCTCTGCCCTGGTCACTCCAGGGGGGTACCTTGACGGCCGCCTAGTTCTCGTGCGGGGCTTGAGTCCCTCAAACTCCTTCCAGCGCTGGATAATGCTCTGAGCTTCACTCTTTGATATAACGGTTGCCTCGCCGAGAGCACGGTAGCACTTCCCCGCGGCGTGCTTTTCGATTACTTTGACACGCTCGACGAGCGTTGCCTCGCCCTGTTTTACGGTTGCAGGGTCTTTAGGCATCTTATTTTTTAAAGAAAATAGTTTGGATACCCTGGTTGATGAGAGTCGGGGGAAAGAGAAGCTGGAGGAAGGGTCAGGGGGATGGGGAAGGAAGAGTGATGATATTTTCCTGTCGTGCTGTCCTGCGCGCTTCCTGTTTATTCTGACAGGGATTGGTGCTTGTTACCACGGTTTGGGAGATAAGTTATGGTGCAGGGTAGGTGGGGAGTAAGTTAAGTTCCTGTACTACGAGACATCTAATGCGGGAATTTCGAGTGAGAGGGCATGATGAGGACTTAGCAGTACCCAATTCCATCGGTGCTCAGGATCTATCATCTCCGGAGCACACGCAGACCGTGGAAAGCCTGCGCTCACTGCTGTGTGGAGAATCTGAAGGAAATTCTTAGTTTGCACCAGGGCCAGACTGTCACCGGTCTCCACGACCTCGGGGGATGTTAATCGAGAGAGCTGGACACCATCGCTACTCCCCCGGAGGTTTCCTCATTAGCCCCGTCTGATTGGCGTGCCGCTTCCTTCTTTCTACCTTGGGTGTGCTACTGTTAGGGTCCGTGTTTTCCGGAAGAAAGCCCTGTTGTTAACAGTGGGTGGAGTGGAGTGGAGGGCCCGGAGAATTGCCCGGATTTGACAAGCTTCCTGATGACTGTTTCGGGTGCCGGCATTGGCTTGAAGTGCGGTGGGTATTCCCTGGCTGACATTGGCCCTGGGGGGATGGCCCTGGGGTGGCGACGGCATATATGGACCATGGTGGAACAACGCCTAAACCAACACCTCGAAGGGGCCACCCCCGAAACTTGATAAGGGTCAACCATAAAGTATAGTCCCCCTCTATAGCATTCCGAAATAGAGGAAACAGAAGGAGCAGGCATCCCAAATTCCAAAATCAGCGAAGTTTCGCAGAAACCTATCTTGTAGCAAGCAGTGCGAGGGTGAAACAACATGCTAAGGTCAAATTGAGTCTGAGCTCAACACCAATCCTTTTTAGCTGCAATGAGTGACGTCCTATGGTCGCCATAGTCTAGGTCGAATAAATATCGCCTCTTTTACCCATATCAATTTGTCACTGTTAGTGATTCAATTTTATTCTTTCTCTTCGCTCTTGGTTCCTCCTCTTTTGTTTTGCAAGTCCCTACTCATACAATCTCACTCGTACTCTTCCTCTCTGCTCTCTGTTGTAATTGTCCCTAAATATGTGAACGCGGAACCGTAAAGACTTCGCACAACTTCTGCTCGCTGTATCATTCTTACTTATTATCCAAAGAGAGGGGCTAAAAGGCCAAATATATATAGGGAACGTAAGTGACCTCATCCGTCATGAAAAGTAACCGGTTTCCTGTCTTCAGCCCAGAACGCATCATGAGTTTCAACCGAGTGTACGCCTCCAAATCTGGAGAGCGCAATGAAGCCTAGCCGATACGAAATAGCCGCTCAATAATCAAGACCCAACCAGTGATGTCTCACCACCACCACAAAAGATGCAACCCAATAGAGCGCAATGATATAGGAAAGAAACGCTTTAGACAACGCCGTTGTTTGAGGACAATGGAAGACTCAGACAATAATCAGAAATTCAACACTCTCCGATCGTTATTTAACCACATTTTCCCATGGTCGGAACCCTGAGATCCCCCGTTTCATTCCTTGGCCCCTCGATCGCGGACCTACCTATACTCGTAATGTCCTGACGTTTGTGAACACAGCTGCTATTGCATGATGCCAAGATCAGGGCAAAAAAGCTGAATTTTGGCGGTATGCAATAGCAGTTGTGTTCACAAACGTCAGGACATTACGAGTACAGCACCTGTGACGTGGGAAACTATTGAGTGACGTAGAAGCTCCGTTCTCCATGCTTAAGTTTTTAGAGCGGTAGGCTGATAGGTGTCCACTAGGCAGGACAACATACTGTTCATTCATCCACCTCATTTACGGTAACCAGTCCGTATTCTTGGTATAATGTGATTTTTATATTGCCGACAATGGCCCCGGAAACTCAGGTGATGTCTTACCTTGGTTTTCCTCTATCTAAATAGGACTCTATACGCAGGTCATCTATAGTCTAGGGAAGGATGAAGGGATGAAAAAGACAGCGCAAGATGGAAAAGGAAAGAAAAGGAAAAGTGCAGGCAAGAATTCACAGGTGGAGAAAAGTTCAATAGTAGGAATAAAACTGCAAGCTTGGACTGGATCTTGTCACACAATCCCCCGTTACAGACCATACTTTACGATACATTGTAAATAGAAACTCATAAATCCTCACTCGACAATAAAAAACGAATCCCAGGTCGTGAGGGGGGGGTGGGGGTTCAGGAGGGAATGATGTAAATATGCCTTTCCATCTCATGGGATTTCCTTCCTCTATGAAGGGTGGTGTCTAAGGACAGTCGCCATGGGAGACATACTTTGAAAGGAGAGGGCAGCGGCTATTTCCACGAAGCGGTGGCTTAAATGGTACTAGGGATTGCCGCTTTGCGAGAGCGTAGCAGCGCTGCCACCCTCTCATGGCCGTTCTCAGTAGCGATCGAGAGCGGTGTTCTACCGAAATGATCTGACTTGTCGGGATTGACCTCTTCCCGCTCGAGTAGTATTTTCACCACTCCCTCATGTCCAGCCGAAGCGGCATGTGTGAGCGGTGTCCCGCCGTAATTACAGGGCTTGTCGGGATTGACCTCTTCCCGTTCGAGTAGTATTTTCACCACTCCCTCATGTCCAGACTCAGCGGCATGCGAGAGCGGTGTCCAGCCCGATTCGTTTGGGTTATCAGGATTGACCTCTTCCCGTTCGAGTAGTATTTTCACCACTCCCTCATGTCCAGACGAAGCGGCATACGTGAGCGGTGTGCAGCCGGCATTATCGGGCTTGTCGGGATTGACCTCTTCCCGTTCGAGTAGTATTTTCACCACTCCCTCATGTCCAGACCAAGCGGCATACGAGAGCGGTGTCCGGTCCCATTTTTCTGGCTTGTCAGGGCTGACCTCTTCCCATCCGAGTAGAGTTTTCACCACTTCCTCATGCCCATTGTGAGCAGCCCATGCAAGTGGCGTGAAGCCAGAAAAATCTCCTCCGTCGATATCATTACATCCCATCTGTATCAAACCAGCTACAACTTTCATAATTCCGAAGAAAGATGCGCAGTGCAGCCCGCTAAAAGAGCAAGTACCAAAGTGTGGAAGATATAAACCCTGTACTCGCACTAAAAGCAATTTGGTTGATAGCTGACCATAATCCCCCTTTAAGAGCTCCAGGGCAAGTGAGTATGCGCAGTCGGAGAGCTCCCTTTTCGCATGGACGCCCCAGTACACGGAGCAATATTCCAGGAATGGTGTATTCCGGGTATCAAGAGAAGGATTGGTCGAAAGAGCTTTCACCTGTTGTGAACTCAGATAGGTCAAACAGATTTCCGCCATTGCTGAATGAGGTCTACTGAATAGATCGGGATGAGCGGAAAGATACTCCTGGAGAGTAAAGTGAATAAATCGCACTGTTGATGCCTCCTTATCTACAACAATAAGTCCTTGACAGCATCCAACCAATGTCGACATCGAAGGGATGTTGCGAGTATTGAAGTCTGTGGAGCCTAGCTCGACTCCAAGGGCGTGGCAGAGCTCATCCGCCCTCAACGGCCGTTCCGCATGATTGATCCACATCAACGCCGCCATCCCGAGTCTCGATTTATCCCCATCTTGCGCCTTTATCCGTGCAATCGTCGCACCATAAACATCTCCCAACCCCGACCCATCCGTCATTTTGCTTAGCCTTTCTTGTCTTCGATGGATTGTTGATTCATGTAATATTGCCTCGATATTTAAGGAAACCAATAGAAACCTAGATATCTATTAGCGGATGTTGTGAGGTCGGATTCCAAGTGTCATTGCCCTGCATACATTTCTGATACACTCTCGGGAATCTTCTCCAATATATCTGCCACCAGACTCTCATCCATAGCATCCGGAGTTTCATCCTCCCCTAGCCTTACACGAAGGTATCTGATGATATCCTCTTTGTTAGGACATAGAGATACACATATCACTTTCCCGCCAAGACGCGTTTCAACCTCACCCCTAATATGGGGCCTCCCAGTGATGAATATTCGTGTACCCGGTGACTTCTCGAGAATTTGTTTCAGTGAATCAAGGATCTTGACTCGATGCACTGCCACGCATTCGTCCAAAGCGTCTATGCACACAAACGCGCGCCGTGAGGATGTAATGAACTGCAGCATCTTCACAATATCAAGAAGTTGCGGCCCCCGTCCACCGATTGCATTTTTCTGCTGTTGAAAAGCCCGTGATATATCCTCTGGAATCGTCTCCAGTCCGCTAATTATCTGCTTCAACAAGGAACCTAGCATAGCTGTGGCAGACTGATCCTTCCGCGCCGCAAAGTCAAAGTAAAAACACGTAACAGTAGTGTTTTGACCTGTTTCCTGATCGCACAGCCTGTCCACTACCAGCGAACTAGCACGGCGACATGTTAGCACTTACTCTCTTTCTTCCCTCTCCAAAAATAATCTCCATTAACTTACCTGATGAATGTCTTGCCGGCCCCCGGATCTCCATAACCAAACAAGACCGCCTTATCACCTTCACCTTCCCTACTCCCGTCATGCCAGCTTCTGAATTCTTCGGTCTGCATGAGCCACTCCCCAATGCTTTCGACGCGGCGCTCTTGGATATCCCGATGCCGTAGTCTAGGCTCGAGGGGTGATAGCCAGGATAGGAGTTGAGACCGATCATCGGCAACAGTGTAGTTGTTCCATACATTATTAAAAGAGTTCGTGTTATTAAAGGAGTTGGCGTTATATTGAGACATTTCCGCTATCTTGGAGGAGTTATCGAATATGCTGGGTTGAAGAACTTCTGGGAGCTGAACAAAAGCGGGGGTCTTCAGCCTCTTACATAGCCGCATCCACTCAAGCCACCCAAATGTGGCAAACCAATATCGCCTTGATGCTTGCCTTATGTTCCCCCCCCCTCTTCCTAGTTTTAGATCCCTTGAAATTTTTTAATGGAAAGATATGCACTTCACTTCCTACCCCAGTCACAATATATAAGCCCATCACTATTATCAGTTAGCGGGGAACTTGAGTCCCTAGCACACCCTGTTGATGTCCCATTCCAGAAATATAAAATTCCAAAGATTACGGGAATCAGGTATTTGTGTAAACCTTGACTTGCTGTGGCAAGCGTCATTAATTATTACCGTAGTTAAATATCCTAATCTGGTTTAGTTTGCATACAGTTGTCACTTCTGTTGGAAACGATACGTCGCCAGCGGGGCCCTGCGGGCGGAGGACGGAAGAGAGCGTTTACACAACCGCTAATTGGGTACGGGAAGTGACAGGAGTAGCTTTATCGAAGGTGAGAAGAGATGTAAGAAAGGCGAAATAAGAGTTGCGGTAAGACAGGTTTGATTGATTTGGCCTACCAGAAGAAAAGACTTGTGTATTACTCGTGCCAAGGTTGCTGAGCAACGCCCGGATGTTCGCAGGCTCACAACCTGGGGCACTCTAAAGAGTGCCTGCCGGCTCAACACAACTTTGCGGCTCAACACAACTTTGTGGCTTACCATAGAAATTCTGTGGCTCAACACAATCAACGAAACCTTGTGGCTTAGAATAACATTTGAAGTTATGTTAAGTCACAATGTTATGCTGAGTCACCAAGTTGTGTTGAGCCGCAAAGTTGTGTTGAGCTGGCAGACACTCTTCAGAGTGCCCTAGGTTGTGAGCCTGCGAACATCCGGGGGTTGCGCAGCAACCTTGGCACGAGTAGAGAAGAGAGGAGATCTGAATAAAGGCAAGAGTCGGGCTACTAATGGCACTTAGGGAGGCTCCATGACTAAGCATCTCGACTCCAGCGTTCAACCCATACTATCCAACAACTTCTTTAGAAGTGCACCGGACCACTCTTAGCCCCCTAGTACGTCTTAGTCTAGTCGGGCATTGCTCGTGCCCTAATTCAACATACTGTGTTGGATTGCCTATAGGGCATGCGGTTAGAGGGTTGTGCGGATATGCATGTATGAGATATGCGGCTAGGAGAGAAACGGTTTACGGCAGGCGGTTTCTTAGATTTCCGGCGGTTAGATATTCTTTCATGGGTTGTTGTTCTCACATCCTATGCCGCTAGGCATAGGATATTCCTTTCATGGGTTTGTTGTGTTTAGCCATAGGGTATGAGGTATCGGGTATTTGGTTTTATTGTTTCTTTCATACCCTTTGTTATGATACTACGGTAGGCATACGGGAGTTGGCAAACCGGCAGGGCATAGGCCTTAGGATCACGGAGGATCATGGGATATCAGGATGAGTCTAGATTGTTTGTGATGATTACTCGTAGGGATCAGGTTTAGTTAGCGGCATGTGTTTCTTAGATTGCGTTGAGTTTCGGAAGTGGCTTGTGGTTGTTTGTTAGACGGAGAGATATATCTCCTGGCTTGTCCGTAGCTAGAGAGAGAGCAGCCATCTAGTCAACCGCTCCTCCCTCTTTGATCGCTCCGCTCAGAGTCTGTTGTGATCGCACTTTCATTCCCTTCATTATTTGAGCTTTCCATTAGTTTTATTACTTTGTACCCCCGGCCTATATCGCGTGACACCAAGATCCGAACAAAAAAGATGAACCCCGGAGGCATGCAATAGCAGTCCTCTTCACGAGCGTCGTTTAATTAAGGGTATAGAATATAGTCTAAATTTATTTCCATAGCTCTCCCAGGTGCGAAGGCCTGGGGATGTGGGCTTCTATCGGGAGGGATCTCGGTATCTAGCGATCGAGCTGTAAGGATAAGGGTTGCGACCGCACTTTCGGCGTGGGCCATGCACCCTCCGGGGTAGCGCTTGATTTCAAAACTAGGTTTCACTAGTGGGTCACCCCCTGCTCCCTCATACAAAGCCCACCAATCAGGATCTGCCGGGGCGGCTTGGGGGAGTGTCTATACTATACTCACGCTTGCTTCGTCTAAAAAGGACTGCGCTTTGTGGGTTTTGCAAGGTCCTAGAACTTGGTGAGAGGTGATCTTATCTCTGTTCAAAATGTGAACGCCAGGGGCACAATCTATTCTATGTGGATAATACTGCGCAAGTGCGAGGGGGGTTGCGAGGCACGCTTGGTGAGGAGTAGAGAGCAGATTTGGTAGGAGTTCTGGTTCTTAATTATTCCAAAACAGGTGGGCGGTAGCAAGCATATTTATACAAAAGTGTGCGCCTATATGTATGAAAGAAATATAGGGAAAACTATGTAAGAAACATAAGTGCGAACATGTTTGACCCTGAGATCCTGCCAAGTAATCCTAAACAATGTGTGTGAAACTATGAGGGTGTGATGTGAATATTAGAAATATCATGACCAATAATAGTGCATAAGAGATGCATAAAATCCTTAACACCAGATAGAAAAGCACATGTTAAATCCCCAAATATTATCCCAAAACAATCAATAAAACACCATAATATATATCTTAGCTGTAGTAATGTAAGCGGTGTACAGGTGGAGTCGAAACACAAACTAAGTAAAAGAATACACGGTAGTGTTATGAAATGCACTTAGGAAATATAACGGAATTTCAACAATCTCAGCATCACACAAGAAACCACACGACTGTTGGAGAATTCTTATTTTTAAGCTGCTCACCACATACATACTTTCGTTCCTGCATAAGGCGAAACACATTTACGCTATTGTTAACACAATGGTTGCTTCGACAGCGTTCCACCAGTCATCAGCAAAAACGGACCCTGCGTCTGATCCGTCGGCATTGCGTCCTGACGCAAGCGACGCATCTCCTGCGTCCCATGCGTCCTGTGCGTCCTGACTTGCGTTGCAACGCCCCGCCACATCCCACGCTTCCAGATGCTACCTGGCAACGTTCCTTGCGTCCTGAC
>Ga0307517_10002843_pt1 | contig 27510 bp, 24 predicted proteins | sample 23_EM_MG_FD_194515 | JGI IMG/M metagenome (GOLD analysis project Ga0307517, IMG submission 194515) | Populus trichocarpa ectomycorrhiza microbial communities from riparian zone in the Pacific Northwest, United States - 23_EM | ecosystem: Host-associated > Plants > Roots > Unclassified | place... | reverse complement strand
TAATAACACCTAAAAATTAATGTTAATAAAACCTAAAAATTAATTCTTTTATGATAGAAAAAAAATTATTCGATATACAACAAAACAAGTTAAATAAACACAACAAGTTAAATAAACGTGTTGACACTTTATTTTTTATATTTATAAACGCAAATAATTTTTAATGTATTTAATTAAATACATATATTAACCTTTTAATTTATAATTAAAATTTTTAAATAAAAAGACACATTTTTTTCAAATAACTAGTCTTACTATGAGGCACAACTATTCCAGCGTTTATTGACCTCCATAAGATGACAAGCCTTGTTCATCTCTCGATAGATGAAAGCTTCAAAGTTGCATGATCTACAAACAGAAATTATTCGTTTATAGCATCAAAGCCTTAACTCCGAATCACTTTGCCCAGCAAAGACATTGTAGTTTATTAATCAAATAATCGAAAAGTCAGGCCAAAAACGTTTTCAGTCACGAAATTTGAAATGAATAAAAGGCTTTGCCAGTCACAAATTAATGATGATTATCGTCTATTATGCCCAGCAGGGATGAAAAAGGGCCGAACCTTTTTTCTTAACTCAAAGGAGAAGACCAAATTGGATCACAGAGAGCCGTCCATGATCAAACTCTTATACATTAGATAATATACAAGCAAGAAAAGACGATAAAAACAAGATGGATATGCATTATGCTCGTATCATTGCAATGACGTTGTAGTCACAGGAGGCGGAAGATGAAGCCCTGGTCTGGAAGTCCACCCTTTGCGACCCCTGTAGGCCTCAATAGCTTGTAAACGAAGCCTTTCCCGAGATGCGTCATGGACATTCTTAAGCAACTGCAGATTTCACAGAACTTCTTGTTTGAACAACAGAATATCTACTAATTCATATATAAATATGAAGAAACAATGAAAGCTATACCTTAGAAGGGGCAGTAAACTTTGGGGGAGCTTGGACCACATCTCCAAATTGTATCTGCTCACATCCAGGAAAGTCCTGCCACTCCTCGGATTTCTTGTTTTTCTTCTTCTTTGCTTCCAAATACCTACATGTATTAAAAATGTGATCATGTAGATGTTCAACAACCATATGCTTGAACAAGCATGTGAGTGGGGATTAGATACTAAAATTTGAATTCACATTCAGGCAAATTAGAAATTAAACTGAACAGAACAAGTACACTAAGTCCACTACATGAATATTTGTACCATCTTGTTCAAACTAGAGAAAAAACCTCCAGGGGCCATAACAGAGGTGGTATCCTCCACTAAATCCTTGGCAAGTCTAATGCATTAACCTGTAGCCTTATGATTCTGCCCAAAGCAATTGTAAGCACCACATGCCCCCCAACAAAATTCCTACCGATGATCCAAAATTTTTGGATACTGTGTCGACAACCTGACCACAAAATTTCAAGTACGAATATTGCACTTGAAATAAACAGTTCACATTTCACAAAATAAAATGCAGACAGGAATAGCTGTCATTAAGTAGCTTTCATTGCAAAATTAGGTTAGTCACAGGCACTACCAGTGTTGTCAATGGCAAAAGGCACTAAAAGACGCCAAGCTTGTAAAATGCCCAAGGTGTTAGGTGCACGCCCAGGCTCTCGCTGAATGAACCAAGGCGATATGCTATAAATTAAAAAAAATATATATGTACAATATTATATTATAATATATAAATCTAAAATATATATCTTCGCAATTAAGATTAGATCATTAGAAAATATAAAATATCATAATATAGTCATATAAAGTTATATTTTTCACCCTTAAAAAAAGATAATTTAAAGTAGCAACAGTGTTGTCAAAGGCGAAAGGTGCCAAGCCTGTAAAATGCATGAGGCACTAGGTGTTCGCCTAGGCAGCACTTCATTAAAATTCATCGCCTAAGGCTAATAGAGGTGTTATGGCCTTGCTTGTAGCGCTTGAGCAAGCACCTACGCGCCTTGTCACTGGGCACTACCATTACTCACTGGCATCTATTACAAAAATCACATTAGTTTCCCGAGTAAAAGGTTTTCCCCATAAAAAAAAGATACCTATGGCACATACTTGCTCATACTTTAAACATCCCAAAGAGAAAGTCCAAGGGCCACCCATCATGAGTTAGATACAGAACTAGCTAACTCAGCATGTAATCACTCTACTCAGCAAAGACTTATTCCCAAACACAATTGTGAATAGTTACGTGGATGATTTCCCTCTACTCTATTTTGTTTTAGCCAACTTTTTAACATGCTTTCACCGTGGTATATGTTATCCAATTCTAAAGCAATTTTAGTAAAATCAGGGGGTGTATGGACTTTCACGAGGAGTTCATCGTGAACAATTTTCACTCAATCTAATTTAATGTTAGACTTTACTTGGCTAATAACACAGACAATTATGTTGCAAGAAATCAAGTATCACTTCCAAGCTGTCAAGAATTCACGAGGACTAAAAGAAGAGGGATGGCTTCAAAATGCTTACTTTTTCTTGCGCTCGCGGCGTTTCTCAACAGTTTTTGATTTATGCAGTCCCATTTCAAACCTAAGATCATTTACTTGCTTTTTCTTCTTCTTCTTCTTCCTCTTTTCATCTCCACTACCCTCCACAATTTCTTCGACACCTTCATCTTTCACCATTGTAGCTTCATTCCCTTCCTCATGAGCTCGTTTCTATATATATATATTTTAAAAAAAAACATTCATGCATAACCAGAAACAAAAAGAGAGAGACAGACAGACAGACAGAGAGAGGCATTTATCAGTTTCTTAAGAGCTCAAAAGAAGCACTTACTTTCTTAGCATCACCGACTTCTTGTTTCGTATTCTCTTGACCGGACATTGAATTTTTAGCAGTGTCTAAAAAAAACAAAAAAAAACGTGTAAGTAAAAAGACAAAAAAGGGGGGAAAGAGAGAGAGAGATTGGGAGGTGAAGGAGGGTGTAGAGAGAAAGGGGGTACCGTCGTGAAGCTGAGAGGTTAAAGAGATGAGTTTGCGGAGTTTGGAAGGGAGAGCGTCCACTTGGGAGGATTTTGGTGGGGGAGGTAGTAGAGAATGGGATCCTCCATGCGCCGCTCTGTAGTTTTTCTCTCTTCTTCTTCTTCCTTTACCTCCCATCTCTCTCTTTCTTTTTTCTTTTTAGTTGCTATCCCTAACCCTAATCAACTCTACTGCTGTTGGCTGGCTGCTCCTCTTTCAGGTTTTTTCTCTTGCTTTCAACTCTTTTTTTTCCTTCTTTTTTATTAATTTTCACCAACTCAGTGTCAAGTAAACACTATTGCGTGGCGATCAACTTTCAATTCTTATGGGACCCACTTTATTACCATAACTATTTATCATAGATGTTAAAACTGACCCGGGTTAATCTAGTACAAGTCTGTGATCATGGATTAATCCGGTTAATACAAATTAATTTATTTATTTTTTTAAAAAAAAAAGAATAAAAAAAAGAATAAAAATTTTTGACTTTTTTTTTTTTTTTATTTTATGATAACCGAGTCATTCGTCAACTTAAACTTTTAATTAACTCAATTCTCATTCTATTTTTATTAAAACTAAACTTTAAAAATATAGTTGAAGTTATTTTTTAAAGTAATTTTCATACTAAAATACATCAAAATAATATTTTTTTATTTTTTAAAAATTATTTTTAAATTCAACACACTAAAATAATACCAAACATTAAAAAAAAAAAAATTTTACACCTCAATCAACTTGCAATCGAACAAGTTTTAAAATAATGGTATTTGTAAACAACATTGCTATTTCTTTTCTTCTCTTTTTTCTAAGCTATCGTCCAGTTCATCATTATTAACATTAATAAACACCAATACTGTATTATTATTATTATGGATGCTTCAAAAATAAAAATATAAAAACTTTTCTATCCGATGCACCAGGATTCTTATTTTTGTTCTTTTTCCACTACACAAAAAATCAAGCTCTCACTACTCCCAAACAGCATTTACAATGTCATGCAAAATATTTTTTGAAAGATAACAATGAGATCAACGCCATTAACTTGTTCTTTCTTAACCAGAATCTTCAGCTATCTATATTCAATTTTGACAGTAATTTGAGCTTATACATGTGTACAAAAGATGCGAGGTGGAATGCAGTTGTGTTTCATTTACAAAATCATAAGAAAAAAAGTGATGGCCAAAAAAGAACTACTCAACCCTCGGGGAATCAACTCATCGAAGACAACAAACTACATCTCAACAATGAATCAAAAAGTGCAGTAACTACAGTGGGACTCAACTCATGGACATGAAGAGCTGTTCCACTGCTAAAATACATGTGTTACATCCACAGGACAGCCGCAAACTGTAAATTTAGCAATCGACTTGGTATCTGATCCGGGGCAGCAAACATACCATTGTATACATTAGTGGCATCCTTGGTAGTATTGCGTATCTTCTGTATTCAACTAAAGAAGTATTTCAATGGCCTAAACGCTGCGATTTTATAAGTGGGCTCAACCCGTCGCCTTCCCAACCAAGCTTGAGCATCTGATCGACCACTTTCAAGCTCAACTGCAAGCAGCAATCAAGGGAATCACCATAAGGTTTCACTAACAACAAGCATTTCGATCACAATAATGACACGGTCAATTAGATCACTAACAACTGAAATAGATTACAAAAAGTTGAACCATTTTCCCACCAAAGCATTGTTTTCAAATAGACATAAGAAAGCAGAGTGAACTGAAGAATACAAATTTGTGACAACACTGTAATTACTTCAAAATACATAGGGCCAAGTGCACTGGCGTTTCATATGTTGCCATGGGACGGTTTAGCAAGTTGAACACACGATGATTAAATAGAAGATTTTTGGGGACAAAGGCCCCTTAAATGTTCTAACTAGACCAGGAGCACATTGTCAGAGAAGTAAGAATATGAACAAATTGAACTTACAGCTGGATCAGTGAAGATTATCAACTGTTTATCTGCAGTTGATACCAAGAGATTTGTGCTATCATTGTTTAAAGCCAGAGCAGTAATATCCTGGCCTTCTCCAAGTTTCAAAACATGAAATACCTGGACACAAATTGGCATGCTAGTTAGTAAAACTCAATTAACTGTGAGACCTACCAGGTATATCATGAGCAAAAACTTAATAGCAAAGGACACTTTAGAGCCAAGTGAAGTATTCGTGGGGCACTACATTAAATGTCTATGCATTCATGAATGCCCAAGACATATAAACAACAGGTCTGTCCATTGAAACAGGAAGGAAAGCATCCTTTATTTCTTAAGAATCTTAACATGTAAGCATTATTAGGTCGGGTCACAGAGGAACAAACATTTAAAGGTACAAGATTTGCAGCACTTGAAAAACTAAGATAGGTCATGCATATAAATGATTTAAAATTTTCTCGAGTTCTTATACCTTCAATGTATAAAGATCCAGGAAACAAATTGAAGGGGAAGGAACATCTAATCTGTTATGTTCACCAGTGTCCTCTGATTCCAGATTAAAATCTGCAGCCCCTGGCTTCTTCAAGCTTATTTTTTTGTTGTTATTAGAGGTTTCATCGTTTTCCTGATATGAGTTCATGCCAATCAAAGCACTCTTCCCATCCACAGAAATTTCAATGCAACTAACACAGCCAGATAAAGGAAGTTGTGCTCTAGCAATTGGTTTCCCGTTTAGAGTATAGGTGTTCAGAGAATTTTGACATTTGTTCCAGGTCATCACAACCCCCTCGGATGAAAGACAAACAGAGTGGGCCTCCACACCAACCAGCCTTCTGATCAAACGGCCCCTTCTTATAGAATGCAACAGAACATCTGATGATTGGGAGCAAGAAACAACAATCCCAAGATCTGAATTGACACAACAACACAGTATTTCTCTGTGGTGACCACGTAGAACATGTATGGGACCCTCAATGCGACACCTCCTGCTTTTTTCTGCCAGGTTAGTTGCTGTAGTGCTACTGGATGCAGGTGGTGTGCCTGTGTCTGTGACCTTGGAAGGCTCTGACATGCTGCTTGAGCTTGAAGTGAATGCCCTGTGTATCTTCCAGAGTAAGACAGTAGTGTCCCGTGATCCTGTGACGAGATAGTTGCTATCTGGTGAAAGAGCAAGGCAAGTAACTGGAGCACAATGCGCAACTGCAGTTTCTAGGGTTTTTGCACCATCTGCTGATAATAGCTTGATACTGTTATCTGCATGCCCACCTAAATACAGTCGCAGATGATTGGATATATTAGTTTATCAGGAAAATACAAAACAAATTCCATATGATAGCGAGAAATTTTTTAGTAAGCTAGGCACACAACTAGAAATCAATCAAAATAAGAATTTATACAACAAAAGAAACAAATGACAAAAAATAATACAACTTATGTATAGATGTTTGACTACAAGCACGGATCAAAGGGTGGAAATTTTCCTTATTTCTATAAAGTATCAAGATGCCAAGCAGTTTTCAAAGTGAAAAGAGAGTGAATAGAAATAAAAATGAAAATCAAAGTGATTAAAGAGTGCAATGATGATCTTTCACATAGAATATTTTCCTTTACCTTCTTAGAAAGAAAAAAAGGAAAATGCTTGCTTTCATTTGATTGAAAATCTTGCATAAAGATTTCCAAGTGTGCACCAGTTTTTGATACTTTCATATGATTTTTGCAACAATTTCATTCAGATTCAAGCTCTAGAATTTTCTATATTCCCTGCCTATTTAAACCCTTGAGGTTTTCCCTGTCACACCCTGATACATCCAATATACAATCACAAGGTTGGAGAGCAAAATAACCTTGTAAACCCAGTTTTTGTTTTATTTCCTTTTCTTTTTGCATGATAGGGATTTCTGTTTAAAATAATTCTGTTATAAGTGAAAGAGATACAATAAAAAAAATTAGAAGCCCTGATGACCTATATGATGTCTTGAGAACAGAGATTTCAGTTTCCCCGGGCATTGAACATTACATCCCAGGCATAAATAAATAAATAATGGCATAGCATCCAATATCATTGTAATGGCAATTATAAATGACTCGCGTGTTTTAATGCAAGTATTCAATATGATACTGAGTAGTGCGCACTGCTAACAAATGACACCTTTTTTTCAAATTTGAAGTGGTAGCTAAGACAAGTGAAACTTTCAAGGCAAAAATCTCAGATTTATATCCTTAAAGATTTTTCACAGCTTTAGGAAAGAAATGCAAGCATCTTATTCCAGAATAGAGAATGTGTACGCACACAGCATGTGGATCAAATGATGCTTACCAGTAATGATTTCTTTGTCATGAGTGATGGAAACCACCGCTTTGCCTCTAATTCCAGATGAAGCAAATGCTAGTGCTTGGGGAAAATGCCAATCATCCCCAACAGATCTGGATTGCCCTTTAAAAATTCGCATGAATGTTCCACCAGCAGAGCTTGTTAAGGCCTTTCCATGTTGAAAGAGAAAAGGTGCACCATGGCCATCTGGTGTGTTGGGTTGCCACTTGTGCTGGGCAATGTGCGCTGCTGGTGCATTTATATCAACAATTATAACAGCGTCTGAAGATGCATGAATGGAAGCTGCAGGTAGATTGCAGCGTTCTGGGGCCAGAACGGCATATGGCCTGACTTCTTTTGGGTTCCTGAAAATAGTCTGACATAAAAAAAATATTGAATCAAAATAATGTGCTACAAATTAATACTACTGATTTTTATGATGGAATATCCTAACATGCAACCTCACTGATCCAAAAAATATGTGCATAACAAGATTTTTATTACTATCAAAAGGACCATCAACTGTTATCACATTGTCCAAATTGCATCTAATGGATCAGCTATCTAAATGTCTGACATTTCTCCAGCCTCTAATCACAGTGAAACTACCATAGCACTAATCCTGGGACAACCAATGACATGTTCCTCCTCCAGCTTACTCGATCATCACATCACCAATTACCGTGACCTTCCATTAAGAAGCAAGCACTAACCCCAAAACAACATAGATGGTTTGTACACAAGGTTAACTCCTCAAGAATTAGCTATTTTTCAGAACTTGTTACCCAGCATATCCAATTGGTTGTTCTTAGCCAATTTGTATCATCTTAGCATGGATTCTATTGGTGTGGATTGATAGCAGGTCTCTGCAGTAGTGTCTTTATCCAACAGAACAAACTAAATCACAGTAAACATGCATGGCAAAAGGCTAAGTTGAAGATGAACTGAAACAAGCACTTTGACTTATAGATGCTTATAAGAGAATCACAGGCTTCTACAACTGTATCAGCACTTTTAAAACTTAAATCTTCAGCCAAATTCAGACCTGTAAGTGAAGAACATCTGATAAGGGCATTCGCTTCAAGTGAGGAACAGTCAAAAGTTGGGATGGAGTCTGTCCAAAGTAAGCAATCTGGTCTTGTGTGGCACGTTGTTGTACCTTTTGTGAATAAACAAACAAATAAGAAATAAGAAACAAAACATCGGCTTAACAAACAATAGAGGATGGCAGAATTCACTTACTGGGTCAATGATCTTGTCAATATCAACCGCCCCTTCATAGGTGATGTAAAAGAAAACATTGTTTGCTGCTATAGCTTCTTTACCACGTTGCTTATAGCTGCATGATCCAATTCATTAAACAGTTGAAATGAAAAGGCCAGAGTTAATTTGAATATAAATTAAATTTGTCCAGAGTAAGATGTTCAGATTGCAAATAATGAAACCCAAGGGCAAGAATGAGAGACGTTACTCGGACAATTTTGCTCAAATCTTACCCAAATACAAGATCAATCCATTCATGCAAATGTGTAGACGCGTGCTCACTCTCAAGAGCCATCTGATGCTTATGGATAAAATCAGTAGTATTTTCAGCCCAAGGAGGAAGTTTGACAGAATCTGAAAGAGCGTATTTAATCACAGTAAATATTTCAACTCTGTAACTTCAAACTATGTTTCACTTACTTCACTAAAATATGAAACATACCGAGCTTTCCACCCAACTGTGTCGTACCAAAGTCAATTGAATTTTCATTGGTTAAGATCTCAGGAAGATAAAAGAGCTCAGGAACCTAAGCCAGACAAGAAACCACCACCCCCAAAATGTTAAAAAAATATATATATAGTTTATTAATAGCCAGTATTCAAAGGAAGATACAGGGAGCAACTTATTATCATAGAAAAGAAAATTGTAGAAAGTGTGCATACAAGAACAGCACGGAGAAATGATTATTATTAACATGAGACAAAGAATCACGCCAAGCATTAAGATAAAGAGGTGCCTTTTATGCTAACTAGCCAGTTTAGCATGGTGCATTATTCAAGTTGTTAAAAAGTTGACATGCCATTACTTTGCAAGAAAAATATATATAGATGAAGTTTATCAAACTAAATTATGTGAATAAATTATAAATTCATAACTATATATAAAAGCATGAACTTTATCAAAACATTTGATTTGACAAAAATACACTCAATGTTTTATATATTTTGATAACTAATTAAGTCATTGTATCACTTATAAGAAAGAAGAAATAAAAAAAAAATATTAGCCATTGTATCACTTTAAAATACACTCAACGTTTAATTATTAATTTTCAATTTTTAGATTTCTTTCTTTCTTTCTTTCTTTTTCATTTCTAGCCCTTCATTTGTAAAAATAAATAAATAAATATCACTACCCTTTATAGATACTATTATGTATTCATAAAAAATAAATAAATAAAAGGAGCTAGCCTTTTTAAGATACTATTATGAATTCACAAAAAAAAAATTATTATCTTTGCCTTAGTCATATGAATACTATACCAGCATATATATGATAAAAAATAATAAATATATATACAATAAAGTAGGCAACTTTTACTCTTTTTTTATGACTCTTAGCAATTATTGTAAGGGTGCCTGGAATGTATTTAATTTGTTTCCTAAAATATCATTATCAAATTTTAGAATCAACTAGAATATTTTATACAACTTTTATGATAGGCATACAAAACAAGTGCCGGGAATACCAGTAAAATATAAAAATAAATAAATCCTCTCACAAGTAGGAGTCTTATTTGTATCTAACATAATCCTTACCATTAAAGAAAATAAAAAACAAGAGGATGATTTTCTCTTTTACTCAAGGGTTTTCGAAATGTGATGGATTTTTTTATGTTCAATTATATTTTTTACCTTTTTTATTGGAAAGCAATTTAGTAGAATCAATTGTTTCACAGATTTCGTGGCTTGGGTTAAGATTGTAATTTACAAATATGTTCTCTATTAAAAATGATAGAGAAAAATTATAAAATTAATATTACTATTACTATTATTATGCTGGCAATGTTTTCCTTACCTATTTTGTTTGAACAGTTCTTATTGAATAAAAAATAAAAGTTAATATTATATAATCATCAACACTTTAAATAAAAAACCTTTGACTTGTTAGAAGTAAAAGGTTAAAAAAAGGGCAAGAAAGAAGACAAACTCGTGGGGAAGTAGGGTAACATTTTTTATCAAGAAAGGTAACATTAACCTGTTAAAAAAGGAAAAATAATATGAAAGAAGATTGATTATAGTATGGAACATAAGGTATGTTTTTATTGTCATGAAAGGTGAAATTAACGGTTAAAAATTAAGGTGATATAATATGAAAGTAAGGTGAGTTAAATGTAGTCATTAAATAATATGATAAAGGCATTTTACTCTAATTAAATGTTTCCACAAAGATAATGCTTTTATGGATAGTTATAAATCTTCAAACAAAATAGATGACATACCAATTCCTTCACATCACTCATGTCTTCAGTAACTCCTTTCCAGGTCGCAGCAATATCTGAAAACATCCGATCTGCATGATCAAATTTTCCACCTTGAAGTTCAATTGAAAGTGTTGTAAACGGTTCAACTCTAGCAAGATAATACAAAACCTGTCACAGAACAACCATAAATCATATAAACTGCAACAACTGCATATCAAGCATTCAAACGGTACAAACCACTCTTTCTCTCACTTATTTCTACTTTTTTCAAGGAAGGACAATTGCCTTACTGTTCCAGATAGCATTAAACAACATGCCCAAATGGCATTATATTTGTTGATATGAGCAGAAGAATACAAACAAAATGCAATGCATCAAGGGGGAAAAGGCTCAAATACAAACAAAAGAGAGACAATATTCAAAAATCAGAGATGGGGAAGGGGGAAGGGCACAAGGCAATCAGGCGCAACTGATCATGTAGTAGTGCCTCCAGCTGGATGAATTTGGTGCACAAACCTAAATCTACGTAACAATATAATGCCACAATTGAGTTAAATCCAAACTCCAAGATACTAAAGAAGGTTCCTTAATTCAAATAAAAGCCCAAACATCTCAACTCCACACTACATAATACGTAGAAAATAATATTTATATTTTAAAATGAAATATTATTCATAGAAACATACATGGCTCCTGGTATTTTCAAAACCTAACATTCATCCAAAATCTATATCTTGCATCCAGATTCAATTTTGAATAAGGTCTGATATTTAGCATCTTTATTTTGATCAATTTGGGTAGGATTCAGGTATTCATTTTCAAGATGATTGTGTTGTAAATTGTTAAGCATCAAGTACCCCCCCCTCCCAGATTGGTTTTTCTTCTTTTTGATTCCCCAATATGCTCCACTTTGATTTTAGAAATTTTGTGACGAATATCCCAGATTCTTGATACAGAAAAACAAAAGAAATGAATAATCTTCATGAACAGAAATGCACAGCTAAAGGTGAATATACAACTATGATGGGAGGACTGATTTCACAAGATTAAATGGGAAAAATAACTTACAGTCCCTGCACTTGAGTAATGAGAACCATAATGGAATTTTGGAATGACTGGATCATCAAAGCTAGAATATCTCTCTTGGAACTTTTTCAGCCGATCAGGATTTAAAGCACCAAGAGGCTGCAAGTATATATCCTGCTATAATGACAGTAGACAGTGCAATTATAAAATAATTGAAAGAGTTATTCAAGTTATGTCACCTTTGAAAGATCTCGATAAGAAGAAGCATCAGAAAGATCCAAACTTTTTGAACTGTAATCAGAAAGAACCCATGGGAAAACTGGATACTGCAAGGAAACAAAAGAAGATTTAGAGATAATATGCACAACCTTCCACACTAGAACAAGAAATTAGCCGAGAAACATACATACCTGAGTGATGTCATTATAACTACGCCCAGCCAGAGTATTGAGCTGCATTAGATACTCGAAGTTGCTAATCTGCATAATGGTTGTGTTTAAACTTGTCATTATTCTGAATTAATGTTGCAAATGTGAATGAAACTTGCAATATTACAGAAATGAATTTGAGTATATACCTCCCACCTTGCCCAACGTTCCATAAGTTGAGTTCTTTTCAAAAGTTGTTCAGGTCTCTACAACAGGAAAAAGCAAGCAGCTTTCATGATATAATGGAAAAGACAAATAAACATCCAACAGGTAAAAAAAAACACACATGCACACATCTTTTAAGAACTACATAGTCAGGTAGAAATTTGCAAAACCTGAGTAGCCAGATAAATATTATTCAAATGAGGAGGTCTTGATTGAACTACAGCTTGGTAAGCATTTCTTCGTGCCTCAGTACTCTAAAGGGACAAAAAAAAAAGGAACCAAAAATTTATTCCACGGTCAAGGCTGGTGGACAGAATTCTATTGGTGCAAAGAAAATGTTCAAGATACATTTCAAGTGAAATACCCCAAAATCAAAGAAGAAATTTGATCGGTCAACCATAAACAACTCCAGAGCACTTCTTCTTAGCAAATACCTGAGGATGATAGCAAACTGGTATGAAGATGAGAGTAGAACAAATGAGAACTGAACAAAATGATATTATGGACTTGTGATACCATATAACAATTTATCTGCGTAAGTGCAATAAGTTCATGCCTATAAAATGATGCCAGAAGATACACTTATGGTCAATAAATGGGTTGAGTAAAGTTCTGGAAGCCAGGCAACATATGAAGTTGAACAAAAGGCATATGTCACAGGTTATTATGCACAGTTCCAATGTCTGTAAACCCAGAATCGCACCAGCTAAACAGCCCGATTTCTGGGATGTAGGGCAGACATTTGGATATTGTACTAATGTCAGTACACAGTAAGACCAGAATTCATTTAACATTATTGAGAGACGCATACAATAGAAAGCCTGCAGGCATAAAAAATTCAGAAAAATAACTCCGAGCATGACTCCTGAAGTCTTCTAAATCTAAAATTTTATAGTTATCAGCAATTGAGAAAGCACAGTGATTTCATGACCAGAAAAGGCCGTGTCATGACCAGACAGTATATGAAAAGACTGAGAAGGTAAAAGCTTTATGGAGCAATCACTCGACAGCAGGTTCCTTATCCCCATAGGTCAAGGAATGAAAAGCAAATAAAACACAAATCCTTCCAAAAAGGGAAGATCACGGTTGTGCTTCAGAAGACATTGCTCCAAAATCATTTTATCTCTGATAAGCATTACTCAACTATACTGCACATACTCTAGTGTCACATGTTGAAAAACAAAAGGATAAAGAGTCTCAATAGAAGCTACCAGCATGAACCTCATGTTACCTGCTTGCATATCAGGCTAGAATGCTAATACAACAAATGAACCCAGAACAAATATAATACCATTTAGCAGCTGGACAAGACCAAGAGAGTCCTTTAGTCAACCAGCAGACAACCCATTAAACCAAATCAACTTGCAATCCCAGATATTACAAAAGAAAAGAGAATATCAGCCTTTTTTTGGTAAGCTATAGTGGCTATCTTTCCTTGTCATGACTCAAGTTAAAATTACGACCTGTGACCTGCCTACATGCTACAATTGCATTCCTTTGACAAACCAAACACATTATAGGAATATAAGACACTCAAATTGTTCATCTTCAAAAATAAATAAATAACAAAGATTCTTAAATTGTTTGAATTAAAAAAAAATACAAGTCCAGTTAAACTAATAAAAGCCCAATAAATTTTACCTCCGGCTATAAATCTGATGGAGGGAAGACATCAGCCAACTGTGATCCTTTTCTTGGACTCCCGATTCAGAAGATTTCATTCCATCAGCATTGCTCTCAGTGGTATCAACTATAAAGTTTATTCTCCTAGTAGTTACCTGAAGAAACAATTGCTTCATATGCTCAGTAACTACATCCAGATTAACAGCTCCTTGTAAAATGTCAGAGTTTCCTGTTTTCATGTTCTCAAAAAGGAAACAGGCAAAATGCTCTACTTTCCTATTGTTGAAAGCAGGAGAAGGCTTAGCAGCAACTTTTATTGAGTAGAAACAAGAAGATTGAATGTCATGTGTCACAATGGCACACACTACCAGCAGGGAAACGTAAAGAAATCAGAGTGGTTTTGTAAGCAAAATTTACAAATCAAAGGCCATTTCCACCATTGAACACTGCAAAAAGATCATAGGGCCACATCTCACATGGACTGGCATCATTTCAACTACAAGCTGGGCTCGAAAATTACCACAAATGACATCTAAGTTTGTATCAATCACCTCCATGATATTCCACCATAATTATATAATCAGCAAGCATGAATCCCAGGGTTTCTTAAAATAAAGTTTCCTATGTCCTTATATTCCAAAATTCGCAAAAACCAAGCAAGCCCTTAGTGGGTGAATTTAATTTCCATGTGTTCCTCATCAGAAACAAAATTTATTTGCTTCTGGTGTTTTAGGATCTTGATGTGGCATAATTAGAAATTATAGGACAATAACATCCTAAATGTAAGATTAAAAACATCGAAAAGAGAGAACTTGGTGGATGATTAAAAAAGAATGACATGCTAGTCTCATAGAGCTTACTTGAAATGTTCCTCGCATAACTGTCAGTGGCCGGACCATAGATGATGGAAGTTCAAGAATGATTCTTTCATCACGTTCACTGGGCACATAACCTGGTGTAACTGCCGATGCATTTTCCAAATCTTGGTCCCTGGCTAGTTGAGTGTCACTAGATTCTGCTGGAGGCTGCATACTTTGATCAGTTGCTCCAGACAGTCTCAGCTGACTCTCCCCACCCTGCTCTGTATCAAAGGATCTAACACCTAAATTCTCAATTTCTGCATGTTCCCCATCTTCATTTAGTATTTCCACTGATATTGCTTCTGCTGCCAGAACAGGAACATTTCCTTTATCATGCTTCAGCTCAATTTGATCCTCATAGTTAGCAGCAGCACCAAAATGATTAGATCCTCTATAATTCCTCCTCAAACATCTTCTCATTCTTGAAGAAGTTTCCATAAAATCTAGCTTCCAGAAAACCTACACAATTGTAACAGCAGTTTTTAGAAAAGAAGCTCTTCTATATAATATATAAGAAATTTAATATGAGAACAGAAAAACATTAAAACATTAGATAAAAATATATTAATGCCAAATGGTTTTGATAGTGTAATACACTTCTATAAGTTATCTCACACAACATACACGCTCAGGATTGCACAAGGGGTCCCCAAAGGGCCCAAAAAGACTCTTCATCTCTATCAGGCAATGTATAAGTTTGCGCCAAGCACGGATTCCACTGGATAAATGATGACAAGATATCACATCAACTTGAGCACGCCTGTCCACCTAGCAAAGAAATAATAATAATTGATCCTGAAGGTTATACAAGAAATGAGAATACGTAGCTAGCACGACTCAAACCTCTAATCGCTGCATGTTTCTTGCTAAGGCAAAGCTTGCAACAAGGACTGCGATAAATTTATAGGATAGAGCATTGAGATCTTTCCCATAGACTGATCGTGTGTCAGCTGGTTGTAAGCATTCCATCCATGCAACTCCCATGGCTTCATCAGTATTCCATCTCCTAACACGCTCCATATCATTAGCATTTCTTCGCTGTGCAGATGTGGCCATCGCAACAGCACTAAGACCCCGTCCAGAACCAATCTTAGCATTGCGTTGAAGATCACGTGCAGCTGCCAAGGCAGCGGCTTTTGCACCAGCCTTATCCTTATGATGAGCTGGTGTTTTGTTAGGCACCTCCAAAGACTTTTGAAAGCTTGAAAAAGTATGTAGTCTATCAGTTTTTCGCTCCAGCAAGGAAGAGTCACGCTTAAGATGTGTGGTTGTTGCAGGAGCAGGGGTTTCCCCACCTGCAGCACCAGCAGCAATCATCGCCAATGCCATCGCAGCTGGTGGTGATGCAAAAGCAGCTGCCCAAGCAGGAGAAATCATGCAGAGTGCAGCCTGGAGAAAATTGATTGAAATACATGACACAAAGCAGCAATACCAATGCTTTTTATTTTATATTTTTTTAGAGCACCACCAACGACTTCTAAGAAAAAATTAAGGAGCAGAATGGAAAACATGGCATTGTAGCTGCTGGCTATCCAAGGTTAAGAAACATCTAAACAAGAACATATAACAATTTCAAAAAAAAAAAAAAAACAAGAAAGAGATGCAAAGATCAGTAACAACAACAGACAAATAAATGGTGCACGTGCTTCACTGGGTTCAGAAAGAAATCAAGTCATAAGGCACTAGCAACAGATAATAACCTGTGAGCTTCAGAACTTGGCAATGAAGACCACTTTGGGCATGCACTCACACTAGAGATGGTCTACAGACATTTACTTCCAATTATATACTTCTGCCCAATCTTCTTCCATTTCCTAACATTCTAAATCATAATAAGTGCCTTAAAAACAATTTCCCATGATACCTAACACTTCATATGCATTCTGGCATGGGAAGCAAAATTGGTAAAAAATTTAGCCTCCAAACACATCAGCAGATACAATTGTCAAAGGACTGTTCAAAACAAGCATTAGAATGGTGCACAAGAATATGGCAACTTGCATAAAATGGTGCAAAGCATCAGATAATTCGAGCAAAAAAAAAAACACAGAGGCGCAAAAATAACTAAACAAAGTAAGCATATTCACTAGTTGCATTTTTTCAGGGGAGAAACGATGGTTCTCAAATCAACCAAAAAAACATCCAGAACAGGTATAATTTGACCAAAAGACAACATGCATTATAGCTCAATAACCTCTATTGGTAGCGCATCAGCAGCTAAAGCGCGATCATCAACAACAAGAGGATTTAGACCATCAGCAGTTGCAAGCTCATGAATTCCAGCTAGAAGAGGCCGCCACCTCCTCAACATAGCAACAAATGGAGGTAAGATACCCTCAAGGTACTGTTTACGAAGGGGTTTCCTCTCTCTGCCAACAGCATGCCATACCTGCGACATACATGATACCCTAAATTAACCATAAAAAGAATCAGCATAAATGAATAAAACCACAGCATCCAGCTGCATGACCAAGTGGAAGGCAGGAATAAGAAACCTCTTAAATAAGATCTCAGATACAAATGAAGATCAGAATGGATAACAGGAGGAAATAATTACATCCACAGTCTGGTGATATACCGTAGCAAGACAGTTTTATGCAGAACTAACCTCAGAGTAAAGAATACAAGACGCAACCAACACTCTCTGTCTTTTTGAATCGGAAATTGGCATGTTCAGAACAGGTGAAAGCACACTGTAGATAGATAATGAAAATTAGTTCAAGAATCGCATACCAATAGCACTTGGAAGTGAACAACAGCCAAAGAAATTATGCTAAGGACCAAAGGAGAACATAAACCAATGAAAAGTAGTAGTAAAAGAGCACCTATGCAATACATTATAGTGAAAGTGAATTTGAATAGACAAGAGATTGAACAGGAAGCACAAGCAAACACACACGCACGTAATGAGAGAGCTGAATCACACTGGAAAACAATGACGTTTCTTACACCCCTAAGGAAATCAGGACTCACTTTGCCCTGCAAGTATTTAAACTGTTTATCATCAACTACCTATATTGGTTAGTGAAAACCTGAACAAAAACTGTAGAAGGGTGGAAGAACTCTGTGAAAGAAAAGCAGAAGCAAAATATGAGCTGTATGGTAAATCATCAACTACCTATATTGGTTAGTGAAAACCTGAACAAAAACTGTAGAAGGGTGGAAGAACTCTATAAAAGAAACGTAGAAGGAAAATATGAGCTGTATGGTAAATTATCTGATAATGTTTTGTATTCATTAGCTTGGAAGAAAAACATTAAATGCCTATTTTAGATGATGTAGTTGCTCTTGCCATTTGTCAGCTCTACAGTCCTAGTAAACCCAGGCAAAATTGACAAAAAATTAAAAGAGGAGGGGTTTTTAAGTACCCCTCCTCACAAAACACTATTAATTAGAATAGTGTTTTTTTTTCTTTGATTTTTTCTCAATCAACGCATTTTTTTTATTTCATTTATATTATATTTGCTTTTTATTGGGTTATCTCACTCTCATAACACGGATCACGAGTTTAACGGGTTAACTTAGTTGACTAGAGTTTTCTTTTTCTTTTTTTAATTAACTTTTTTTTCCAATTTCATTCTTTAATATTGGTTTGATGGGAATTAGGCTTCATAATTTGTTTTGTTTACTTTCTATTAGGTTATTTCAGCCTCATGACCTAGGAATAGTGCTTAGCAGGTTAACCTGAGTTGACTCGGGTTGTTTTTTGTATCTTTTTTTTAATTGAATTTTTTTTCAACTTCATCATTCAACATTTGATCGGTTGAGAATTGAGTTTCATAATTTGTTTTGATATGTTTTCTATTAAGATATCTTAGTCTCATGATTAGAGTCGCGAGTTTGGCATTTTAATCTCGGTTAAATTTAGTCATTTTTTTTTCTTTCTAAGAAGTAATCTCGATCTCATGACTTGAGTTCTTCAACATTGGATTTGTTTTTTATTGGGTTGTTCTCGTCTCATGACTCGGGTCGCGGGTTTGACAGTTACCCTAGTTGACTCGGATTTTTTTCTTTTTTTTAATTGACTTTTTTCCCAATTTTATCATTTAATATTGTGTTTAATGGAGAATTAGGCTTAATGATTTATTTCGGTTTGCTTTTTATTACATTATCTTAGTCTAATGACTTGGGAATAATACTTAATAGGTTAATCCAAGTTGACTTGGCTCATTTTACGTCTTTTTTTAATTAAAAATTTTACAAATTTTATAATTCAACATTAGGTCCGACAGGGTCAATTGAGAATTGAGTTTAATAATTTGTTTTAATGGTGTTATCTCGGTCTCATGACCAACGTCATGAATTTGGCAGGTTAACCCAAATTAAATCATGTTAATTTTTTTATTTTTTTCTATAAAGTTATCTCGGTCTCATGATCCGGGTCATGGATTTTGTGGATTGACTCGTTTGTTTTTTATGTTCTTTTTTTAATATCGTCCTTCAACATTGGGTTGATTGGAAATTGAACTTCATAATTTGTTTTGAATTGCTTTCTATGGAGTTATCTCGGTCTTATGACCCGGACCGCGGGTTTGACAGGTTAACTTAGGTCGCTTTTTTAGGTTTTTTTTTTCAATTTCATCCTTCAACATTGTGTTGATTGGAATTAAACTTCATAATTTGTTTTGATTTATTTTTTATGGGGTTATCATAGTCTCATAATCCGGATCGTGAATTTGACATATTAGCTCGGGTTGACCTAAGTCAATCCAATATGTTATTATCTTAAAATAAAAATAAAAAGATCTTTAAAAAAAAAATAGTCAAACTATATTCTTATAGGTCGTCCGGGTTGCTTTTGAACCCGCAAAGTCAATTGGGTCATATCAGGTCAACCCCAATATTGTTTAAATTTTTTTCTATTAGAAAAAAAACATTAACAATATCTGAATTTTTTTTACGCTCAAGAAAAATTTAACCCAACTCGCAACGTAGAGCGGATCAATGATCTAGTATACACTATAAGTAAACAACAACAAAAACCATACTGAAATAAAACATTCATGTTTATGACATGGAAAAAAGCACCACCCAAGTCGGTGTTGACTTGAGCAAGTCTCATGGGAGATGGGAATGCCTATAATAATTGCATACGAACAGGTGCTATCCAGTTCAGTATAAACAATCAAATAGCTTGGTTTCTTAATTGAGTTCCCCAGCTGCATGTTGCAGCTATGACATGCGCCTAATTATTCTTAAAAGTAATTCCTATTCGTGTTCGATGATGATTTACAGCCACAACTTATATGCATTGCTTCATGTGAAGAGAACTAAATCACCGGAAAAGCAAATGAAAAATGTGGCCATAAACGTTATAATAAAAGTGTTCGATGCAAAAAAAAATATTGTTAGAAGAACCTCTAGAGTTCTAAGCCATAAAAACATTTTCAATTTTCCAAGGCAGCATGGTGTTAAGAGGTGGTTATAAGAAAACATAAACATGTACATAGTAAAGATCGCACTCTATTCTTTAAATCCAATAGAAAATAAGTTCGTTATTTTATAAGAAACTTGGAGGAAAAAAAGTTGAAAGATAAGCATTTAAATTACCTCCACAGCAAAGCTGACCGTGGTTGTCTCATTTGCATTTGAGCACTGTTTTCTAAAGAGATGGTGTTGCCAGCTTGTCGGACAAATCCTTCCGACATCCCATCCTCCATGCTTACATTCCTCATGAGCATACTGGTTTCCCCATTGTCCTCCTCTCTCATAGAAAGAAGCACCATACGGAGGATGCATAGAAATGGTTGGTCGCTGTCCAATAATTGATATAGTGCTGCCATTCCACCCATTCCAGTACCAGATCCTCCACCTATACCAAGACCACCACCAAGTCCAGACTCATCTAATAATAGAGCTTGAAGCATGGCAACTGATTTTTTTACCAAAGGAAGTTCAATCCAGTTTCCGTTTGCATCTTTTTCTAAAGTAGACCTCCAAGATTTCCATCCACTGCCACCACCACCAAAGGGAGCTGTTTTTGAAGGCAGGCCGACACCATACCATAGTCTGCTCCTAAATTTCCAACCCTCAGCTAAATCCATTGTACAGCTCCCATATGACACAAAAGCACATGAAACAGATTCAAAAGGCTCAGCTGCTGCTGCTGCGGTAAGACGTTCCATCACACTCGCAGAAATTTGCCCATTTGCATCAGCCATTGAAGCAAGGACCTTAGGAAGTCCCATGTTAGTGTATGAAATAGAAATTTTTAAATTCTATTAACTGAAAAAAAATAGAAGCGCAAACAAAACATCCTGAGAAGTACAGCATAAAATTCATAGCTCTTCTGCTGCCAGTAGCTATGACTAGAGCAACCAAGCAGGAGGGGAAAAAATATACATACATCAAGAGGGAGTCCCCCAGAGTCACTAGATCTGCGATCACCCAAAGCTTCAAGTGAATCAGTACCAATTGATGCTGGGGAACTAGAGTGATTATTCAGGGGAGATACAAGAGAAAGTGGAGGTGATGAACTGTCAACAACGCTTGATGCACTAGAAAGTTTGCTTTGTAATCGCAAGTGATCTTCAACAAGCATTAAAATAACAATAGCATTTTCAACCAGTGCCACAGAAAGCTGAGCAGCATTTTCTGCTTCCACCTTAGCATCTTTGGGTGGCAAACCCCCAGCTGCAACACCAGCAGCAGCCGCAGCAATTACTTGAGTCTGCAGCAAAAGAAAAGTTTGATGTGAATGTGAGTGCACCTATCCTCTCATAATTTATCTTTCAAGAGTTTCAAGTAATCAAGCAGCAATAATGGTGCCATATAATGCAAATACAGTAAATATAAAGTTCACTATGGCCTCATATGGTTCTAGCTCTCCACCTACCCAAAATGGCTTTGAATTGGATACAAATAACAAAGTCACTGTGATCAGAATGTTGCCCACCATGCTAGGCCAAATTGTTGGGTAAGGAAAGTTTGTTGATATTGTAAATGTTAAAGCCATATCAGTCATGGTTATGCTAGGTCTCATTATCGTTAGACCACATGCTACTAGGTCATAGATAGAACTCTGAGCGAATGAACTGGGTTCCAATTGATGCCAAATTCATAAAATGAAATAAAATAGATTTGATAAAAACTAAAATGGAAATCAAATACAGATGAATTCATATGAATGCTTTAGCGTGCAATTGGAAGTTTTCTCCCGCTCTACTCTCACTCACTTTGCACATTTTCCAGACAGATTCAATTTTAGATTTTGGCGTTACTCTAGAATGCTTATTTGATTTGAGGTCACATCTATTTATACTTTTTATACACTTGAAGACTCATCCAAAATGGAAATCCAGAATACCTGACATAATATTCCTAAAGAGCAGAAAAGTACAAAAGTTACCTGAACCTGCAGTTCTCTAGCAGCAAAGTCTAGCAACGCACCCAAGAGCCTTCTTTTAAATAAAGGTAGTGATTCTTCACGTCTTCAAATGATGAAAAAGATTGACCAAAAAGAGAGAAATATTGGCTATGAGGTATCATCAATAAGAGTGTAATAGCAGCTGTAGCTCAGAGTTAAAGGATTACAACAAAGGTTTAACTATCAAATAAAGCTAGCATGATGCTCAATTGGGAATTCTATAGACATCTGGATAAGTACCATGTGGTCCAAGTAGTACAGTCAGTAATCACTGGGAAAAAATTCAGTAAACACCAAATGGATGAAACCCATTAGGAGACAATAAAAGATACAATCAGAGTTTGAGTCAACCAACATGGTAATTATTAGAGTTTGAGTCAGCCAACATGGTGTTAATCATGGTTCATGAAGTCAATTGATACTCAAAAAAGAATAAACCAATTTGAGCAGAAAAGGGAAAATTCCCAGAAGAAGGCCTATAAGATAATGGAATACCTAACCCGTTGGTCTCCTGTGCTGGATCCCCCAATGATAGAAAGCCATTCTGCACAATGAATTGTAGCTTCAGTATCCTGTAAGGAGGAGATGAAAGCTGATATGAGCAGAGTTTGAAGGGAACACATCCATTCAAAACAGATTTAATAAGAGCAACACATATAAGCAAAGGTATAGCATATAAAACACAAGTGCAAGTAGAAAATATGAGCAGTTACAGTTTTATAACAGTGTATGTAACAGATATTTACACTAGCAGTACTTTCAAGCTGCCACATAAAAAGCACCATTGACAGCTGTGGTTTCATAAGAGTGTACGTAACAGGAATTTACACTACTAGTACGTTTCAAGCAGTCACACAAGGGCAATTACTGACAGCCATGGTTATGTAATGGCCATATGTCCGCAATCACAAAGCAATAGTGTCCTTGATTTAAAACCACTAGTAAGAATGAAGATCAAATTCCAAAGAAAACTTTGAGGTCATTACTGACTTCCAGGATTCTAAAGTCAATAGAATTTCAGTATATTGCAACTGTCACGATGCTGATAATTTATGAATCGAATTCCAGGATATCATTTCAAATTCTGCAATGCATGAGCTGATTCCACATTGATGCTTAAATAACTCAAGTCAAATGTATGGAACGCCAAGATATGCAGAAGAAACAATAAACATATTTGATTGGAATCAATGATAGAGAAAAGAAACATAATGGCCATGCAATTAATATCAAATGCCGGATGTCAAGACTAAACTCCACAGAGCCCATCTTCCAACTGGGAATAGAGTCATATAATTATAAGAAAAGGATGGATAAACACCCACCTTCCAACCATCCTTCTGGCGCATTGAGTGCTCTAACATTATAATCAAGAAGTTGTGTATGAGGTCTTCTATGTCTCCCAAGCTTGCCAAGTTAGAATTTTTGTTTTCACCCATCTGAAAACACATGAAATTACAAGCAAGAAGAATCAAAGTATGACCCCAAAAGTTTGCTAGATTAATTTAAAGACTCTATTACATATGAAATCCTCCTACTCTAACTAGGTGCCACGCCCCTAACAATTAAACAAAACAAATTAAGAATGATGTTAGATAATGTTACCTCATAATTAGAGATTAGAATTTCTAGAAGCCACTCAGGCCATTCCTCCATTTTTGTCAGGCTGCTTCGGTTTTCTGGATGACTGCAAGCCAAAAACAGAAGATCCTGAAATCATATAGAATGCAGCAGCTCAGAAACTAAACAAAATACAGGGGAACTTGATAAGGAAAACTAGAAATGTGAGGTTAAATAGAGAATTTAAACTGCATATTCGACTTATTGTATCAGGATAACTATTTGCAAAGGAGTTCCAATATGCCTACTTCTAGCAATTTAGCATCATGCATTTTCTCGAACACTTAGTATAAAATATTTGTTGTAGAAATAAGAATCCACAAAATAATTATGCATAAACATGTTGACTGAAATAAAACTAAACGTTTATCCATTTGACACCAACTGAATGATTCAATACTCCTATTAGCTGGTCACCTAGGGGTATGGAGAAACACACTATAAGTTGCAAGAACAAACTCATTGGGCTGTCTTATGGACAATCAAGAAATAGATCGACAATTATAACCCTTCAGCTTCACATCCTACAGTATCTTCCAATATCTAAGTTCCAAAAACTAGAGAACATATTGTTCATTGTTAAATCTGACTGTCTAAAATGGTTATTAAAATAATAATACAATAGGGAACTTCTTGACTGTCACTTGATTCAATAAATAAAAGATAGCATCTCCCACCCTCTTCTCATCATATTCGAAATGACTGAAAATGAGCACTCCCTCGCATTAATCCACATCTGGTCTCCAACTTAAAATTTCCAACTATTTAAAGAAAACCCCAGCTGTTACTGCGTCTCCAGCTTAAGGTTTGAAAATTCCCTCTATTGGAAAACTCTTATATAACTAGGGGAGACTAAAAGGTAAATCTGCAAAGCATAGTAACATCATAGATTAACTTGTGTAGCCTTTACTGATAACAACACTAAGGCAACAAAAAATGCGAAGACTGAATTTTAGAATGCACAACTTGGGCAAGTATTAAGCTTCATTCTTTTTCATTATATATACCAGAAACAAATATGGTTCAACAATGATGATGAGAAGCCAAAAAATGCATGCACAGAAACATATATGACTCGCTCAAATAGAAATACCTGCAATGCTCGACTTTGCAAGGCTCTGGATGCGTAAGGCAGAGACCGCAACAGAACCAACAGAAGTTGTGAATGTTCAAAGCGATGTCCAGAATCATAAAAGTTTAGCCCTTCCTCTGTTGAAGAAGCGTTAATCTGAAAAGCCAAAGTACTGAATTACAAGGATTTGTATTTGAAATCATAAGGAAACATTTATGGATTTTTACTTTGCAATGACAATAAATATTTTCAATAAAACAAAACTAATCCTTGATGAACACATTCATAGGAATGGATGAGACTGGAAAAGAATACCGAGGCTGCCAATAAAGCTGTGTACACAGTGGTAGTCATAAGCCTATTAGGTGCTGCCTGGAAGGCCTTCTGTAGTGCAAAAAGTAGTAGAGAAACTTTATCATCAAACATTGTACCACTTCCATCATGCAGGCCACCACCAAAAAAGTTGCTAGCAGTATCAGAGGGTGCATGGGAAACAAAGTTGAAATGCCCAGAAGTTACAAGAGCACCTATTAGCCCAATGATTGCAACAACAATGCCATCGCTTCTATCAACATTGTAAACATTATTCCTTGCATTATCAGCACTAATAGAAAGGTTTATACCACCCAAATTCTTAGCAGATGGGTTTTCCGAAACAGATGACATCCTTTCAATTTCCATGCCAGGGGAAGTGGTGACAGGACTGCCACCACCACCACTGTCTAAAAATTCAGGTTCATAATCTTTGTCCTGGGAAGTCAAATCCCTTTCCTGTTCATCATTCTGACTTCTTTCTGAAGTACCATTACCAATATCTAGTTCAGTTTCTTGAACTGGTAAGCTATCTTCGCTCTTTGCCACCAATTCTGGAATGCTATGATCACCAGCTTTTGCTTCTCGCTGAAGCAGAACAAGAAGGGTTTCTATACCACCACATGTTATGAATGACTCTGCAAACATGTGAGCTCTGGCTGTATTTGGCTGCACGACTAGCCTGTAGATAAGATTCAAAACTCTGGCAACCTGGAAGAAGATTTTTGCAGGAGTCATTTTGGATAGATTTATAAACAAATGGCCAGTAATAGAATGCCATGAAATATAAAAATGGGCCATATAATATATGATGTCTATACAGCGAGATTATGGATATATGAATCTTATTTTTTGAAAAAAAAAAAACAGGAAAAGATCACAAAAAAAACCCACATGGCAAGCCAATAACAATGATTATGCTCTAGAATAGGAGGTTAAAAAAACAGAGAGAAACATAACAAAATCATGCAAGTTAATTATGGGTAAACACAGATTGCTGAAGCAACCGATACATATATGAACATGCACAGAAAACAATGTTCGATATAGTAACTCTACCTGATTAGGTTGAGGGCAATCAACCAAGAACCCAAGTAAACAACGGAGGTCATCTGCAGCCACCGCAGGAGATGCCACTCCTATTAGAAGTTCTATGATCACTAAGAGCTCATCAACCAACGCATTCAATTCGCCCACTGGATGTGTTGCCTCATTCAACGAAAAAGCATTCACAGAATCCTTCTCACGAACTGTCCAATAACATCTTCTGCAGCCATCAAGCAGCATCTGAATAGCATTGGCATCTCGCATTACCAATGACTCTAAGAAAACCATGTCTGCTAATGAGGACAGTAGCTTCTTTTGCAATCCATAGTTGCATAAACTCCAAATTCTCAGATCCAGTAACAGTGAAGTGAAAAGCTGCACTTTGAGTGCATGGTTATGTTTCTGGGACTGGCACAAGGAGACAATGGCAGCAACAAGTTCCTCATCTCCAACTCCATTGTGATTCCCAGCATCCAATGAGGACAAAGTTTGGAGAAGATAATTTAAGATTTTTGAGAGAACCTCAGGCCCTCTGGTACGACAAAACTCTTCATTGTTCCAAGGGTGTTGAATAGCTATGGAAATTATCCGGAATACTGGAGCAGCCAGAGTAGCTGTGGCCAAGGTTATGGGAAGATTTCCTTGTACTGGTTCTAGACTATCTTTATGCACATTGCTTACTGATAGAGGAAGTAGGGCAATGGGGCCTCCATAAGCCAATGCCCACAAAGCCTCCACCGGTCGCATTCGTGTAGCAACATGGACTTGTCCAAGAACCTCAGCTGGCCGTCGGAGAATACCTTAATGGACACAAATAGAAAATATAAGAAGTAACATATATGTGACTAGATTATTCAGGGCATCGTAAAAAAGGGATGCCTCAGCCATACACAAGAAGACATCACAGGTTTCTGTAAAATTGATGTTGTAGCCCTCAGCTAAATAAAATTCATAATACTTATTGTCAGGTGAATTAGGACCGAATCTAGGAATAAAATAGTGAACCAGATAGGAGGCAATTTAAATTGGGTTTAACTGGTTAAATGATAAGAATAACAAGAGAGAGAGAGAGGGAGAAAAGAAAATAACAATCTTCTAACTCTACTCATTCAATTATTTGTTATAGTGAAACATAAGAATTCGTAAAAAAATGAGTGGAGAGAGAGAGAGAGGCTCTTGGGGGGGGGGGCATCTTCAGAGATAAAAGTCCTCTTACAAATAATGACATGGCATGTACAAACCAAAACTAGATGAAAAGGGAAAAGAAATAATTTCAAAATCTACATACCTGCAGCACCAGAAGGA
>Ga0307517_10002841_pt1 | contig 27515 bp, 12 predicted proteins | sample 23_EM_MG_FD_194515 | JGI IMG/M metagenome (GOLD analysis project Ga0307517, IMG submission 194515) | Populus trichocarpa ectomycorrhiza microbial communities from riparian zone in the Pacific Northwest, United States - 23_EM | ecosystem: Host-associated > Plants > Roots > Unclassified | place... | reverse complement strand
AAAAGAAAAAAAACTATTACCTGAAAAAATAATTCTTAAACTAGTCGAAATTCAACATACATTTTTATAAAAATGCAATGGCATGAAATAAATCAAAATAATCTAATAGTTAGAAAAAAAAAAAGATGCCATGCCAAAAACAAAAAAAAAAACACAAGAGAAGAAAAAGAAAAAAGAAAAGAAAAAAAAAATGAATGAGACATTGAAGACACAACAAAGCTCCAATAAATCTTCAACGAGATGAATACATAAACACGATGAAAGTTAATTTCAGAATTGGTGATGAAATGCCAATAAATAAACATGTCGCTATCTTTAGATTGCACGCGTGACTCACCATTAGTTTTAAAGTCGGCTTTTCATGGTGTTTATGAATTTATCTCGTCGATATCTTTCTAGTGGTATTGAAAGTTTTATCCTCAGATTTCTGGTGTGTCTACGAAGTATTTTTTTTATTTTCTTTTCCTTTTATTTTCTCTCCTCTCTTTTTTTTTTGTCATATCATCCTTTTTTTAGCCATTAGATTATTGTGATTTCTTTCATGCCATTAGATTTTTATAAAAAAAAATATTTGCATAAGTGAATTATTTGAGAAAGCAATAACTTGCAGGAAATTTGTTAGTTGATGCGCAAAACACCTGGCAATGTATATGATATATGAACCTGTCAACTAATATGTTGGATTACAAAATTATTTTTTCATGCTGTGCTAGTCTAGAAAAAAGAACTCCTTTTCATTTTCACTCCCTCTCTTCATTTTTCACCACTTGCGATTGATGATATAGTCAAACACTTTATAACTGCCATGCCATGCTCGTCTCAATGATTTTTTTTTTCTCTGTATCTCTTTGAACAGACCTCCTTTTGGTAGTCTTGATTATACACTGTACATTTCCTTAATTGCAGTTCTTATTCCTCATATATCCTCTTGGAGTCATAATTACACAGTACGTCCTTAACTGTGGTTTTCAGCCTCATCTATAGACCTTTTGATTACCTTACCAGGACATTTCTAACACCTTGACGGGGTGGATGAAATGAAGACAGGGGCCAGGAATTTTAATTAGAGAAAAAATTGCAGGAAGGATCAAAATTTAATTTTTTATTTATTTTTAAAGTTAAAGATTTAATTTATTAAAGGAGAAGAGCTGAAATATATATATATATATATATAGAAGACCTACCTGCCTTTTTGAGACGGAGGTGTTTTCGGACTTTCACTTCACGTCAAACCGATCGATGGTCTCTTTTCATTTTGTTGCTTAATAAATATTGCAGAGCCAACACATTCACTCACTCCATCATTTTCTAACTGTGTAGCAGGCAGATCTATGATAAGGTAAAGGATACATCGGACTACGTGATGGGATTTAAAACCTGTTTATTGGTGACGGCATTTCTTCTCCTCCTCCTCCTCCTCTTCTGTTGCTTCTCTTCAAAGTTCAAACACTTTATTTCTCACTACGTTCCTAACTTCAATATCGATATCATAACGATAGACATGCTCTCTCTGGCCACCACTACCTTTACTGACTAACTTAAAATTATTTCCATACCTCCTTCTCTCTCTCTCTCTCTCTCTCTACGTACTATACTGCCCCTTATAGTAAATTAGTAATAGTAGTAGTCTATACATGCGTGGAGCATCCAACTTTGGCTCTTTCGTGGCTCGGCTTCCTTGATGACGTGTCTCAGGTGACTGAATTATTGGCCCCAAAAGTCTCCATGAATAACTGAAAAATTAACAGCTTTTTTGCTTTCTTTTTTGTAATGGCCCAAGAAATATTTTGTTTTATATGTACGTACGTACTCTCCCTTGCTAGCTAGCTTTCAAGAGGTCAGGCAGAGAACATTCATGTCTTCGAAATTTAATAATTAATGCCATCTCAGTTCGGCTATATCTTAGCAATAAACGAGCTCAAATTTTACTGCTACAAGTGTCAAGATATGAACAAGATAATGGTACCACTTGAGCAAAAAGAAAAAAAAATCATTTGACTTGATATTTACGGGGAAAAACAGTTCCCATGATTCAAAATATGCAATGAAAAATCAAGAAACTTCATGTTCATGATAGCCAATGTGTAATGCCAAAGGAAACTTAACTTTCTCACATGAATAATGACCATCACCTAGTTTAAGTCGTCAAGTTCCAAAGCAAATGATGGGTATAGCCAATATTGATGCGAACAAATATTATAGAATAGAAAGGTTGCATGTGACATTTATTCTTTTTATCCCCTTTTGCATAGATTTGTGAAGCAACTAGAAATTGCTAAGAAGAAATGTCAGTTTCTAGTCCCGATATTCAATTAAAATGGGAAATACTATCTCCATAGCCCGAGAAGAGCATCGTCTAAAAAACTTCCTATGCTCCTCTCCCTCTCTCTCTCTCTCTCTCTGGGTGTTTGTCTTCTTGTCTTTCTTTTCTTGATTCTCAAGTTCAAGCCTTTACCCTTCTGCACTCTGCAAGACTGCAGCGGCTGACATGGAAACTGTCCCTGTATTTTTGGTGGTTCTGTATGCCATTCTCGTGATACTTGTTTTGTTCTTATCTTCTACAAAACATATTTATTATCACCCTTCCATTTCCTTACTCATGTTACATGCATATTTCCGGGAATATTCACACTATATATAGCTCTCCCTCAAAAATATGACCCCAATCTAGATTTTCCCCACAATTAACAAACACACCTCATCACATCCACAAGGAATTAACCTAATTGATCGATTACTATACCGTTATCGACTAATCCAATCGTGAACCACTTGATGCCCAGGTGGGTCCAACAATCACACAATGGGACCTGTAGGATGATGGAGAGAGCAGTTTATGATTAATAGGTAACAGAAGCATGAATAGTTAAGGAGTAAAGCAGTAAATTTCATGATTCATGGAGCCAGATTTCTAAGGACATGCATGTAGAATTATAATTAAATTAAAAAAAAAGGGTCCACAAAGAGTATGGAGATCTAGAGAATAAAGGATGATCTTTCCTCTCACAAGTTGTCAGCAACTTAGGCACAGATCCTACCGAGCCCACCACCATCACTAGCAAAATCAAACCGAAAACACACTCACACTCACACACAAACACAAACACCTCTACACGTTGAAGAGCCAAGAAGATTCTATTCTAATCTCTAAAACGCAGTGAAAGTGAACCCCACAAAAGCTCCTCCTATATTATCTCTCACATGACTACCGCCGATACCTTCCAAAAACAATTACTACATATCCCTAGTAATTAATAATGAAATGATAACAGTAATAATTAGATAATCTATATAACGAGGATTTCAAGGAGAGACAGCTTAAAACACAGAGAGAATACGGATAGAATTAATTAAATCCCCGTATATAATTTAAAAAGCTAACCTTGTTAAATTAATTACCAATCTCTCTCTAGATCTCTGTCTCTAAAATGAAAATATAAAATGTGTATTCAATACGACAAGCTACAGGGTTGTTTTTCTTAATTCTGTCTTTTGCAGCACTCTCTTTTGTTTATCTCACTAACCCTTCTAGCTCCAGCTCTGCAAGAACTACTAGTTCTTATTATATACGTGTAGAGAGAGAGAGAGAGAGAGAGAGAGAGTACCGTAGTTTAAAAATCATGCATGCACAAAAGCATCTCTCTCCGATCTCTCAAACATGCTGCTTATATATAGTAATAGTACTAAAAAATGAGAATAATAATATCATTGTTAGACCGTCTAACTTAAAGGGCGTGGCGTAAATCGAACTTAGACGTAAAGGTACTTGTCAGATTAAGAAGGTGGAAGAAGAGCAGAGGGCACTGTTTATTTATCTGAGAGATAGAAGAAGCTAGCCATGCTGTATGGGTCACGAGGGGATACGGATCGATCCCACGAGGAAATGGCACACTGATATTAATGGATAGGACAAGGTACCCGTTTGTCTCTCTCTACCTAGCGCGCCCATGAAACCAGTCTCAATTTGTCCTTTTTGTTATATATACTGTGATGGACGTCTCAGTCCTTTCAGATGACAATTTCTCAGGATCATGTACAGGAAGTAGTACTGTGGGCAAGGCTTGCACAAAAGCAACCAAAAATATGCAAGATACTAGGTGTTGATCCAGTGGTAAGAGCTTGAGATCAAGAGGTTTATTTTTTTTATGGTCTCAGGTTCGAGCCCCATGGTTGCTCATATGATGGCCACTGGAGGCTTACATGGTCGTTAACTTCAGGGCCCGTGGGATTAGTCAAGGTGCGTGCAAACTGGCCCGGACACCCACGTTAAACTAAAAATAAAAAATATGCAACATGCTATCCTAATATGCTTGGTTCACTACTAATCACATAAGAACCCATCGACTGCATTAACAAAATATGAGTGTTGCTATTTTTTTATGAGATAAAATATTTGAAATTAAGATTAAAAACTTCCTTAATGTATTTTATCATCATACGTATTAATAAATAAATAAAAAATTAATGCGACTTATTTGACCTAATAGGTTTAAAGTAAATTGATCGTTATGTTCAAATGATGATTTGGTAAAAAAAAATTTAATAGCGGTGTCATTTTAACACCTACATAACCCTAGTTTAAATGTAAAACAACAGACCATGAAATGATTAAATTACAAAAAAAAAAAAGTATAGAACATAATGAAAAGATGGCGCCGACTCATTGTATTGACTCTTACTAACTCATAAAATTGATGACTCATGCAATGGACAGGACCACAATGAGTTAACCTAGTTAGATAGTCATAATTTTTCTTTTTCTCTCCCTTATTCATCTCCCGACTAAGCTATGATCGGGTCTCAACTGACTTGGGGTTTGATTAAAAAATATAGAGATTAAATTTAATATATAAATAAATATTAAAGGATAAAATTGAAAAAAAAATATTAGCTTATAAAAAAACAAGGAAATATGGGCGAATCTTCTAGACTATAGTTAATCATCTAAACTTAAAAACAGTGAAATCCTAGACCTGGGTTCAGTAAAAAATCTCAATTTCCAATCAATTTAATATTGGAGGATGAAATCATAAAAAAATCTAAATTAAAAAAATTTGCCAAAGCAAAAGGAATTGCAACCACAAAATGATCAAAGCATATAGGAAACAAATTGAAGGAAGATGACGTTGTAAAAAAACCTCAATTCTAAAAATCATCTAAAACAAAACTAATAGAAATTAAAAGAATGAGAATAAATATGATTGATAAAAAATCAAAGAAAGATCAAACTGAAAAATAAATAAATATTGAAGCATAAAATTAAAAAGACATTAACTTAAAAAAAAACAAGCAAATCTGCATGAACCTCCACAACTTAGGTTAATACTCTAAACTCGTAACTTGAAAAATTCAAGATTTCAGTTCAATCAAGAAACTCAAATCTCAACTAATTTAATATTAGATGATGAAATCATAAAAAAAAATTTTAAAATATGTCAAAGCAAAAAGAATAGCAAAAAAAAAAGAGTGAGGATTAAAACATGCACATAGAAAAAAAATTTAAAGGAGGATGGAATCTTAAAAAAAAATCAATTCAAAAAATTATCTAAAACAAAGAGAATAAAAAGAATAGGGATCAAATATGATAGATAAAAAATTAAAGGAGGATAATTTTTTTAAAAAAATCCAATTCTTTAAACAATCTCAAATAAAAAAAAAATACTAATCAAAAGACCATGGATAAAATCTTAAGGGAAAACAAATGGAATGGTTGATTTGAAAGTTTGAAGTGCCACTCAAGGAAATTGAGGTGGAGATATTAAAAAAAAATCTACTAGCAGCAACATAGGGCTCAAGATGCCACACGCACCTCCATGGAAGGTAGGGGTCACCAAGCTAAACCTAACCACACTAAGAAAGCTCGTCGTTTATCGTTGGATGCTATGGCTAAAGGTAGCGGAGACAAGCATCGACAACTTTTCTTTTTTTATAATATTTTTTATTTATTAAAAAATAAAATTGCCTTTAAAAAACATAAACATAATAAAAAAAAATACAAAATAGCCTCTAGACAATGATTTGTCATTTTTGTTTTTTGTTTTCAAAGGTATAATTGTCATTTTACTATGAAAATAAGAACAAAAATACAAAAAAAATGACCTTGAATGATACCTTTATATTTTTTGCTTTGTAAGGGTAATAAAATAATTTTATTGTGCTGAAAAAGTGAAAAGAGTTAGTTTCCTTTGGTCAATTTTATAATAATTAATGAATCATGTGCAAAGATTGTATTACCCTCGAAGGCAAGTTTATTGGTTTTTTTTTTAAAATAATAATATTGGAACAATCATATCTTAGAAATTATAATTTCTCTATTATTCTACTGCGATTGAAATTAGGCATGATCGCGATTAAAAAGAGAAGAGAGAGCTATTGTTCAGTGCGTAGGTTGTATATGACAAGTAGAGCTGATATAAAAATGTGGGCAAAACACACGACTAATGCCTATACTATCAAGTCTGGAAGTGAATTAATTGGTAACATTCTTTATCCATGAAACTTCCCTTGCACTTCCCTCTTGTGGAAATGATTTGCCCCACCATAGATCAAATTATTCATATTGTCGTTGCTGCTTGGCAGAGTGTGTACAAGAGCTTTCCTGGCGCACCGTCATTTGACACATACCAGCTAGGCAATATATCCCTTTTGTGAACATGAAACAGAGCATGATACTCATCTTTTCCTCTATTGCTACCACATGTGGAGATTGTGGCAACAATTTTAAAATTGGTTTGGCATCTCTGGGTGCATGTTGAATACAATAGATCAAATAATCAGCCAATGGCGGGACATGGCCAAAGGCAAGTTCCAACGAAGTGCTTTAACGATGCTATATCATATGGTATTTTATGGGGGTATTTGGACTGCAAGGAACAAGTTGATCTTCAAAGATAAGAAGCCGGATTGGAATGCATATTTTCAATCCATTCTCCACCATCTTGCACTTTGGTTAGAGGTTTAGAACAATAACTTTACATGCACAAGGAATGATTTAATTAGAAGTCTTGAAGGCACATTTTGTGTTCTTGCTTACAAGAGCTTGTTAATGCTCATCTTCTTTGTAACTCCCTAAATGTTCTTGAATTCTAGCTTATCATAGACTTAATGGTAAATTGATTAGTCAATAAATATCTTGATTATTATTAAAAAAAAATTACCATACCTCTAGATAAATAAGAAAAACTACCTCTTGACGTCAAAACATACACAGAATACTTTCACCTCGAGAGAAAGATTTCTGTATTGTCGAAGGAGAACAAAAATTTACAAAGGGCGAGGCATTGCTCAAATTAGAGGAAGAATATTACACCACACTCAAGCTTAGGCTAGCAAGCAATTATATATTCAATATTTTCTTTCGTTAAAATAAGATTCAAGTTTCAACAGTTACAATTTTCCAATTACAATCAAATACTACTCCTTTATACATCTCATGCCCGTTGGACTTTCCATCAAATCAAGAATAAATGAACAGGAGCATTACAAACCTTACGTTGCACTTTAAGGTTGTCTCAATCAAGAGAATATTATTCAAATTCAATTTAATGTTTTATTTTAATACGCGTGCATGGTAATATAATTGTAGTAATCAAAACCAACAAAAGACATTGACCCAAATGAAGCAAAGGGAGTTGTTTTAATTGACTGATTATTTGAAAGAGAAAGGAATCTTAAAATTAATGAAGTACTTTAGAATAATATTGTGGATTTCATTTGCATGCAAAAGTTATAATATTCCTCTAAAAAAAGAAGAAAAAAGAAGTTCAAAAGCAGGTTACTTCAAAACTAGTCTCTTCAGCTAGCGTAGGTCCAAAAGGTTTTCTACATGAAAGACGTCTTTCTCAGACTTGCATGGGCAATTGTTTCTTATTAATAAAAGAAAGCTCATTTTATGTCACTTTAGAGTTGCATTAAAAGGAGAGAACAACAAGATATGTCTTTCCTTTCTCTCTTCTTTTTTCTTTTCCTTTCCTTTCTCTCTTCTTTGTTAAAAACACTGATTCAACATCTATGTGAAAAAGATCCTACTATAAAACTAAAGAAACTTTGTCATATACAAAGGATAAGGGGTTGATTATTGCAGATATACAGCATATATATTCTACAGGACATGCAAATTCTCACACCAAAAAGATGTTTACACTTTACGTGATCGGCTTGATGTGATGTTTGGACCCATAGATTCCACTAATGCCATGCTTTTAATCGGTGCTCTTGATGATCAAGCATTGGCAAGCATATCATATTCAAAATGGGAAGGGGCCCAAGATTAAGTTCTAGTCCCGAACAATATAACATCTATGAATGACCTAAACATACTTAGCCAAAAAAGTATATATGAGACCCCGAACGTCGCAAAAGACAACAGAAGAAGAAGGGTGGCTTAGAATAGGGAACATCAAGGCTGTTGGATCACATGCACATCCCATTCTTTTTTTATCTTCCTGATCTTCCCGTCTTTTGACACTGTGGAGGAGGAGATAGGAAAGGATGCCCCACAAATTCAAGGCTGCTGCTGCAGCTATACTACAACTCCTCAATCCAAGGGATTCCTTTGTAATGATCAAAGGCCTTATTTGGGTCCCTCCATCATGCTCACCATCATTTCATGCATATATAAGACCCACTCCTACGTCCTTTACTCACAAAGCAATAATAAGTGCTTAAAGTGATTTATTTATTTTTTTACTATGATGACATCCAATTATTCAAGATAAAAACTGGGCAATCTGGCTTCATCGAAATTCGATGAGAATTATGATCAGTAATTGATCGAATGGTGATCGATTCATTATTTTCTGGGGAAACGCAGTTATCTTCAAATCATTTGCAGTGTTGGTTTGATCCGGGCTGTCCAGTTTTCTCTGATTCATTTAGTTTTTCTTCTTTCTCTAACATATTCCTATAATCATACAGATATTATTGCCACCTAATAATCCACTGAGGAAACCCTTTTGGCTGGTCAATCATGTCAAGCAAAAAGCTTTGTGAATTATTTGTTGTACATCACTCAACCAGCGCACAAAATTTTGATGGTCCCTAATCGAACACTATCCGCTCCAATTTGTTCCCTGTCTGATTCCCACGCGCAGCTAAATAACCAAGCACCCACACAAACTATACTTCAGTCATGTTTTCGGATCATCAGTGTCTGTAATTCAAGGGGCTTCAGTATCAATGTTGTATGTGTGGAATAATTGGAAAATAAACTAGTTGACTGGTACAAACATGGACAGTTAGGAGGTGTGTGTGTTGTATATGCACTGCTATATATATGAAGTCTTTGGTTCCTAGGACCACTGCTGCGAAAAGTGAAACCCAGCCATGGCATTCGTTTGCACTTCTCTTTCTTCGTTTAAGTTTACAGAAGAATGATGTTCCTTAATTTCTCTTCTTCCAGGCACATCTGGACTTGTCAAAACTATACTTGACTGTCAGAAGGATTGTTAATGACGTTACTAAGGAAAAAAAATGACAACAAATTAATAGAAATTGATAAAAGTACCGAATTGAGATTTTTTTATTTTTTGAAATATTTAAGATCTAAAGGATTTATTTTTTATTTTTGAATTCATATCGTGAACATTGACGTCATAAAATTCCTGTCAGTTTTCGACCCGTATTCTCAGAGGCAAACCCATGGATGGTTAACCTAAAATAATTTGCGAGCAACTCGTTATTAAATATATTTATTGGAACCCTAACTAAACAGGCACTGCACTAGAATTGCACGTGCTAATAGTTAGACAATGGCACGATCGAGATAAGACTATAGGCAACACTACGTCAAGCTACGAAATGTAAATATTCCATATATATATATATAAAATGGGCCGGGGACCTCTGGCAAGTCGCGACTGAGCAAGTTAGTTAGCCTCAGTCATGCCCGAGGCAGGAGGGTATGGGCAATAATTTTGACTGCCGATGCGAGTATAGAATGGAATCGTAAAAGAAAATTAACCCAGTGATGGTACAAACATCAGATGAAAAAAGAAGGCAAAAGAGATAAAAGTGCATGAAAGCCAACAGAGATATCATGCCCCTGCACCCCACAGGTAAAAGAAGAAAAAGGAAGTAGAAAAAAACAGCTTTATAGGGAATAAGGAGGGGCTGGATGATTGAACGCAAGTAAAGTCACTCTTCCATTAAATCTTGAGTGTTCATTTCATATCTAATTGTACATTTTTATTGTTTTTTCCCCCAAGTCTTTATAAAAGACAGGACAGAGAGAAAAGAAAAGGGGGCAGACATTGACAGGACTGAGATCGGCTATGGTTTGCGGTGGAAGTGGGAGTGGAGGTGGAATAATAATACTTAGCAGATAGTTACAATCATGGGAGAAGCATATTCACTTTCCTCTTTGTCATCACTTTCTAAGGCATGATTAGAAAAAAAGTTCATCAATCTTCTCTCCTCCCCTTCAAAAAAAAAAAAGAAGGGCTTTCTTCTTCCTCTCTCACCCCTCCACTTTTCCAATACCCAACAAAACAAATTAAAAGGCTTGCTTTCCAAGGCTTCTACATTGCCGATCACTGTATTAATAGGGAAGAAAAGTTAAAGACCATATATGATGATTAAATATATCTCGTTAATCAGGTTAAATGTTTCTCAGCTTGGCTGAAGCTACATGTTGAGCTTAACTGGGCAGGCTTGAAGCTTCAATTACAAGGTTGTATGTGGTGGGTCAGGGGACAATGCTTTTGTAACTACCGTACACGTGTTTCTGCTTTTAGATTCAACACAAACACACATGTAACTCACGTAATTGGATATTAATTGATTTATGATATTGGATTTCAAACCAAGCAGGAAGTGGACCTGATATTTCATGGAGAATATTAATTCTGCAATTGTAAATATCAATATTTCTTCATCTAATGTCCAAGAATGTCTTTTGAGCAAGTTTTATCGTTTTATATGGATTGCTTCCCTTTAAATAAAGCCGATGAATCTCTTAATTAACTCAGATGACATTGGTGTATGTGTATCTCTCGAGCTTCTCTTGTCAACAATAAGTATACATGGTTTTTTGGGCATAGAGATAAAGCTAGTATGTTCTCTTTATTGGGCAGTCTATCTAAAGTAGGAGCTTCTAATCAAATTGCATATGAATATATTATATTTAGGTCTCGGAGAAGGCCTAACAAAATATAATTTTAGATAGGATAGTCAATTCTAAGCTCAAGAAAAGATTCAATTGTGTTCAGCGACATATTTGATGAAAGCATGTATATATATATTTTTTTTTTATCTAACTATAGGGTTAAGCTCAATTTTAATTTTTCATGAGATTTTATAAGTCTAGTTCTATAGTGGGTCAGCTAGTTGTAACTAGTAGTGATCGAGAAAGCCTTCAAATTAGATTTAGAAATGTATTTTTACCAGTTTTATTATTTTTATATTTAATTTTGAATTTTAAACCTTACTTTAGGATTTTATTTTTATTTCTCCTAGTTTATAATTTCTAATTTTTCTTTTTTGTAAGGATTGATTTTAGACTTATTTAAATAACTATACTATTTTTAAAGAAGCAGTATTAAAATCATTATGGTAGTGTTTGGTTATTGTGTCAAACAGAAAAAATGAAGGCAGTGGAGATAGAAGAGACAAAACAAAAAAGAAAATGAAAATAAAATTGTGTTTGGTAGTGATGTATAAGATAAACTGATTGTTTCTGTATCTTATTTGATTATGATGGACAAGACATGATAAAATATGAAAAAATGTATTTTACCTTTAATATGTATTTTTGTCAAACTTACATATTTAAAAATATAATTAGATTGAGTGTTGAAATTAATAATATTATAATAACTTTAGTTATAAAATCAAGACTAACTTGATGGGTTAACTCAATGCCCAAAATGGTTCAAGTTTCAGAAAAAATAGTAGAAGGATTGACTTGACCTAATCTAGTAAAAAACTCAAGTCAACTTGGGATAAAACACGGGTCAAATACTTGTTGACCTTTTTGAAAAAGAATTTTGGTCAAAATATGGTTGTTTTGATTTATTTAAAATTTTTTTTGGATCAGCCGAGTTGACCCTCCCGACTCGTGACCTAAACCTTGGCTCAAGTCGACTCTTGAACTGAGTTTTAAGACTATGATAATAATTATTTTTATCAATACATTGACCTAGGTCATCTTGTATTAATCTCTTGACCCGTAACCTGGACCTTCTCTCGATTGATCTTCAAGTCGGGTTTTAAGACCATAATAATAATAATTTTTATTTTTATATTCACCAGGGTGAATCTGGGTTGACTCTTTTGATCAATGATCAATGATCAATGATCTAGATCTTACACCAGGTTGGCTCCCGAATCAAGTTTTAAAACTATGATAATAATCATTTTTATTCTATATTGACTTGGATTAACACTCCTGGCACGTGACCAACCTTACCCCCAGTCGGGTTTTAAAACTATAATAATAACTATTTTTATCCTCACGTTGACTCGAGTCAATGGTCAACCTCACTCGTGAATTGGGCCTTACCCCGAACCGACTTTCGAATCGAGCTTTAAAACGATGATAATAATTATTTTTATTCCTATACTGATTTGAGTCAACCCGACCCATAACCTGAGCCTCAACCAATAACTCAGGCTTTGTCTTGTATCGACCGTCGAGTTGGGTTTTAAAACTATGATAATATATATTTTTATCCTTGCATGTTTTAATTGGACAATTTTGAAATTGTGAGTTTTTTTTACAATGATATTTTAGAAACAAAAAACAAAAAATATTGTCTTTAAAGACATATCCCTATCTCTTATTTTAAAAGTCCAGAAATTCACTTTAAAATTATTTTAAATATAAATTTATTTTTATATTTCTTTATATATCTTTTTAATCAAACACATTTATATCTTGATTTTCTTCATACTTTCTGACTTAGAACAGTAACTCAAGACTACTTAATTATGTTTTTGTTAATCTTTAATTTGTAATGTGTTTAGATTTGACAACGTCACCAACGTATTTGATTGGTGGATCTAGTCCCAAGTCTAATATACTCCTTTCAAAAGCTATCACACTATTTTTCTTAAAAAGGAAAAAAAACTACCATAGTAGGAGTTAACCATGTTCCATCACAGCCCAGTCCCATAGGATCATCGGACCAGATTGAACCCTAATTAAGAATGGATTATAAGTGGTTGATAAACCCTTATATATATATATATATATATATATATATATATTCGAGTTTTAATTTTCACTTTCGAGCATGAAATAATATATATTACGTGATCATTTATCTTTTCCCTTTTCGCCGTGCATTATTTTACAACTCAAGCTAAAACGGCACTAATACGATTCTATATAAAGAAAAAAATATATTTAATAACGAATTATTAAACAAAGAAAATGGAAAGGGGAGGATCGGAATACCATTGTTTGTCGCTGATGGGCTACTGGATCGACGCCTAACACATAGAGCTCTCTTCTTCCTTGTCACAATTTACAAAGGATGCCATAATATTCATTAATTACCTCCGCCTCTCTTTCGCTCTCTCCACGTATACCGATTATTAGGGTTTCATAATGACCGTCTATAATGGAAATTGATTATTATTATTAGTAGTAGTAATTAATTAATAATTAATTTTAATTACTATTTTTAAATAACTTAGTCCTATTATCTGCCTTAACAATCAACGAAAAGAAATATTATTTCCAGGAATTGAAAAAAGTAAACCAGAAATAGAGAATCAAATTCGCAAATCGCATTATCTTTCTAATTTCTATCTGCAAAAACAATCTCTTTTCTTCATAAAATTAAGAAAGCACAGGCATAGACCTCTTGAATCATCCCAGAAATAAGAGATCAGAAACGTAAACACAGATGTATCCAAACAATTTCTTCTCCTTGAACCTCAACTTTGCAGCCCAGCATCATTAATTAAAAAAGCGTCAATCAAAACATTCTACATGAGGTGCTTGAACGGTTTGAGGCAATAGCTTGGAACGGGAACCAGCCCTGTGTCTGGCCTGCCAGGGAAATATTGAGAGCACACAGCATTCTGCTACCAAGAACCCAAAAAGAGCTTTCACACACCAGGTGACTGCCTGGATCCATATGGAAGAAATGTTAAGCCATTGCTTTCACTCCTCACATGGCAGGCACAGCACCATCTCAGTGCAGACTTCTTTAATATCTTCAGCTCAACAATAAATGTAAATCCAATTCTGGAACTAATCTTCAGCTCCCTAATAAATGTCAATCTTCCTCGTCATTCAAATTGAAGACTTTCAACCAATCACAGAGAAAAAAAGTAGCTAAAGATTATTTTTTTTATAATATTTCATGTAATTCTGAAATGTGTTCGTATAACATCCAAGTTCATGGTCATATCAAAATCTCTCGTGATTGGCTCAACTTTATCCCAGCCCAACCTAACCATATCCTAAACTAACTGATGGCTGCATGATTAATGCGGGGGAAAAGAGTTGATGCAAGAGGAGTTATTGCAATAAAATTTCGTTCACTAGGAAGATTAGAATTCAAAACTACAGTCGAATCATGTAGAAGCATAGATAAAGAATGGCCTAGGCTATTATAAACAACGTATTCAATAAAACAAAGTACTGTGCTCTAGATATCCCAAAATTAAGATAGCTCCGGTGACAGATACATGGAAACCTTGCAATTCTCAATACACAACAAAATAAGCAGGTGATCAATCTATGAAATTTTGAGAAACATATCAAGGATAAAAGTTCCAATAACAGCAGATTCTAATCAACATAAATGGAAAGAGAACATCTATGCTAGCTGATCATTATCTTGATGTAGCTTCTAACTGGTGCATGTTTTCTCTGATACACAGACAACCTTCATGTTTGGATAGTAGGTCAACATCATTTTATTGCATAATCATTAACTGTTTTTACAAATCATATCAATAAGTTTTGCTGATTTATTGAGCATAAGCCTGAAATAGGGGTGAAGGTATAAGCACTCCACCAAGTGTTAATGGCACTCAAATTTCACACACGGAAAGAAATGGCTGGACAGAGAAGTGGAGTGTCATTAGCACTTCATGGAATGCATATAATCCCACTCCTAAAATAACAGACACAAATTTGCCAGTTATTGAATGAGATATGACAAACCTTCCAAAAGCAGAAAATATCATCATTCAAAAAACTAAAAAAGAAACTTCAAGATATATTACCAGAGAAATATACAACACCAGAATGCCACTTCAACATTTTTTAAATCACTTTTACCATTTTCAGGTCCTTTCAATCAATAAACACACCATCCAAATGGATAAAGAGCCCCATTGCACTTGAAAGTTGTTTGCAAGCAAAACGTTTGAAGAAACATTAAAACCATAGAAGTGCAACATCAACCAGTATGTCAGCGATGAGGAATTATGAAAATGACATGAACAATGAGTATTACACTAGGTAGCATTAAATTTCATATTATCCCATTACATATAGACTTTCATGCCAATAAACTTGGAGGACTGACACAGGGGACAAAAACTAATCTTACTTTCACAATCCTTACAGAGGCAGAGATGCTTACAAGGTAACAAAAGCATGCAAACTTCATTCACTCTGCAAACCTTACAAATCATCAGCTCCTTCATGTCATTATTATCCTTGCAAAGCAGGTGAAAATCGATAGCATGGTCATTGTAGCACGAAGCTGTATCATCCACCTCACTGTCACCACACCCTTCTCTACTATCTCTACTTTGAGCATGGACTTGCTGAATATTAAACTTGAGGGCATTTATCATGTTTTCATTGTATCTGGCCCGTTGCTGCCATGCACCTGCTTCCATAGACAACTGTTCCATTCGTTCCTCAAGTTCCATGTTCTTCTTAGTAATGCTCTCCACCTCTGCTTCTTTCTCATGAAGTTTTTGAAGAACCTTCTCTTCAACAAGGGAGATACTTTGAAGTTGGTCAGCTTGGAACTTCTCTAGGATAGTTTGCCGTAGTCGATCACCCTATTAGACATGCAAGCAAGTTAGAAATACTTCAACAGTGAATAATCATATTACCAAAGAGAGCGACAAGAAATGATTCCTAAGCACCTCACACTGTGAAAAATGAATGGCGAAAGAAAAAAACACATTTCAATATACAAATTAACCAGTTCCCATTAAGTTGAGCAGGTACAACCAGTTTGGTCTACCCCATGTCCTGCCCCGTAACCATCAATTCAATTGAAAACAAAGAAAAAAACACTTCAAACAGAACCAAAGCCTATCATATCTTCACAGCATGAAGGACATGAACTACCAAAGGAAAAATAAAAGGAAAAAAAACGACACCTGCCTGAATACCACTGTAAACGTTTTTCACACCGACTCCCATAGCAAATGGAATTTAGGAACTCTACTTAGAAAGTTGAACACAATCACTGAGTTACAATGATTTTGAATGTTTTACATGTTGCCACCAGAGAGAATTAACAAGCAACAGAAAGATCCTCAGGCAAAAGACAACCACACCATCATGCATCTAGAATTAGCAGTTTCCATCTTTTCCGTAGAATCTGTTGATTTAATGTAGCCCACCATTAGTTTTAAACCTACTAAATCAATCCATCGAGCAAATGCTTTCATCTAATTAATTAAATTTATTGTTGTTTGAGTAAATTTGATACAAATAATTAGTGGTGTAATATTGAGACAAAAAGCATAATCACCAGAGAGAGAGAGGAGAAACTCTTCCCAATTATCTTTTATATTTTATTTCATTATTCTAGATATTGAAAGCAAAATCCTGTGCTTTTGAACTAAGATAAAATAGCCAGCAGTCATACACTTTCGAGTAGCACTTTGCCAGCTTAACAGTGACAGAGGCAGTATTAGAGATCAAATATGTGAAAAATATCGCAATACAATATAGAAACAAATCTGTGATCCAATTCGTAAACTGCTCAAATCAGAATCTCGGCACTTGTGAAGCCATCAAGTACTTAAACTAACAGGTCATAGATGATACACAAAAGCATAAGAAACATAATAAATGAAGCTACAGCAACCACTATTTGCGAATTAAATGAAGTGCATTAGCATAGCAAAACATTTCAAAATCATCCTACAAAAATGGCAACTGATAGGCTCATTTCACACTAAAATGAAGCTGTTGTCTTTAAAAAAAAATCCCAACCTGAATTTTAAGGAATTTATCAACCTCTACATGCTGCTGCTGTAATTCACTATCAATATCATCACCAATAAGCGATAACAAAGCCGAGTCACCGGAAGATGAAACATGAGCATTGTCAAGAGACAACCCTAACCCAGTTGAAACTGATTGCGGTTGTAGGAAATCAACGGATGAAATCTGGGAATGATTCTCCAAAAAATCTTGCTCCTTCAAGCTCTTTCTCTTGGGTTCCAGTCTATAATTCCATTGCAATTCAAATCCCCCATCACTACCATCATTGACAGGAACCGGAGCAAACCCCACCACATGAACTAGAACAACAACCACCACCACAAAATACCCAAAATTTTATAGCTTGATTTAAGATCATGCTAGCTAATTACATAAAAAAAAATTGTTACCAAATTGTAAGTAATTGAGCTTGATTTAACCTAAAAATGGTAAAATTAGGCTGGTATTATTTAAATATGTATAAAAATAAATTAAAGAATCCTTCGTTTATTTCTCTATGGCTTCTTAGCTTGAAAAATAAATAGAGCAGTAAAAAGAGAGAAGTTAAGAAACTTACAAGGTGGAACATAGGGAGGATGCTGAGATTGATCTTGCAGATTAGAAGGATTCAAATACGCTACTGCAGGAGAAATCTGGCCTTCGATTGCGTATACATTTCTGAATTGCATGCATTAAGAAAAACTGATAAAAATGCTAGGTTTTGAAGAAATTGATGTAAGACTTTGGTATTCTTTAACAAAACTTACCTCAAATTCTTAGGCTGCTGCTGCTGCTGCTGCTGAGGTTGGTAGTGTTGTTGAAACTGGTGCTGGGGAAGAGCCATGATGAGAATGGTAACTTCAGATAGACAAAGAAAGGCTTCCCGACTGTGCATATGGGAAAGGGCGAGGTGGCCAATGGTGGTGATTCTTTTTATTTTCCAGAAGGTCCTTAATGTTTTCCAATTTACTCTTTGGACTGGATAGTTTAGCTAATTAATATTTTGGCCGGTTCTCTGTTGGAATAAAAAAGAAATCGAATATTCTACCCTGGTTTTTTTATTAAATGGAATAAGTAATTGTCATGTGATGATTTTGTTAGAAATTGGAAGGAGCCGTAATTCTCATTTATTATAGACTAAATTAAATCATACAATTTCTTTAAGGACCATTTTTATCACATTTTTAGTACAGTAACTAATGGCATGAGAGGTGTACATTATCAATACAAGACATGACCGGATTAATATAGTCGTGGGCGGGTAATGTGGAGGTCGTGGGCGGGTCGTTATGGGAGCAAAATTGTTTTCATTCCGTAGACAGATGAACTGTCATTTATGTGGTTGTCCGCTCCTTGTAAAAAGTAAAACAAAGGCTCAAGCGCCTGAGCCTCCCTCGTACCCACGAATCTAGGTTTATAATAAACCCATGAATTTTTTATTTGTCATTTTAGGTTTTTTTTTTTTTTTTCAATTATATCCTTTAGTATGAGGTTTTTTTTATTCTCTTTGGGTTTTTTTAGATTTTTTTTTTATCTTTTGGTTTTCTTTTCTAATTTTATACTTTAATATAATATTTTTATTTAATTCTATCCTTCAATATTGAAATGATGGTAAACCAATTTTTGCATTTTTATCATATAATAAAAGTTTTTTATTTTTTTTAATTTTATCTTTTAATATGAGGTTTTAGATTCTTGTAGGTTTTTTTAGTTTTTTTTTGTAATATCTTTTATTTTTTCAATTTCATCTTTTAATAAAAGATTTTATTGAAACTCATCTTTTAATATTAAGTTAGTTCTTTTCTTCAGACATATATAATGAACAAGATCTTGTTGGGGCAAGTGGCACAAGATTTAATTTAAAAGTTGGACTAAGAAAATAGTTGGGTTGAATTTTTTAAGTTTAAATTGTTGTACTAAATTTCATGATAATGCCAAAAAAATTTCAATAATCTAAATATTATTTATTTTACGTTCAATTTTTTTCTAGATCCAGGCTGCAATGAGAATGTGGTCAATATAGTAGTTTTAGCCTAAAAAGAAATGAAAGTAACCTATAACAATTACCTAAATACACTAAAAGAATTGGGGTTCCTTTCATGGTGTTTTAATGTTCATATGAACAATATGAAGTACCCTAATATATTTTCTTAATCTGTTGATTACAAATGCAACCTTAACCATGTCAGTTGGCGCGAGTGGAGGGTAGCGGTCGCAGGTCCGAGAGTTGATGGGCGCAATTATTTTCACAAGTGTGACAGACGACTGACGAGCACCTTAATATATTTTCTTAATCATTTGATAACAAATCCATGCCGCGTGGAGGCCAGATCTCGCAAGTTCGAGAGCTGATATGCGCAATTATTTTCACAAATGTCAGACACAACATGCTGTTTATAATATTTTTTTTCAAAAAAATAAAGGGTGTTTTAAAAAAAAAAATGCAGTGCCAAGCACGCAGACTTGTCCTACCAAGAATGAGCTAGGTATCCGCCCCTTCGCTGGCCTTTTTTTTTTTTTTACGTTTTTTTTTATTTATTTTTTTGTTGACACTTCAAATAAAAAACAACAAATTATTCATAGAAAACCAATTAAAATCAATTTATTATTATTAAAAAATTTAAAAAGATTTCAAACATAATTTTATCATATTTACAATTTGTTTTAACAAACGTTATGATGGTAAGATAAACAAAAAGATATATTTATATAAAAAATTATCTTGATATAAATAAATTTCGAAATAATTATATTTTTAGATTTAATGCCCGAAAATCTGCCAAGACTTGTACATTTTTATTTTATTTTTTACGTTTAAAAGAATTCGGGTGGAATTCTAAATAACCAGAAAGCAGAAAATCAACATGTAAACTTTATCAAAGAATGTAATTACACGAACGGTAGCACTGATACATGAATCACTACTTACTTCTACATTAATTTCTTGTTTATATATATTTGGGGAAAAGAAATAGAAACAAATGGAGAGTGGCTCACAAGGCATCGCCGAAGCCAACGTTCTCTTTTCACTCTTCACTCTCTGGCCAGCTGGGTAAACCAAAAAAAGTCCAAATCCGCGTCGCTCACCCCTTGCCCACTTTACCCACTGAGCTGTTTTCCATTTCCACTTTCTTGATTCTTCTCCTCAGCAAAAACAAACCAATAATATGAAATTAAAATTAAAGAAAAAAATATGAAATTCCTCTTCACGTGTTGACTGATCACCATCAATCATATGTGCAAGCCTCCTTGAGAGAAATTGGGACGTTGAGCTTCTTTGGATCAAAAGTAAAATCACACTCAATTTTCCTGTTAAATTTTGTTTTAACCAGCTTTCCCAAAACATAAGCTCTTGATCTAACGACGAAGTTCATTTTTAGAGGCACTGGTAATGTGGTTGTCCCTGTTGAACTGCTCAGCCCAGCTCCACTTCCGTACAATGGTATTTTGTTGCTGATGACAGGTATTGCCACGGGTCTCTGGCTCTTCCTTGATTGGTAAAACTTCTTGATCTGCAATACCCAAACACCAAATTAGAAAAGAATCCACAACTACCTTCTTCTTCCTCTGTTTTTTTTAAGGATCTGAATTGGCTTACATTTCCTGATGCAATAGTGATTTCAGAGTAGGAAAGATCAAGAGGTGTTGATGTTACACGGACGCCGAAAAATGTTCCTTTGTTACGATAGGTCATTTTCACTGTAGAGTTCACCGAGATCATATCAGTTGCCACTCCCGTTGAATCAGACCCGGCTTGGATCCTAAATTGCTCAAATGTAATACTCTGCAAGAAAAAATAAACCAATTTCTCGAATTGTAATATTTTTCGTGAAAATAAATAAAAGAAAGATATATATAGTATATATAATAATATACCTTCATTGTAATCTTGGGTTTTTGTGGCTTACTAGCACCCCAAAGAATTAAAGAAAAGAGAGAGAATAAGATAAAGAAACCAAGAACAAAAGCAAGAAAATAGCATCTACGAGGGAGACCCTTTCGACGCTCTTCATCTTCAAGAAGTCCTTCTTCTTCAATAACATCACACTCTTTCCACTGCTTTTGTCCCTTTCCTTGACCCCCTCTAGACGCATCATTTGGTGAGATCTTGCGCGATCCAGGTTTCAGCGACCCGGAAAACCGGCTTGAGGAGGACTCGCGCGAGTGGCGGCCAACAGAGGAGTGAGAGTGAGGTGGGGACCCCATGGGGCTGAGTACAGGAGTGGAGTGAAACGACGTCGTGGTTTTCTCTCCATCGTGAGAGTCACGTGATGGGCTCTGTACGTAGTAGACTGGCCGGCGAGGAGATCTTGTCGGGGATGATGGTGCTAGACTAGTGACCTCTGAGTCTGTCTTGGCGTGCATTGTCTGTCTTAATCAGGTTCTTCTTCTTCTTCTTCTTCTTCTTTTTAGTTTTGATTGAGCACCGAATTCTATACAATTGGAGATACTGATTTGCTGTCTTTTATCTTCTCTGTGGGTTCGCTGGAGATGATGGTGACTTTGTGGGAATTGCGAGGGGTGGATCGGTCAACTCGAGCGCAATTGAGAAATAGGCTTAATAGTGTGGGGAGAGAAGGTACGAGGGGTGGGATGTTTAAAGCAGAAAGACGAGTGTTTGGTGTCATCTGTCTGGAGTCAGGACTCGTGCTGTTATGTTAGGGTTGGTTAGTAGAGGAAGATGCGAGGAACTAATTACTCGACAGCCAATTACAGTTGGCGCCGCACAGCGAATCTATTTATTCAGTAACTGAAGCCGTATCGTAGACAGTAGATAATGGAGAGATAATACGGCCTTCTAAAAAGCATGTCACGCGGTAACTTTTTAGGAAGGAAAGAAGCAGGGATCCAAGAGCAAAGAAAGAAAGCATGGTCCAAGCTTCCAGCAAAATGGAGCTCGGCTCATCATGCGCAAGTCTTTCTTTTCCACTAGGAAGCTCAAAAAAGAAAGAAAATATGATGGAGTCATCACTCATACCATTGATGATTCACTGGTGTATGAATTTGGGTCACTCACCTAAAGCGAACTTGTTATAACTTACGCGTGTAGAAGTACAAAATGCAAGTTTCTCCTGCTGGTTACTTTTTTTTCCCAAAACAATAGTAAAAAAATAAAAGTATTGTTTGATACCAAAACTGCTGTTTGGACTTCAAGTGTCCAGGTTCAAATATGGAATTGCCTTTCTCTGCATAAAAAAAATCCCTTGTCAAAATATACAACTTTTTGAGACACAGGATGGTGAGACAAGGCCCGGTTTCTTAGAAGTGATGGCTCTGTTTGAAGTGTGCACCCACGACTAAACTTTTTGAGCATTTGTATTGTGAGATGAGGCCTCGTTTGAAATGAGTGCTTGAAAAACACAGACAAAACGATCAACCTCATTGTAGACATGGATATGTGGAGACATGAAAAATTCATTTGAAGATCTATAGAAGCATTGTTGATTTTATTGAAAAGCTCAAAAGATTTTCTCATATAATCCATGGATCCTATCTGATTTCAGGAAACTCATCATGGCATGCATCAATTTCTTTCTCTTTATATTTGGGTTGCATTTTGTTTCTTACAAATTGTTGAATAACGATTAATTTTTTTTTTAAGAGTACTACAATTCTCAATATCATGTATATGGTCGTGGTGGAAGAAATAAAATTTATTAGGGTTTTTTTTATATAGTTATGCTGCTTTTTATAGAAAGGGGATGCAGCATGAATCCTTTTTTTTTTTTAATGGCAATCAATACCTAAGTGCAAGTGGATGTTAGATGTGTGGTCAGAAGCCTAGCCATCACTTTGCTCAAAGATTACAGTTGGTATTTTACTCAATCTTTGCTGGCCATTAGGAATTAGGAATTATGTAAATACGTACCGTGCAGTCCAATTATCCATACAATTGGATTGTATCTGCCTTTATCCAACATGCAAAATATATGTAATTCTAGAGTAATATTTTTGGCCATCAAAGAATTATTCACACACAAAATGTATATATTCAATTATAATTATTTGAATTTGCAACTAATTAAGCTTTTTATAGTGTAACATCTCTAAAATCTCACGGACCAATTGATAAATAAATAAATATAAAAAATAAGCACAATCAATCACATAAGAACACACACCGAATTTACGTGGTTTGGTAACTTAGGTTTGCTAAACATGAGAGAAATTCACTATGAGAAAATATAAGATTATAAGGTATCTTGCAAAATTATATTTTCATTCAAAATCCCAAAGTAACAAAAAAAATCTTTCTCTCTCTCTCTTTTTTCTCTCAAACCATCAAAGTGTAGAGAATAAAAAGACTTACAAATAAATCTTACCCTAAAATATGATAACTTTCGACTTTTATGTGGTCTAAATACATGGGTATTTGTTTTCTCTCGTTGGCCCACAATTTAAGACAAGCCAAACAAATCTCCATCTTGGTTTAAATAGAGCCAACTTGAGTACCTTTCTGATCATTTCCACCAAGCACCTCTCAAATACTACACAAACCAATCAAGTCCAAGCAATCCTTGAACTTAACTATACAAATAGACTTCGTCAACATATCTGTAGGATTCTCAATTCTAGCAATTTTTTTCGCTACTAAAACACTTTGTTACATTATATCTAAAATAAAGTGATATATTCTATCAATATGTTTGGTTCTTTCATGATACATCCAGTTCTTGACCATATGCATAGCACTCTAACAATCATAATACACATCAATTAACTTATATGCAAACCAAAATTATCAACCAAACATCTTAATCATCAGGCTTCTTTCATTACCTCTAGCAATGTCATATGCTCAATCTCTATTATAAACTAGACAGTAATGGATTGCAAAATCACTTTCCAATTAGTGACACGCCTGGAGAAAGTGAAAACATAACATGTCATGCACGTTTTCCTGTCAAAATCATCTTAGCTTTTTATTTTTGCCTTTCTTTCCTTCAAATCATATCATTAATTTAAAATAATGAAATCATAACAAGAAATTAGTTATTTGACTAAAATGTTTAAAAATAGAACACAAAATGAAATAAACATAGGTTTAGATCTTGGTTTTCTCATGCCTTTTACCTTTAATTTCATGATGTGAATTGGTCTATCTTTTGTTAGGTCGTTCTATTTTGTGAGATGTGCGTGCTTCTTTTAACATTCTCAATGTTCTCAAGCCTGAACATCATGTAGCAATGAACACAATTCTCTTTTTGTTTGAATGGATACAAACTCCTTTTGTGCTATAAAAGTGCTGCTATGTTTAATGAGAAATTAACCTCCTCTGTTGTTAAAAACTATAATTTGTCACGAACATATAATCAACCTTAATAACAGTATCTCATTCTCTTTATAATTTTTCTCCTATTTTGATTTTTCTTTGATTCTTAGTTAATCTAACCTCTATCCCATATAAAAACTTACTACAACTCTCATTATTCATTCTTGTAAAACAGGAATGGTAAATGTGATTACAATAGCTCTGATCTAAATATTACTTTTACTATTTGAAAGATCAATAGCCCTTGTGTATGATATCAAACAGACACGCCGATGATTTTGCAACCAAATAAAACTGACACTATCCATGAAAGCTGAAAGCTCCTTCGCTGATTATATGTAATTTTATTCAAAAATAACACGGACATAAGTTAACTTGTAAAGTACACAAGTTTGTTAGTTCTTCTAAGACAATTGTGGACTCAAACTTGTTGACACTATGGGACTCCTGACAATATGTTTACCCCCCACATCAACCCAACTAAGATAACCGAAAGTTACAGTCTCATCCAAGAGTGCTGGACCTTCAATGATCAGTTTGTAGCTTAATTTCTCATACTTGGCCCTGAACTCCAACTTGTCTGGAATGACACTTACCTTTAAACCAATCATGGGCGTCACATTTACGGTGTAAGTAGACATTTCCGCTCCAACATTGGTCACTGTCCTTTGAAATTCTCGCACGGTGGTCAAATTTGATGGCGAATCTTTTGCATTGAAATAGGCGATAAAAGAAGGGTAGTTAAGGTCGGTGGATGGGTTGGAACAATTTGTGGAAGATGACCTTGTGATAGCTTGGATTTGTTTTTCTGTGAATTTTAAAGCACAGAGTAGCCTCACATAATCATTTGAATTAACATCATAAATGAGACCAGGATCTAGAGCTTTGTTGGGATTAACTTGTCCAGCTCCCATGGCAAGAGGACTGGCTAGTTGTGTCTTGTTACCAAAACCGATGTCGTTGATAGGTTTCATGGTATGATCCATTATATCAGCGGTTGTCATCATGGCTGACCGTATAGCAGCTGGACTCCAATCAGGATGTGCCTTCCTCAAGAGTGCAGCCACTCCTGCTGCATGCGGGCAAGCCATAGATGTCCCTGATAGTATATTAAAATTACTGAACAAAGGTTGTGAATTGTTCAGAGCCACGGCAACATTTTGAGGCCATGAAGCTAATATTAGTGAGCCTGGAGTCATAATGTCAGGCTTCATTACCAATGGACAGCTCGTCGATGGCCCTCTAGAACTATAACCAGTAACACTTGGAGCTGATTTAATCCCCAGATTTGTTTTTCGAAATTCTACGCTTGCTTGTGGCTTGTTGCTGTTCTTGATGTAATCTATTATGGTTTTCCCATCTTTCTGATTCAGAAGAACAACTGGAAATTGACTTTGGATGAATTCTTCAGTATCTGTAAAATTTGTTATGAAAACACCAGCTGTAACGTTTGCCTTGATGACATTTTCAACTTGGTCGCTTAAGTCATTACCATCGTTCCCACCCTGACAAACCACAATCTTCGGTCCAATTTTGTTCAATTCGCTCACTTTGTGACACCCGTCCATAAAAACAATAGGCACTTCATAAAAATATGTAGTCCCCAAATAGAGAGATGAACCTGTGATTGAAATTCCATTGCAAAGTGTCAAAACTGCATTAAATTCACGGTCTAGAGTACCAGCAGCTACTGTTAACACCCATGGTATGCCATTATGTAGAGTTTCGTAGAAAGGCCCTTCGTTTCCAGCAGAAGTGGACACAAATACATTCTTCTCTACGGCTGCAAATGTTGCCAAGGCAATGGGGTCTTCATTCAAAGGAATCCCATCCAAGCCAAATGATAAAGATAATACATCTACACCATCGCTAATCGCTTGGTCGATTGCAGCAATTATATCAGTTGTAGAAGCACCTTCGTCAAAGAAAACCTTGTACATGGCTACATGCGCCCGAGGAGCTACTCCATTAGCAGTTCCAGGGGCATAGCCAAAGTATGACGCACCTTCCACATAATTTCCAGCAGCGGTGCTAGATGTGTGTGTCCCATGCCCATCCGTATCACGCGTCGAATTCATAGATATAGTGATGTTAGGATACATTGCAATTAGGCCTTTGTTGAAAAATCTTGCTCCGATGAGCTTTTTGTTGCACAATGAGGAGTTGAATTGAGTGCCACTTTCACATTCTCCTTTCCATCTTTCTGGAATCTCAGGCATTCCATGGTCGTTGTAACTCTGGCTTTCTGGCGAAACACCAGAGTCCACCAACCCAATAATGATACCTTCACCATAATTTGACACCTTCCAGGCAAGGGACTGAGGTGTAAGGCCAAGAAATTTGGATGAATGAGTTGTGTCCTGCTTAACAGGTAAGTCTTTGATGGAAGAAATGTAGCCTGGAGAATTTTTTAAAACCTCAAGCTCTGAAGGAGTGAGACTGGCACTGAAACCATTGATAACATGAGTATAACTGTAAAGCAGTTTAGAAGAGGCAGTCAGAGTGGCAGAAGTAGCCCTAGTGGTGCTATTATCAGAGACATCAATTATAGAAGCAAGAGTGGACAAGTACCAATGATACTGGCCTGAAAAGGCTTTGGGCATCACCGATAAATCCATGTGAACAATATAATTTTCGGGTTGTGATAATGTTTGAGTGAAAGGGAGGATAGTGATAACTGAAATCCACAACTTATACAAGGAAACACTGTCACGAGTCGCCATGTGCAATGAATAGTGGAAGGAGATGGTCTTGTAGGAGTGCACTGTGGTGAACTTGTCTGTGCTTTATATAGAGAACTGGAAAGTATGGAATCTCAATATCCTCCATGCATGTATAATTTTATTTTTAATTATTGGTATGTCCTGATTGTTACCTATTTTGTCCATATGGTATATAGTATATACTAGTGGACCTACCTCTATTCTTTGTTATCATGCAGAAGTCTTGATCAACGCGTTTTGATCCATGTGATTCCGGTATGATTTTGTGGAAAGTATTTTTTAAAAAAATATTTTTTTATTTTAAAATATAATTGAATAATTTTTAATTTTTATTTATTTTTAATATTAAAATATTAAAATAATAAAAAAAATATTAATTTAA
>Ga0307517_10002840_pt1 | contig 27516 bp, 13 predicted proteins | sample 23_EM_MG_FD_194515 | JGI IMG/M metagenome (GOLD analysis project Ga0307517, IMG submission 194515) | Populus trichocarpa ectomycorrhiza microbial communities from riparian zone in the Pacific Northwest, United States - 23_EM | ecosystem: Host-associated > Plants > Roots > Unclassified | place... | reverse complement strand
CATGTCTTAGCTTTCCAACAAGACCAATCTCGCTTGAAACGGAGTTCTATAACTCTAGATATAGTTAAAAATCTAAGGAGAGGTCGGAAAGTAACGGTCCAAAAAAAGACAGTAACAGTCGAAATGTTTGTTGATGAGCAATTTTGACTGTCTTGGAGGCAGAATTGTGTTCTCCTTCCTTCAGAGAGCTTGTAACCTCATGTCTTAGCTTTCCAACAAGACCAATCTCGCTTGAAACAGAGTTCTCTAACTCTAGATATAGTTAAAAATCTGAGGAGAGGTTGGACAGTAACAGTTCAATGTTTAGACAGTAACAGTTCAAAATTTAAACAGTAATAGTTCAAATATAAAGAAAGGAATGATAACTATTGTTGGACAAAGAACGACAATATTAATGGGTGTAATGAGAAAAACATAAAATATTAAGAAATGACTGAAAGAAAGACTTATTGGCTGTTGATATGGTTATTATAAAACATATCCTTGAGTGAGAAAAATTTATGAGATAAACCTGTGATTTGCAGGAGGGACTACAGGCGTGGTGCAATAGGAGCAGCAAGAGAGCACAAGTAGAGCTACTATTGCAGGTAGGTGAATCACACCTATACTTTCTAGTTAAATTCCATGATTTAATATATTACCAATGTGAAATGTGAATTACTGAATATATGTGTATTGAAGGTGAAAGGTTGTTGTGTGAATTGCCAAGTGATGAAATTATCGCTGAGAAAGGAAATATGAGAAGTGTGATTTGGGGCGTGAACCAGCATACATTTTGTGTATGTTAGGATCCCGGGTAAGGGGATCGCGACGTTTGGACTAACATACATTTAGTGTATGTTAGGATCCCGGATAAGGGGATTAAGCATGTATTGGCTAGCATACATTTAGTGTATATTAGGATCCTGGGTAAGAGGATCACCATGTATTGGCTAGCATATATTTAGTGTATGTTAGGATCCCGGGTAAGCGGATCACCATGTATTGGCTAGCATATATTTAGTGTATGTTAGGATCCCGGGTAAGGGGATCATCTTGCATCGACTCCTACGGGGTGATGATGATGATACCAGTGAGATTGGTATCGATAATGCGTTAAGCAGAAATAATCATGATTGATCTTATAAAATCTGAAATGGAGGTTGATAATGGGAAAGGGAACGGTTATTAATAGTTGAACTAGGAAGAGATTCTAATGAAAACTAGAAGGGAGAAGTGAACAAAATATGAATGCATGTTACCCTTTTTAAATTGTTAGATATTCGTGTTGTTATATTTATTGTGATATTCATGTTTCAATAATATGTATTTTGTTTCAGGACTATCGCATGCACGACAGGAGTAGATCCTAGTTTATGTTCCCTTCTTGTAATCTAGGTTCTAGGGAGTATACCATTGTATTTTGTAAACATGGAAATGTTTGTATAACTTAATTTGTATAATTAATGTTTAAACTTGATTAAATGAACTTAACTCTGTAGTTCATATAACCATATTTCATGTATGTGTATTTATATTTTTATTCATCCATAATAATATTTTGTTATATAATGTATATCATAAATATTATGGTTGATAGGTGTGATAATATTTGTGGGTTTGAAACCCAGGATGATTGGGTCGGGATTGAATTAGGAGATGCGAGTTATTAGAAGTGTAAATAGGTTACATGTCGATAACTTAGGACCTTCCGGTATAGGGGAGACTCTATCAAAATTTCGGTAGATTTTAATATGAAGACCATGATTATATATAGAAAAAAAAATTAATTACTCTGTTTTTCGGTTGACATGAGATTGTTGTTTTAATCCCGGAACGGAGGATGTTACAAGTAGGCACAGGCAATGGTGTGTATAGTACATGCAGTTGTACTCTAGATTTTGTCTTCTACAAGCAATGCATTGTTCACGGATTCATTGCAGATCCCCTTTCATCTTTGGCCAATAGAAATGTTTATGCAATACATCCAAAGTTTTTGCAACCCCAAAATGACCCATTAAAGCACCGCATGTGCTTCACGAGCAAGCAATTCACACAAAGAACTAGCAGGAACATGATCTATTCTCTTTGAACAAGTAACCATCCATCAAATAAAACTTATCAAAAGCTGAATGTCCATATGCATTATAAATCTCGGCAAAGTCAGAATCATCAGCATACAGTGCCTTCACATATTCAAAGCCTAGCAATCTAGTATTCATGGTGTTTAGAAGAACATGCATGAAAGTGCATTAGCCACTATTTCTCTTTTCCTTTCTTATACTTGATTATGTAAGGAAACGTTTCAAATGAATTCAACCCATTTTGCATGTCTCTATTCAACCTACCTTGTCCTTTCAGATGCTTCAAGGACTCGTAATCTGAATGGATTACAAACTCTTTTTTCCACAAGTAATGTTGTCATGTCTCAAATGATCTTACCAATGCATAGAGTTCTTTTTTGTAAGTGGGATAGTTTAAGGTCACTCCACTTAACTTCTCAATGAAATACGCAATAGGTCTCCGATCTTGCATCAAAACAACAGCTATTCTTATTCCAGATGCTTTCGTAAAGTCAGATAAAGCCAAAACAGGTGCAGAGCATAATTTCTCTTTCAAAAGAACAAAAGTCAATTCTTGTTCCTCCCCCCATTTAAACCCAACTGACTTCTTAAAAACTTCATTCAAGGGTGCAGGTAAGGTACTAAAATCTTTCACAAAACACCTATAAAAACTAGCTAACCCATGAAAACTCCTTACCTCACTTACCGATTTTGGAGTAGGCCAATCCCGAATGGCCTTAACTTTCTCCTCATCCATCTTGGTACCTTGTGCAATTACAACATAGCCAAGAAACATAATTTTCTCTATGCAAAAGATACACTTTTTAAGATTAGCATACAATTTGTCATTAAGCAACGCATTAAGTACATTATGCAAATGATCAAGATGCTTAGTTAAGTTCTTGTTATAAATCAGAATGTCATCAAAATACACAATCATAAACTTACCTATAAATGCACACAACACATAATTCATTAAATGCATAAACATACTAGGTACATTTGTAAGTCCAAACAGCATTACTAACTATTTATACAAATCATGCTTAGTCTTAAATGTTGTTTTCCACTCATCACCTTCTTTCATCCTAATCTGATAGTACCCACTTTTTAAGTCAATTTTAGAGAAAATACAGGATCCATGTAAATCATCTAACATGTTATTAAGTCTGAGAATATGATGTCTATACTTTATTGTTATGTTGTTGATGGCTCAACAATCAACACACATTCTCCATGTTCCATCCTTCTTAGGCACATGTAGCACGGGTACAACACACGGGCTCATACTTTCATGAATATACCCCTTTTCTATCAGCTAACCAACTTGCCTTTGAAGCTCCTTTGTCTCCTCATGATTGCTTCTATAGGCTGGTCGGTTACAAATTAAAGCTTCGAGTACGAAATCAATTTGATGCTCTATCCCCTTCAATAGTGCTAATCCGTTATGAATATCATCGGGGAACAAATCATCAAACTCCTGCAACAAATAAATAACAACATTAATCAAGATCGTTAGTATTAAAGTAAGTCTCTTTATACATAAGTAAAATCATTGGCTTTTTAGTGAAAAATGTAGATTTAACCTCACCCTCTCTAGCATAAAAATTGGGTTGTTTCTTTAGTTTTTCCATACAATTTGCATCACCGTTCCTGACTTTCTTCACTCCTCTTGTCTTACCTCCATTCTTAACTAGATTTGGGTGTTTTTAGTAGTGGCTAAATGGTTTGATTTGTTTAGAGTGTTGGCCGGATATTTGTTTGTGTTTGGATGGGTGTTAAATGGGTTGTAGTAGTCTTTTGGGTTTTGGTCGAATCTGATTCTCTTCTCTCCCCTTGTTCCTCACATTGATTTTCTCTCATAATAGCCTCATGCTCACTTTTTAGCTTTATTTTATCATCATACACCTGTTTAGGTGTAAGAGGTACAAAAGTGATATAATGGTATACCTACTTTTAACCCCATTATAAATTGTCTTCCTATCATATTGACATGGTCTCCCCAACAAGATGTGACTTGCTTGCATCGGTACCACATCACACAAAACTTTATCAACATACATCCCCATCAAAAATAGAACCACAATTTGTTTAGTCACTTTCACTTCACCACTATCATTCAGTCATTGCAATCAATATGGTTTAGCATGCTTAACAGTACACAAATTAAGTTTACTAACAAGGGTGGTTCTACAAACATTAACACAGCTTCCATTGTCTATAATTAAACTACACACCTTGTTTTGTACATAGCAACATGTGTGGAAGATGTTCTTTCTTTGTTGATTACTTTCATTTTCCTTGATTTGAACCTAAAGTGTTCGCCTTATAACTAAGGACTCCTCAATCAGTAATGTTAAGCCTTATAACTAAGGACTCCTCAATCAGTAATGTTAACTCATCCCATCATTATCCTCCAATGGTGGCATGCCTTCACAATCAGATCTAATACTTTTAGATTCGACATCACCATTATCTCTAATCATCATGATTCTCTTGTTTGGACACTCCGAAGCATAATGTCCATGTCCCTAACACCTAAAACCTTCGGATTTCAAGAACTGTGAGATTTATTTACCTTTTCTTTTCAATTTATATGATGAATGAATATGTTTGTTTTCCTATGCTTATTTCTTAGGATTGTTTATTTTAATTGCTACAGCGGACTCTAAGTTATTATTGTGAACAATCTATTGCTAAGTTTGCTATCAAAACCAGAGTTGTGATATATGAACTTGTGAAGCAACTAAGTTTAATAATCATAGCGGATCTATGTTATTAATCTTAGGGAAAACATTCGATCAAATCAAACATGAACTGCGGACAATTATGTTGTCTAGATTAATCAACTCATCTAGTTCTTAAGGCTACCATTGAATTTTAATTACTAGTGCGGACACTGTGATTGTTTGATGGTTAGGGTGAATTATGCAACGGATCTGTTAACTAACCAATGTTAAGAAAAGATAAGGATTCATAATATATTTGATGTTTCGTTTTAATGATCGATTATGATTTTCGTAGGTGGATGTTTACTTGAAACCAAGGTTTGTTCTCTTAATAGTTTTCTGATTTATTTAATTTATCTTAATTGTTTAATTCTGTTATAGTCTAGATAATCTCAAAATTCCCCCCAATTGCATATCGTATAGCATAAAAATTTGAACTAAAACCTCCTCATGGGATCGACCCCTTGCTTGCTCTATACTATCTTGTTTATTTAAGCTAGGGTAATTAATTTGTGCGAACGCGACATCGCAACATTTCTACCAAAATTTTGGCAGAGTCTCCCATATACTAGAAGGTCCCAAGGTGTCGACAAATTCATATTACACTTTCAATTTCATTTCACAACCTGATCCAATCATCCTGGTTCTCAACTCAACTATATCTTATTCAATAACATCATACAATTCAAGTTCACAAAATAACAATTCATAATTCAATTGTTACATCATATCATCATATAAACTATATCTTGCATAATAACATCATATAATGTTATTCAAGTGAAGGATTCGATTTCAACTATAAACATGCATGGGTAAATAGGTACTTAGAATTACAAACATTATATTAAAGTCATACATCCAAATTTATGGGTTAATATTACTTTTCAAGTTTTAGGAGATAAGTCTCTTAATTTACAAATAATTACATGACCGAAAGCAAAAGATAACTAAACTAAGATCACACCTAACATGACCCTGATGAACCTGAAATATAAAAATTAACATGTACATATAAATATAAAAAGGTAGTAACAAACAATAACAATGACAAGTAATAATTTCTATGGAATTTCTTTTTATATATAAAATTAGGCATAAACCTCTTTTACAACATAAATTTTCTATCTATTACCAATATCCATTTACTATCCTATCCCATTTGCCAAGAATAATTTCATCTGGGAAATCTCAACACAACTCAATGGTTTCAAACACCATCTCTTTATGAATCAATTCTCACTCGATACCAAGATATTCCTCTCTTGGTATCATTAGCTTATCCCATTCTTTTAGAATAACTGATCAATACTTTTTCTCCTATTTCCCGGAAGGTAATTGCCAATACTATTGAATCTCACTAGTATAATTAGTCTCCCAATATCGGGTTAGACTAATTAATTCCATTTAAGTGCTGATATCAATACAACCAATTGATATCATTAACTATTCCTACCCCGGAATAGTTAATCAATTCTTATCCATATCTAGTTTACCATCAAAGTTATCGATGTTAAGAACCGTTGACATCATTAGCCTCCTTACCCGGGGTAGCTAATCACACTAGAAATGGTTGTCGATACCAATGTGACCCATTGATATCATTAACTATTCTTGACCCGAAATAGTTAATCAACTTATCTTTTTCCCATAACCAGGAGTAACCATGCCGATGTTAGAAATCTTTACTAACATCATTAGTCACCCAATTACTCGGGATAGACTAATCAATTTAAAGAATGCTGGCATCAATGGAACCCCATTGATACCATTAGTTATCCAAACCCGGATAGCTAATCAATATCATCTGAAATGTCGGTACCAATGGAACCCTGTTGATACCATCAGCTATCCAAACCCGGATAGCTAATCAATGTCTTCTTAACCTTCTATTTGTATCGATCCCCTTTCATTCTTCTTATTAACATCATATATATTGTAACCACGATTGCTAAATATCATTCACATATAAACTTAGTTACAGACACTACGGTCACTAAGCATCATTCACATAACCTTGGTCACCCTCATCACAGTGTCAACTATCAATTTATGCCTTTAGCCACCCTCATCATGGTGCTAAGTATCATCGTAATGTATCCTTAGCCACTGAGGCATGTAAGATAATCACGTATATTCTATAGTTATCATGGCTAATTCGATACCTATCAATGTATGCAGGGTAATCATATGCACACAAGATACTCATGTTCGTTCAAACATTATCCTAACTAACTTGATCCATACCTTTACACGCAAGGTACACATTTTCATTCAAACACTATCCGAATTAATTGATCTATACCGTTGTACTCAAGGTACTCATCTCATTCCAATAATATCATCACAAGTTTAATACATATCAATGTACGTAAGGTACTCGTATCCATTCTAATTATATCATAACTATTTGATACACATCAATGTACGCAAGGTACTCATATTCCTTCCAATATTTATCGAAGCAATACAACAATAAATTCTGAAATGTATCAATGAACTTACATAAATTGAAAAGACAAGGTGTGATGCACCTACTTGTTTCCCCAACCGACCGAGTCCCTTCAACTACTGATGACCCTGCTCCAGGCATCTCTTCTATTTGAGAATCAAGAGATACAATTAGTACCCTTTTATAATTTTATCACAATGTGCATTCTCATACTATTGCAATCTCATTCACATGAATTCGTCGCCATGTTTTAATTTTAATTTCCGATTATTTCCTTCAACTACCTCATTACAATTCCTAGATTAGTTTTCACCCGAGAACATTGTTTACCATTTAATTCGTAAGTAAGTTATAGACTTTAGTTTTAAGTGTGGCTTGGTTTCTTGAAAAGGTGAGACACGGTTCAACAACTCTACTGAAGAATAGAAAGCCCAGTTATACCCTTAACACCCCTGAAATTATTTGTTATAGTACTCAACATAATTTATCCAATACAAGATAGTTTGACCCTTCGTCCAATTTCAGTCCATATCTGGAGTTATATAACTCCAAATTACACAATGTCAGTTTTGTTTGAAAAATAACATCCATACCTATAACCTTTGTGAGAACCTAATCTAGAATTTTATCATTTGAGTGTCGTAACCTCAGCTGAAATGTGGGTGATCAAACTTATAACGCCCCACACTTTCATAAGTGTTTAAAGTTACTTTCCTACGATTTGGAACGTAAAAATACTAGTATTTTTTTTTCAGTTTTCATATCAAAATCTATCAAAATTTCCATCGAAATTTCGGCAAAGTCTCCCCTATACCGGAAGGTCCAAGTTATCGACATATACCCTGTTTACACTTCAAATATCTTACATCTCATAACTCAATCATGACCCAATCATCCTGGGTCTCAATCCCACAAGCATCATCATCATCATCACAACCACAACATATATAACATACATTGAACAACAAATATCATTATAGGGAAATAAATGAGATAAACACGCATACATGAAACATGATTATATGAATTTAAGAATTAAGTTCATCTATTCAAGTTTAAACATCAATTATACAAATTAAGTTATATAAAAGTTATAATATTACAAAATACAAGGGTATACTCCCTATAACCTAGACTACAAAAAGTGAACATAAGCAAAGATCTACTTTTGTCGTGCATGCGATGGTCCTAAAACAAAATACATATTATTGAAACATGAAAATCACAATAATATAGCAACACAAATATCCAACAATTTAAAAAGACAAACATGCATTCATATTTTATTCACTTCTCCCTTCTGGTTTTCATTAGAAACTCTTTCTCCTTCAATTACTAAAAACTGTTTCCTCTTCCATTATCAACCTCTATTCAAGATTTCATAAGATCAACCATGATCATTTCCACTTAACACATTACCAATACCAATTTCACTTATATCATCATCACCTCGTAGGAGTCGATGCAAGGTGATCCCCTTACCCGGGATCTTACATGTATGCTAGCCAATATATGTTGATCCCCTTACCCGGGATCCTAACATACACTAAATGTATGCTAGTCAACACATGCTGATCCCCTTACCCGGGATCCTAACATATACTAAATATATGCTAGTCGAAACACATATTGCATTTCTCATATTTTCTTTGTTAGTGGTACTCCCATCACTTGGCAATGCACACAAGGGTAGTTCACCTTGAACACACACATACATTCAGAATACTATCCGAAATAACAACATCATTACACTACCTTCCATCTTTTCACTTAATATCCAACATTGCAAATTCACATCTCACATTATTAACATATTAAATTCTTGAATTTAACTAAAACGCTTAGGTGAGGATCGCTTACTTGCAGTAGAAGCTATACTCGTGCTCCCCTGCTGCTACTGTTGCACCACACCAGTGGTCCCTCCTACAATCATAGGCTCATCCCATAAGTTTTCCTCATTCAAGAATATGTTTTATAATAATCATATCAACAGCTAACAGATCTTTCTTTCAATCATTTTTTTTCTTTATATTTTACGTTTTTCTCATTACATCTATTAATATTGTCGTTCTTTGACCAACTATAGATATCATTCCTTCGTTTATATTTGAACTGTTACTGTTTAAATCTTGAACTATTACTGTCTAACTGTTACTATCTAGACATTGGACTGTTACTGTCCAACCGTTACTGTCTAGAAATTGAACTATTACTATCTGATCTCTTCTCAGATTTTTAACTATATATAGAGTTATAGAACTTCGTTTCAAGCGAGATTGGTCTCGTTAGAAAGCTAAGACTTCGTGACTACAAGTTCTCTATAGGAAGGAGAACCTTGTTCTGCCCCCAAGACAGTCATAATTGCTCATCAACAAACATTGGACTGTTATTGTCCTACTGTTACTGTCTAGAAATTTAACACTTACTGTCCGACCTCTCCTTAGATGTTTAACTATATCTAGAGTTATAGAACTTCATTTCAAGCGAAATTGGTCTCGTTAGAAAGTTAAGACATGAGGCTACAAGTTCTATGTAGGAAGGAGAACCCAGTTCTTCTCCCAAGATAGTCAAAATTGCTCATAACCAAACATTAGACTGTTATTGTCAAACTGTTACTGTCTAGAAATTGAACTGTTACTGTCCGACCTCTCCTCATATTTTTAACTATATCTAGAGTTATAGAACTTCGTTTCAAGCGTGATTGATCTCGTTGGAAAGCTAAAACAGGAGGCTACAAGTTCCCTGTAGGAAGGAGAACCCAGTTCTTCCCCCAAAATAGTCAAAATTGCTCATCAACAAACATTGGATTGTTACTGATGCGAACACTAATGGAATTTAATGGTATTCGCGACCCCAATATCAATCTAACCCAAGTTTGTTGAGATTTGAATGAGCTTATCACAATGGAAGACTTGCTTCAAGGCAACAAGACTATAAACCAACTCGATCACAACGCCTACACCTGGAGACGAACAAAGGAAGTATAAATTCACAACAAAGAATGGTCAATTCTTTGAAGAGTTGAAAGTTCAATCAAGAACCAAGATTGAGCAACCTAAAGTCGGCTACAATGTTGAACATATCATCAAAAGTCTGCCCTAAAATTATTCCTAAAAAGTATTTAAACTCCAAGCCAAAACCATACTTTCCCTAATGGGTCTCACATAAACCCAATTTAAATAATAATCAACCCAAACTAAAACTAGCCCAAACTAATTAAAATAAAAAAAATAAACAAGTCTAAAATCCAAACAAATTGTCTCCTCTCAAAATAAATAAAGTTTGATAGCCCAACGAATTAAATAAGACAAGTTCGTTGTTTCCGCATTCTGTCTGGCAGCAGCAAGGCCCAACTTAAAATGGATGGTTCTCTCTTTTCTTAATGAATTAGAAGGTGTGCTATATACCGTTGGAAAGGTATGGAAATCTAGTTTCCAGCCCAACTAGAATCACATCAAAATTCGATCTGTAGCTCCAGTTATGACCAAAAGAGTAACGAAAGGTCAAACTCTCCGAATCTAGTCTTCTTCTCCCAATCCTTGTGTAATGGTCTTGGTTCCACCAACAAGCCCCTCTTGAACATGAATCAGATTAATCAAGGCTTGTTGTTTATTATTACAAATCCTCTTGAAGTCCACCTTAGCCCATGTATCTTGAAGAAGTCCATTGAAAGCTTCTTTGAACTTCTTAGCCCTAAGCCTAGTAACTGGACCAACTAGAACCTCCAATGGATCCTTTGATGATTGGATCACATCAGTTACTATCCAACTGTTACTGTCTGACCTCTCCTCAGATTTTTAACTATATCTAGAGTTATAGAACTTCGTTTCAAGCGAGATTGATCTTGTTGGAAAGCTAAGACACGAGGCTACAAGTTCTTTATATGAAGGAGAACCCAGTTCTACCCCCAAGACAGTCAAAATTGCTCATCAACAAATATTAGATTGTTACTGTCTAGAAATTGAATTGTTACTGTCCGACCTCTCCTGAAATTGTTAACTATATCTAGAGTTATAGAACTTCGTTTCAAGCAAGATTGGTCTTGTTGGAAAGCTAAAACATGAGGATACAAGTTCTTTATATGAAGGAGAACCCAGTTCTACCCCCAAGATAGTCAAAATTGCTCATCAACAAATATTAGACTATTACTGTCTAGAAATTGAACTGTTACTGTCTGACCTCTCCTGAAATTGTTAACTATATCTAGAGTTATAGAACTTCATTTCAAGCAAGATTGGTCTCGTTGGAAAGCTAAAACATGAGGATACAAGTTCTCTGTAGGAAGGAGAACCTAGTTCTACCCCCAAGACAGTCAAAATTGCTCATCAACAAAGATTAGACTATTATTATTCAACTGTTACTGTCTAGAAATTGAACTGTTATTGTCCGACCTCTCCTCATATTGTTAACTATATCTAGAGTTAATGAACTCCATTTCAAGCAAGATTGGTACGAGGCTACAAGTTCTCTGTAGGAAGGAGAACTCAGTTCTGCCCCCAAGACAATCAAAATTTCGCATCAACAAATATTGGATTATTATTGTCCAACTGTTACTATCTAGAAATTGAACTGTTATTGTCCGACCTCTCCTCATAATTTTAACTATATCTAAAGTTATAGAACTCCGTTTCAAGCGAGATTGGTCACATTGGAAAGCTAAGACATGAGGCTACAAGTTCTCTGTAGAAAGGAGAACCCAGTTCTACCCCCAAGATAGTCAAAATTTCTCATCAACTAATCAGTCTTGCTGCCTTACAGAGTCAGTCATGACTCAGTCTCAGTTGATGACCCATAACTGGAGTTCTACAGCTCCAAATTGAGCAAGACCAATTTTCTTAGTTAACTAACATCCAAAACTACAATTACTATGAAGGAACCTAATCTTAATTCCCTCATCCTCCTACTCAAATTCTCTCCAAAAGTCAGGAGACGAATCTGTCCAGATTCATCAACCTTTCCCTTTACTCACAACATCCACAATTTAACTTTTTCTCATTTTAACACAATTAAACACACATCATCAAGTTATCAAATTAAACATCCTCCTCCTTTGATGCCTAATTGACCGAAAGCATGGCCTTAAGGAACCAAGAGTTCCCTCATTCTTTTCATGCTAATTTCATTTAATTCACACACACATTCATATAAAGAAAACAACCTATTATAATAAATTCATTAAGGAAAACCACAATTTCCCCCCTTTTCCTCTTTGCTATTCATATGGTCGGCTAACTTTCCTTGCCCCCACTCATGTGGCTGGCTTTTTATATCAATCCGAGTTGTTATTAGAGATTAGGATAACAAGCACAATAACCTTATACATTTTTATTTTTATTTTTTATTTTTTTGATTTTGGAGAGGTATTCACCCCCCCTAAACATACACTTTCAGGGCTGTCACAACAGCCCCAAAGTCTTCCAAAAATTAAGTCTCTTTAATGCTTCATTTCTTTTTCATTTTAAGGCTGTTTCAGTTCATAAAAAACCAATTTTGACAACAGTTTCAATCAACCATACATAACAAACGAATAATATTCCAAAAAATCCATATAGTCAAGTTATAATGCATTATTATGAGTATAACATATCCAAATATCAACTTCATCAAATGGTGACATTTCTAGAAACATGGGTTTAATCGAACCAACCTCAAACTTGCACACCTACTGTGCAAGAAGCACAACCTCTATACCGAGTGTTTGTTTCTGATCACCACCATTCAGAATCTAGAAAGAATTAGGAAGAACAACATATCCAAAGCATAGCCTGATCCAATGGTGGCTGGAGGAGAAAACAGTCGGCGACGAAGACTGTCCACAAGTGTATTTTCCCAGAAATTTTCCTCCCACGATATCTCTCAAACTCGACTGATAGAGAAGATCCCTCCGGTGAAAATGTACAATACATGGAGGAGAACAACATATCCGAATATCGTTCTGATCCAACAGTGGAAGGTGGAGTTATAGCTGTCATATTTTCTGCCATCAATATGTCTTCTCTCCAGCCTCTTTCTAAACTCTCTCTTGCTCTTGCAAGTCACTCCAAGAGAGAAAATAGAATGATATTTATAGTGCTATCATCTTGTTAATTGCACATTTATCCCCACCCCTTTTTATCATTTGTACATAAATTTCTAACATTCTGTTATTTGAATATTGACCTCTCTTGGTCTTACGTATTCATTTTGTCCCCACAAATGTTTTTCTTTTCAACAATTTAGTATTATATTCACTTTTCATTTCATTAATTTCACTTTATCTTGATTTAGGTTTCTTTAATTTAATTTAACATATTTTACTATTAATTAAATTTCTCATATTTTAATAATCTAGAAAAAATTATAACCGGGGTTTACAAAACTGTTCAATCCCAATATATGGATTGGACAGCTAATATCTCCCTTTTCTACTATCAATAATCTGGCCAAACATGCCTAAGGAAAGACACCAAGGATTTTCTTCAATTTAAATCATAATTAGCATGCTTTTTATAGTTAAACGCAAATCAAGCAACCATATTTTCCATTTATTTCATTTTTGCTAACCTAATTTAAACAAACGTTTCAGTAAGGTTCAAGTTTCTCCTAACTCAATCAGAACTAAATATAACTTCTCGTTGAATTCTCTAAATCCCACTCTCCACTGTTCATAATGAAGAGCTCATCAATATGACGAACATATCCAAAATTGAGTAGGATCCAACGGTGGAAATTGCCAATGATCGTGACTAACCTGCAGGCAGGTTTTCCTTGAAATGTTACGAGGGCTATATCTCTCATACAAACCTAGAACGTTCAGATCCCATTGGTCAGATGTTAGAGGGTGGTGAGGAGTATAATATATCTAAAACCCAGCCCGATCCAACGGTGCAATACAGAGATATAGACATTTGAGTTTCTGCTCTCAAGGTACTCTCTCTCTCTCTCATTCGGCTATCCTAGGTATTTTCTGCATGATTTTTCTATTTATATATCAAATCTATCCATATTTACTAAAACACCTTTATGTCAAATTTGGATACCTTTTTCGTTCAACCAAATGCCTTTTCTCAGTCCGTTTTTAAAATACCATACGGAAAATCTTTATCTCTAAAATTTCTTTCCTAATAATTCAATATTATTCCATTTTGTTTTTTTTTAACTAACCCATCTCATTTTTTGTTCTAAATTATCAATAATTTTATAACGTCATAAAATTTGATCGAAGGTTTACAATTTACCACCATTTCTATTTTATTTCTTACTATTCAATTCATCATGTGAAGTCTTTTGTTGGAGTTTTACAGAGTTTCCACTAAGTCATCTGCACATTTCAATTATAAATTTTTGGGGTTTCACATTTTCACTCTAATAAGCTCAATACGTCTTTTACCTCACAACTTGTTTTCTTTTGGTTCTTTAGGAACTGAAATCAACAAATCAAAGTTAGTAGCCTTCACAGTGCAATCCAATTATAATTTTTAGACTTAAGAATCAATAAATATACTAAAAACAAAGCAAAACAAAACTATAATTATGATTTTGCGAGTAACAATGCAAATTTGTACGAATTATGGATGAAATAAAGACACAAAATAAAACAAAAGCGAAAATTAGTGAAAACAATTACTTGACTCCTAAATAACCCAATTATTATAGAAACAAAAATATTTGGATGAAAACAAATAGTAAGGATCACGTTTTGGAACTTGACGTAAATCTAACATGTTACGCAATTTTTTACATACCATAATTGAAAACCAGACCAAACGATATCAGAATGACCTCTAATTCAATATTTAGTATTCTGATAAAAAAAAACAACAAATATCAATTTATAGGTCGTTCTCTTATGTCTAGGCACCCAAACCCCTTGTATGATCAGTTTGCAGCAAAATTGAATCTCAAATTAAAACCTCAAGCAAACGATATCAAAATAAACTCAAATTTAATAAATAGTTTGATATCACCCCTGGTAAATAGAATATGAAGTTTCAATTGATTCTTAGGTGGTGTGCTTATAGTTTACTAAGAGTTGTATTTTTATTACATAATTGAATCTCGAATTAAAACCTCAAGCAAAATTTATCAAAATAAGCCCAAATTTAATATAAGATGCAATCTTACCCCCAATAGATAGAATTTGAAGTTTCAATTGGTTGTGAGGTGCTTTGCTTATGGTTCACTAAGAGTTGTGTTTCTATGGTAGAATTGAATCAACCTTCAAATTTTATCTTATCTCTTTTTTCTATGCTATTGATATGATTAAAGACAGTAACAAGATGAAATATAAGTCTCTTTTTTTTCTTAGATTTCACAGACACAAAGAACCAAATGAATGACGCAAACACTAAAAAACTTAAAGCAACACTAAGAAAATGAAAATAACATAAGGATATGACCTTGTTTCAGAGCCTAGCTCCGATACCAACTGATGAGAACCTCGTGATCACATGGTCACATAACCCACAATCAAGATTGAAATATAATCCTAGAAAGCTGAAATAGGTCTGATAGGAGTGTGACACAACAAAAACCTGCCTCAAGGCACCAATACTATTGGAATGAAGTCGAATGACACCACAAAGCTAGTTAATCTTCGATAAGTCATATTCAGTTCATTCAAGAACTAAAGAATACAAGAATCACTCACACGTTAAAACTAAAAAATTCAGAAATCTTATTCATCAATCGTTGCCGAAATTTAGGTTACATGAGTTTAAATAGTTCTTGAAAAATTAACCCTAATGGATTTACCCTAGTGGACTGATTTAGCTCACTTACAAAACTGACCCAAAAACCTTAAACTAAAAAGCCTATTACCTAATTCAAACAAACCTTGGATCCTAGCTGGAAAAAAAAGTATTAATTAAACCCAAACAGGCCTTGGGTTGTAGCTAACAAAATAAAATAAAGCCCATAATATTAAATCTATGTTCTGCCGTGAGAAAAAGAGAAGGAAAGAAAATATTACAGAACTGATTCAAAGCTTATTTATAGCTTTACATGTAGCCCATTAACCCTAGAAACTAAAGGAGAAGGTAACCACCCATGTTGTTTCCAAGTTGTAGTAGGATTCTTTTGTTTCTTTTCTTGTGTTTTCTCCTCACCTAACAAGGAAACAAACAAAATAATAAATCCTAATACTTACAGGAAATAATTAATGTTCTCATACATAATAGGAAGTTCAAAACTAATTAGGAATCCATAAAACACATAGAAACATCATAAACACAAGGCTGGTCGAAAAATTAGAAAATTGTCAGCTTTGTTGTCAAAACCTCATGGCCCAAACAAGGTTGGACTAAACCCCTCTTGCACATGGATAAGATGTACTAAGGCCTCCTCTTGACACTCCAATGGACCTTTTAAATTTGACTTGGTTGAAACCTTCAAAACCAATGCATTCAATGCCTTAGTCTTGAACCGAGTCATTGGCCCATTTGAAACATGTAATGGGTCCTTGCTGGTGTTTGTGGGCTGATCCACATCACTGTCTCTATCTTTTGTATCGGGGTAATAACCAAACGCTATCTTAGAGCTCCTATCATGTCTTTTGGTCATGATATATTGACCTTATTTTGCTTATTATACTTTCTTATGGCTGTTGATTAATAATAAGGGTTTCTTTAGATTGCGAACACATGAGAGTTTGTTTTTGCGGAACTTGTTTTTAAAAGTGTTTGTTGTTTTAAAAACAAAATACTAATTGGTCCATGCGCTATGTTATTGATCCATTTTATTTTTTCAATAAAATATTTAAAAGTCACAAGCGTGTTTTTTTAAAATAAAAATAAAGAGAAATCTAATAACTCGGGTTATAGTCCCGACCAACTAAATAAGCTAGTTTTATTTAAATCATATGGGGAGAGAGAGAGAGAGATAAGAGATGGCAATATATATATATATATATATATATATATATATATATATATATATATATATAAAAAGCGATCACAATAACATGGGAAAAAAAATATTTTTTTCAAGAGCAAAAAGATAAGTTATTTACTTGATTGTATTTGATGAATTTGTTTATTAAAATCGATTTGCAATAGAAATCAACACTCACATAAAATTTACTAAATAAAATAAAAGGAGAGAAATATTATGAAAGGCTGCATACATTAAAAATAAAATAATATTTAATCTATGTAAAATATATATATATATATATATATATATATATATATATATATAAATTACAAATGAATCATATTAATCTCTTAAAAAATTAAACACACCCAAAATAATTACAAAATAATTGCTATTTAAAAAGGCTAAAAAAACAAAAAACAAAATCACAAAGAAGAGGTATTAATTAAAACATAAATTTAAAAATTATTTTTAAAAAGACGTAGAAAAATGTATTACTAAAAAAAATGAAAATTAATAAAAACAAATAAAATAATGAGACCAGACGTTGTGAGCCTGGTAAACCAGGCCAAGCGTCTGGCCCGCCAAGAAAGGGCTTGCGCACAGGCCTGCAAGTTCAGGCCGACGCACACATGCCTTTAATTTTTTTATTTAATGGGCGGACAACATATTCTTTGATAAAAAAGACGACGCGTCGTTTATAATTCCCTAGATTACAGTCACTATGGAGACTGAAAAAACATGGTTGTTGTTTTTTTAACCCAAAAATTCATTTTCAACTCATTTGTTTTACCCAAAACACCTAGAAAACACCGTTGGAACCTTGTTAAACCAATCCATGTCCTCCACAAACACAAAAAATCTTCCCAAAACCCATAATCACCTGGAAACAGAAAACCCTTTTTGAGCTCAAATATGTTTTTTTAGGCGATTTCAGGTAAAAAAAACACCTAATCTTAACTCTCCTCATCATATAAAATTATTTTTTACAAACATCGTCTGTTTTAGCGGCGAAAATCATCTCTAACGAAAACTTTTTCTCTATATGTTGGAATCCAACGACCCCCTCTCTCTCTCCTCCACAAAATATGGACTTAAAAAGAGAAAAATAAAGTTTGGTATCAAAATTAGATTTTTAAAAATGAGAGGGATCAGTTATCTAATATCTAAAAAAGATGGGGGACTAAAATGAACTTTTCAAATAAATTTCAAAGTCGCCACCTATTTTATCCGCTCTTTTCACTTAAGTACTCTATATTTTAATTTAGCCCTCCCTCTAAAAAAAATACAATTGGGTGCTAATTTAGGCGTAAAATGACTCAATTATGCAAAAACAAAAAAGTTTAAGGATCAAATTGAATTTTTTTAAAAAAATCACTATTAAAATCCACAGTGATATGTGAAAGTATGAACAGTAAAATAGCTATAGTAAAACCTCTATCTCTTTTATTTTATATTGTAATTAAATTGAAGTTTTTTAAATATTTTTTTATGATTTTAAAAACTATTTTTTAATACTTTTTGATGTTTTTGAGAATTACTATTTTTGGCTCAACTATAGAGGAAAAGATTGTTTGATTAACAAAATAATCTCTTTTTTTTATTATGTCCAATATATAATTACATTTCAAACCTGGAAAATAATCTGTTTTTCATTTACATATTTCTAATTTTCATTTATTTTACATACAAAAATCTTTCAATTTAACTTCAAGTAATATAAAGAATAAAAAAAACATTTTTTAATATTTTTTGAATACTTTCACAAAAAAACACCATACATTACAAAACTCAACTCACGTACAATGTGGGGAACCCACCTCTACAAACCGCTAATTGAAGTCCTTCTCTTCTTTTCCTTTAATTTTGGTTTTATCTTAGAGAAGATTAGAACCTTTTGTTGAAGTTACTGGCTACTCACAATTGTCCACGTGTGCATAAGCACATCCCACTCATCCAATCCAACACAAGAAGATCCAAGACGTCTTGTATTTGTCTCTTGAATTTTACACAAGGTAATGAATTTCCATTTTGCATGTCGAGGAAAATTGGGAATGGTTCGAGAAAAAAGAAAGGAGCAACAGTTCATAGTTTTCTTTAATAATCTAACACTGCGAAATTGTGCAACACTCTTGTTCCTCCAAAGTTCCAAAACGACTCATGATTTGCTCTAATAACAAAATACTCGATACATCAACATGGAACATGGCATAATTATCAAATCATACAAGCCAAGCTTATTAAACAACAGAAGAAAGCAAATATTTGAAATCTAGGCAAAAATTGTATTATTGTTTTAGAACCACTCTTCCAAAGAAAAGCATTGTGCTATGGGTGACAAAGCCTGCATACTTTTTACACATAAACTAGTCGTGCATATAAGTATTGATAACCTCCATTCTTCATTATTTGCTGGGAGCTTGCTTCATTCTACACTGTTTGTTCATGCTTATTGTTGAAGCTTATAGTTCCTATGCGGAGTATGGAATGCTCAAGGCCATTCTTTGGCATAGCCAAGGCCTTTCTGGATCCGGGTCAATGAAACAATGCATCAGAAATTGATCTGCCTCTTCATCTATCAGTTCTCTTGACCATGTCACTCGTTTTGATGGGCAACTACCTGGCCCAAAGCACCTGCAATTTCAACTAAAGCAGTCACATAATGCAAAAACATGTCTTCCTATTAACTAGCATCATACACTGGAAGAAGTAAACAGAAAGAAGCAGGTCATTAAAGGGTTTTTTATTTTTTATTTTTTATTTTTTGCGACAGAGATCTAGCATGAGAATAAAATTAATTATTACATGATGGCAATTCTTCCTTCAAGAATAGTAAAAGTTCATCAAATATCAGGCAAAGCCAAAGGTTATTTGTCAGTCTTAGGCTTACTTGAGAACATCTGCATATGGTTCATTAGATGAAAATTTTATTTAACGTTATTTGTCAAATCTCAAAAATAGCAATCTGCCAAAGTCAAACGATGCATGATGATTTAAACCAAAATACCTGTACTCATAAAAGCAAGCACTTCTCTCATTTTCTGCTTTACCCCAGTTGTTCCATCCTACATGTCTGATACAATGATCCATGTATGTGTATGCAAAGACCACTCTTCCAAAGGGTCCCCATGGACGTCCAAGGTACATATATGAAGTCCCTCCATTACCAGTAATCACGCATCTGCATGAAAGTGATAACTAATTACAGCAGCACAAACCATCACAAGAGAGAATACCAAAAGAACCAAGATATGTTCTCCTAGCCAGACATAACCCTACAAGAATAATGTATTAAAGGTGATGGTATTGATATAAGCAAATTGTCCCAGCAAGGTTTCAGTAGGCAAAAGTTACAGGGACTATTATCTCATATAAGATGACAACTATAGAGTAACAAAACCAAGTTTCTGAGACACAAGGTCATATGACATGGGCTGAAAATCAAATATTCTGAGTGAATGAAGAAAGTGATGAAAAATCAGAGGACTCTGATTTTGCATCTCATATGTGTGTGTGTGTGTGTGTGTGTGTGTGTGTAACCGTTTTCCATCTTTAATCAGAAATAACAGATTAAATAACTGTACAATTCTACTTCAGCAATGAATCACATAGTTTATGACTTCAAGCCCAATATTTGGAATAAACGTGGGATATCAAAAACAAAGGAAAGTCTCCTAAATAAACATTGACAATGTCATTAACCTGGACTTATAGAAACACCAGATATAAGTAGTGAATGTTACATAACTATAGATTTAATTGGAGAAACATACCAAAACCATGAATGTTAACTGCATAATACAACAAAACCAGGTAACTTCTACCTTACATGCTGCATTACTACTTAGGAATAAACTACATGGTCAACTTAATATAAAACGAAGAACAAACATGAAATGTTTGGCAGGAAAAAAAAAACAATGTAATGGGAGAAAAATGAGCACAGATTCCTTTTTCCACTGCATTACATTGCATTGCATTACATCCAACCAGAGTGAAAAAGGTATTGACATGGTTGTTGGAAGTAGTACTAGAAGAATGACAAGTAACTTTCTCTTTGGAAGACAAACCTACATTGGAAATCTGACAATTAATAACTATAGGTACCTGGTTGTTCTAAAAGATGTCAAAATGAGAAGGTTTTAAAGTCCGGACACTTCAAAATTGTCCTCCAAAGGATATTTAAAAATGTCCTCAAGAGGCTCCTAGTACAATTCTGTAAACATACAGAAATCAACAATTTAATTTCCAACTAATCTATTTGGAGTCCACTAGTCTAGGATCATGATTCATCTCTGGATAAGACGCAAATTTCCTATGTTTATCAACATCATGCTATAGAAATCTCAATAACTATAGGGATAAAGACTGCAGCTCGATGCCAATAATGCACCAAAACTACTCTCTTTGGGTTAGGGAGCAGATATGAAAACTGTAAGGACCTGTACAGAGTTTTTGAAATTGATAAGAGTTTAAAATGCCAGCACATTTTCATCACATAGAAATTCATGTTGATTCATATTGAAAAAGCTATCAGACAGCTTACAAATATTATTGAGTCAGTACAACGCTGTCCAACTTCTCCAGAAAAAAGATGCTAACATTGCAAAAACCTTGACTGAGAACTTAATGGGAGGCAGGAACAATTGAAAATAAAGGTGAAAGCCAATAAAAACATACCTCAAAAAGACATAACCAGTTGACTCCTGAGAAGATTTTCTGCTTTGAGCAGTTATAAAACCTGCTGACTTGCAGTGAATATGACAATGTTCCAAGAGAGCAGTGCTGTTCCCAAAGATAAAGTCCACACTTCCTTCAATGTAGCAATCTTTCAAATACTGCTTCCCATAATGCAAATAGAGAGTATCCTACAATAAGAAAATACATGAGCGGGTGCTTTTGGGTTTTTGTACATACAATACCTCCTCCTATAGTTCAGAAACCCAATAATACACATGCAGGATACCAAAGCATACACACTGGCTCAATTATTGACTCACAAATTGTTAGCCTTAGCCATCAGAATCCTAGAGAATCAATAGAACAGTGAGCTCATCCATTTTATTATCTACTTCCCACTTATAGGAACACGCCCATTCTTAGATGTTTCAAACCAATTCATGATGTTTTCCAATTACAGCATAGCTCGAATAGCATGCCTGCAATTTATCAATGACTAGTAAATATGTGCACAAGCAATTTTGATTAATGATGTAGTATTATAATTGGCATTCCCCTCTCATTAAGTTTTCATATGAAGTGCAGTTTACCAATAGAGATAATTATCCAATGTCACTGTATTTACCATCCTATAAAATTAACATGTTTGGAGGGTAAATGAAATTCTTAATAATCTATGTTGTAAATAAACATGAATGATGAAGTAAATGATCCATGAAACACACCAAATGCGACAGTTAATATACCTGCCACCCAAGGAACCGGCAATTATAGAATGCGCACCGATCAGCAGTCACCCTAATTGCCACAGCTTGGCCTGAACCCTGGATACAAGTATATAAAATAACACAGATCAATAGCTTCAAATCATTTATTAAACAATTCAAAATGTTTCACTTTCAACAACATAGAAAACACCTCAAATCATACTTTTTGACACAACCAATGGCTAGAAGAAAAGAATTCTAAAGTACCATATTCACACCCAATGCTCATACAATTTAAACTTCAATTTCAAAATATGCACAGAATAAAAAAAAATCATTTTTTCAATGAAACAAATGAATAATGAACAAAAATCAAAATTACACATCACACCAATGAATTTGTCACAACCTAACTCAGCTAAGGATGGAGGAGGGTTTGCGGGAGATGACCGTTGGAAAATTTAAAAGCAAAGGGAACGTTGTGTGAAACGATGCATCTCATTTAATCACCTGTGCACACCGTTTCAATCACTTCCCACGCTGCATTTTGATTAAGCTGTTTTGCTATCTTTCAGTTTATGTAGCCAAGAGTGGCCAATAAGGAAAGCAGAGCAATTCCCTCTAGAAGAAATGGATGTTGTATTTAGTTTGGTATTGTAACAGATTGAGTAATCATCATGATGAATGAATTACAATGAGGAGGTTGTTATGAGAGTTGCTCATCACGCCTACTGTTCCTTAAGAAATACATCCATTAGCTAACTTTATATTCCTACATTCCAGTATTCCTGTTATTCACCTCTGGCTTCTTTTTGTGTGGGAACTTTACAAAATCGAATTCGTAACAGAATTTACCATACTTAATAGTATAAAAACAAAAATTCCCAACACCTCAAACACAATAAGAACCCAAAAATCTTCTTCTATCACAAGAAGCCACCACAAAATTGACAACAAAAAAGGAAGCGACCTTGTTAAGCACAAAGATTAGTTCACATTACCTCAGGAGAAGAGTTTTCAAAAGTGATATTCTCAGCAATAAAATCCTCTCCTTCCACTATCACAGTCCCACACCCAAACGTCCCAGTTCCAATGACCCTCGAAGCCTGCAGCCCAAAATCCCAACATCAAGAACCTCCAAACACACGTGTCAAAAACCCAGATGAGCAAGCTAGAAATCACAGAAAATAGGCGCACCTGGTGATGATCAATTTTGGCAGAAGTGTTGTTCCAAGTCAAGATAGTGTCTTCAGGTCTTAAACCCGCAAGAGTTATGAGATTCTTGGTCTTCGGCACGTACACGGGCTGCCTGTAAACCCCAGGTGGCACACGAATCACAGTTCTACACGTGTTGCAGAGTGGCACCGCATCTACTGCTTCCTGCACCGTCGTAAAGTCTCCACTCCCGTCTTGTGCCACCGTCACCACTCGACTAGCCATTGATTAATCCTATAGAAGTCTCTTTCTGTATGTGAAATGGCGATGAGATCGATTTGAGGAAAGGAAAAGAATTAATAGAATATTGGGATTTGTAAGTTTGTTTTAGTACTTTTTTAGTTTTAGTTTTTAATGTCAGATCCTTGGCCTCCACAAAGCAGTGGGTCGGATTTAAAAAAAAAAAAAAACTGTAAATAAAATAAAATAAAGACATTACTAACGTATTTATTGGGAGAGAAAAAATCACTCATTAACCGTGTAAACATAAAACCGAATAAAGTACAGAAGTAATACACCTCCGTATATAAATATTAAAAATATTGTTGAGGTTGAAATGGAGTTTCTAAATTTTAGGGTTAAAATGATAGTGCAGATGAAATTGGTAATGAATTTCGATAAATACTAGAAAAATTTAAAATAAATGTGTTTTGAGAATGAAAAAATAATTTTGAGCAGTGATAAAAAAAATGAGAAATAAAAATTAAGAAGATAACTACATGAAAAGTGTTGATGCAAACCCTGGTTAAAGATAAGTAATGTTACCATAAAATGATAATAAGTTCATAGATTAAATAAATGATGAAAAATAAAGATGAAATTATACCATCTACGCCATCAATTGAGCCTAAAATAAGGTCTAAATGGAGTAGGATTAAAGAAGAAGTTAAGAGGCAAATTTGTCACATTGGATCTTTGGCTACTATTTGGTTTATATCTTAAGATTCAAAGGAAGTTTCATTTAAGTTATAGTTGGTCTGGAAAGTACACATTTGTAACGTTCTCATATCCGGGATAAAACAACGATCTCATATTAACTGATAAACAGAGTAATTTAAATTTTTTTTTCTATATCTATTCACGGTGTTTGTATTAAAGTCTACCGAAATTTCGACGGAGTCTCCCTTATATCGGGAGGTCCCAAGTTATCGACATACGACCACCTTTACACTTCTAATATACTGCATCTCCTAACTCAATTCAACCCAATCATCCTTGGTCTCAATCCCATAAACATCATCATTCATATCAACCACAATGTTTATGATATACATTGTACAACAATTATCATTATGGATGGATAAAGATATAAACATGCATACATGAAACATGGTTATACAAAGTACATAATTAAATTCATCTATTCCAGTTTAAACATTAATTATACAAATTGAGTTATAAAAAAGTTGTAATATTTTCAAAATACAAGGGTATACTCTCTAGGACCTAAATTACAAAAAGTGAACCTAAGCTAGAATCTACTCCTGTCGTGTATGCGACGGTCCTGAAAACAAAATACATATTATTGAAATATGAATATCACAATAATAAAAAAATACAAATATCCAGAAATTTTAAAAAAAAGGCAAACATGCATTCATATTTTATTCACTTCTCCCTTTTGGTTGTCATCGGAAATTCTTTCTCCTTCAACTACTAAAAACTAATTCCTCTTCCATTATCAACCTTCATTCAAGATCTCATAAGACCATCCATGATTATTTTCGCTTAACACATTATCGATACCACTTTCACTATTATCATCATCACCTCGTAGGAGTCGATGCAAGGTGATCCCCTTACGCGGAATCCTAACATACACTAAATGTATGCTAGTCAATACATGGTGATCCCCTTACCCGGGATCCTAACATACACTACATATATGCTAGTCAATACATCTTGATCCCCTTACCCGGGATCCTAATATACACTAAATGTATGCTAGCCAAACATGACGATCCCTTTACCCGGGATCCTAACATACTCTAAATGTATGCTAGTTCATGCCCCAAATCACACTTCTCATATTTCCTTTATCAACGATAATTTCATCACTTGGCAAATCGCACAACAACTGTTCACCTTGAATACACATACATTCAAAATACTATCCAAAAATTGACATCATTACGCAAACTTTCCTCCTTTCTCCTAATATCCAACGTTCGGTAATTCACATCTCACATCAATAACATATTAAATCATAGAATTTAACTAGAAAGTATAGGTGTAGATCACCTACCTGCAATAGAAGCTCTACTCGTGCTTCTCTGCTGCTGCTGTTGCACCACTCCTGTGGTCCCTCCTGCAAATCACAGGTTTATCTCATAAATTTTCTTCACCCAATGATATGTTTTATAATAACCATATCAACAACCAAAAAGTCTTTCTTTCAGTCATTTCTTAACATTTTACGTTTTTCTCATATCACCCATTAATATTGTCGTTTCTTTGTCCAACCACAATTATCATTCCATTCTTTATATTTGAACTGTTACTGTCCAACCGTTACTGTCTCGTTTTTGAACTGTTTCTGTGTGACCTCTCCTCAGATTTTTAAATATATCTTGAGTTATAGAACTCCGATTCAAGCGAGATTAATCTCGTTGGAAAGCTAATACATGAGGCTACAAGTTCTCTAAAGAAAGGAGAACCGTGTTCTGGCTCTAAGACAGTCAAAATTGCTCATCAACAAACATTTTGACTGTTTATGTCCAACCGTTACTGTCTCGTTTTTGAACTGTTACTGTTTCACCTCTCCTAAGATTTTTAACTATATCTAGAGTTATAGAACTCCGATTCAAGCGAGATTAGTCTCATTGGAAGCTAAGACATGAGTCTACAAGTTCTCTGAAGAAAGGATAACCCAATTCTGCCCCAAAGACAGTAATAATTGCTCATCAACAATCATTTTGACTATTACTGTCTCGTTTTTGAATAATAATTGTCTGACCTCTACTATGATTTTTAACTATATCTGGAGTTATAAAACTCTGATTCAAGCGAGATTAGTCTCGTTGGAAAGTTAAGACATGAGGCTACAAGTTCTTAAGAAAGAAGAACCCAGTTCTACCTCTAAGACAGTAAAAAATTGCTCATCAACAAACATTTGGACTGTTACTGTCTGACCTCTCCTCAGATGTTTAACTATATCTGGAGTTATAGAACTCTGATTTAAGCGAGATTAGTCTCGTTGGAAAGCTAAGACATGATGCTACAAGTTCTCTAAAGAAAGCAGAACCCAGTTCTGCCTCTAAGACATTGAAAATTGCTCATCAACAAACATTTGGACTGTTCCTGTCCAACCGTTACTGTCTCCTTTTGGAACTGTTACTGTCTGACCTCTCCTAAGATTTTTAACTTTATCTAGAGTTATAGAACTTCGATTCAAGAGAGATTTGTCTCGTTGGAAGCTAAGACATGAGTTTACAAGTTCTCTGTAGAAAGGATAAGCCAGTTCTACCTCTAAGACAGTAATAATTGATCATCAACAAACATTTGGACTATTACTGTCCAACCGTTACTGTCTCGTTTTTAAACTATTACTGTCTGAGCTCTCTTCAGATTTTTAACTATATCTTGAGTTACAAAACTCCGACTAAAGTGAGATTAGTCTCGTTGGAAAGCTAAGACATGAGGCTACAAGTTCTCTGAATAAAGGAGAACCCACTTCTGCCTCTAAGATAGTCAAAATTGCTCATCAACAACCATTTGGACTATTACTATCCAACCGTTACTGTCTCATTTTTGAACTGTTACTGTCTGAGCTCTCCTGAGATTTTTAACTATATCTAGAGTTAAAGAACTCCGATTAAAGCGAGATTAGTCTCGTTGGA
>Ga0307517_10002839_pt1 | contig 27519 bp, 11 predicted proteins | sample 23_EM_MG_FD_194515 | JGI IMG/M metagenome (GOLD analysis project Ga0307517, IMG submission 194515) | Populus trichocarpa ectomycorrhiza microbial communities from riparian zone in the Pacific Northwest, United States - 23_EM | ecosystem: Host-associated > Plants > Roots > Unclassified | place... | reverse complement strand
AATATATGCAAATATGAAATTAAAAGAAAAAATGTTTACATGAAACAAATGAAAAAGGAACAACAAAATAAATACTATTATAATAGAGTATTTTCCCTTGGTAGCATAGTTTTAAAACCCGGCCTGACTTGATAGATTGACCAGGAACCCGGGGCTGGAACCGGGCCGGATTGAAAAAAAAACAGGAGAAGAAAAAACCCGGTGTGACCTGACGGGTTGACTCAGCGACCCGGTTGACCCGGCAAAACCCGATTGCAACCCGTTGACTTTTGTTTTGTTTTTTTTACTATAACGATGTTGTTTTGATTTAAATTTTTTTTGACCCGGACGACCCGGTCAAAACCTGAAATCCAGTTCTTGAACCGGATCGGGTCTAAAAACTATGCTCGGTAGCAACCGCTAGCACAGTAAATGTAAAGGAATCACCAGTGCTCTTTCTAGAAGCTTAGCACCCCTCCGGCCTCCCTGTATATGATCAAAAGACCGAGTGAGAAGTTTGCTAGTCACGCGTCAACATACTTTTGGATTGAGAGTGGGAAGCCTCTTCGGTCCAAACCAGAAATGGGCAAACCTTGGAACAAGGGCTCACAGCCTCACACCTACTCCTGAACTATATTCAACGGCTACCTTGTGAGATATTTAAATCAGATAGTTCTAGAATCAGGAGATGATAAAGAAGCCAAGCCAAGTCTTAAACCACCGAAAGGAGAATGAAGAATAGTCAACTTTGAAGTCTTGCAAGGGACGTGATCAACTCTCCTTTTTTGTTTGAAATTCTCAAGGATTGTTGATACATTCGTCTAATAATTTCCGATAAATTTCAGTGTTTTCAAAATTTTAAAAAAGGTACATGGAAAAACTCTCTAGACTTTTCATTGGAACATTATTTTAAACTAGTTTTCGAGGGTATTATAGTTTTGTTACTAGGCTCATTTATCACTACAAAATAAAACGAGGATAAATAAATATTTTTTTTTATTTTAGTTATATAGTGAGGCAATTAAAATACTTTTAAAAACAAAAAAAAAATCAAACTTGATGTCGAGGGGTATTTTCATATATTTACAATGGTTTTTTTATTATTATAATTTAAGGTGAATGATAATTTGGTATTTGATCAAATATAAAAATAATAAACAATTAAAATGTAGAGTAAAACGATGAAAATACACTAAAACTATAAAAATTTAAACATGAGGTCAATAGGCATTTTCAGCTTTTGACAATGGGTTTTTTTTTTATATAATTACATAGTCAGTTCATAAAAAATTTCGTGTTTGACTAAATAAAAAAATAAAATAAAAGGAGGGTGAAGTGTACGGCATCCAAAAATATTCTTTTGTCATATTGTTGGAATCGCCATTATATCCTCTTCTAGTTGGTGTGGCGTGTGTTGGCGTTGGTGGTCCGGTTTGTCGTTGATAGATCTTTCTTTTTTTTTCTTTTTTCTTTCCTCCTCAGAATATTACAGCTTGACTCTCTTTATTGCTGGTATTTCAACCTTTATCCTTATTCTTCTAATTTTTAATTTTTGTTCTTGACCTTTTTATAGAAGTTTTATTTGTTTTTAATTTCATCATTCAATCACAATTTACGAAGTATAAAATTCTTCATTTTGATTCACATACTTTTCATTTCTTTTTTTCTTAGCCCTTTTATAAAAGTTTTATTGGTTTTTAATTTCATCCTTCAATTCAAATTGATGGTATTATATTTTCTAATTTGAACTTCGTTGTTTTGATTTCTAATTTTTTTCTTAGTCATTTTGTAAAAGTTATTATTCTTTTCAATTTACACTTCAATCAAAACATTGTTTTTATTTTTATGTATTTTTTTATTCTTATTATTTTTTTATTTTTTTGGTTCTTTTACTAAATTGATTTTTCTTTTTAATTTCATCTTTTAGTCAGATAAAAAATTTATTTTTTAATTTTAATATTTATTATTTTAATTGCTATTTTTTTATCTTTTTGTATAATCGAGATTCTTTTTTCAATTTCATTTTTCTATATTTGATTGATTAAAAATTGGACTCCATGCTTTTTTCAGATTTGACACTTAGGGTCTAATAACCTACGTGACGGGTTTGAAAAGTTAATGCGGGTTTAACGGGATATCTTAGGTTGGCTCAGCCTTTATTAATAAGGTTACAGGTTTGTCATGTTAATTCAGGTTGACAAAGACTGATTTTTTATGTTATATTTTACTCTGTTTCGTTCTTCCATGTTTAATGGGCTATGAATCCGTGTATTATCTTTTCCCTTTTTTTTGTTTAATTGAATTAAAGCCAGTTTCTTCACTTCAGGCAAGTTTGTGACCCAAGTCATATTTTTTCTTAAAATAAAACATGCTTGCGACAACTAAACATTATTTTTTGGTGAAGGACGAGCATCAAGGCTAGTTACAATATCAAATTATTTAACTTATTTTTTATGATATAGTCAAACAATAAAAAGTATTTTTTAACTTATTTTTACACCATCAAATATAAAAAAATAATTCACTTCTAATGAAAACTATTTAAAAAAAAATCATTTTCAAGTAAACAATTAGGATCTTAATTTTTTTTTTATGTTACAAAATAACATGTTTGGGTGAACTAATGTTTTTTTTTATATGAACAATTTTAAAACTAAAATACTTTTCTTAAAACAATAAAAAATAATTGTTATATTTTGTTTTTTGTTTTTTATTTTTTATATTAACAACAAAACTATTACAATACCATCAAAACCACCACTATAACTATTCACTAATATATTCTAATTTCATAATTATAATTATCATTATCATCATTATTATCATAATAATAATAATAATAATATTTTTATCATAACTATTACAAATATTATTTTTATCATCGCTTGTATAACCACCTTCTCTTATTTTAAATTATCATTATTATTATTTACCGTGCAATCACCATCATCATTAACTCTATAGCATTTACAAATATATTTAAACAATTATATAAATTTGATATCATTATAACCATTATTATAACTATTATCTTCATTATTACGTTATATCAACCATTAGTGTATTGTTATTATTGCTAGTATAATTACTATACCGCTACCATGGTCACCATTCTACAATCATAATTAAACTAAATGTGTTGTATCATTAGTTTTATATTTTAACTAATATTATATTTTTAAATTAAATAAAAATTTATATAAAAACAATTTATTCATATATTTTTGTTAAAAAATAAAGAAATTAAAAAAACTATAAACAAAAAATAAAATAAAAATAGTTTTGTCTTTTTTGTTTCATACAAGCCAAAAAAAAAAAAAACAAGAGAAGATGATACCAAATATCCCTTTCGATGTCGATTTTGGATTTTCTGCAAGATAATTAGACTGTTATTATTATTATCTATGAATAAAAATAAGTTGAATGCTGGCCGTTAATCCTATATGAACTAAACCATTTTATGCGATAAACCATTTCACTAATCAGTAAGATTATTTTTTTATCTACAATATTTGCTTGTAATTTAGTAGAACTTAAAAGAAAGAAAATATTATTTGAGGTTTGAGGTAACCACAGGATACAAGGGCTAAAGGAAAAGCTACTCTTGCTCAATTGGATTGTGCATCTGAAACCTTTACCAATTATTCTAGAAATATTCAAATGGTCAGCATCTGCCCAAGATTACAATAATCTGTTGTTCAAGTCTTGGATCAGAATTGTAGACACACAGAATTCACAAAAAGAGGGAGGAAGGGAGGGCATATCTCCTCGTTTTCATGTTTACTAAATCAACTCCCCTTTTCATCTGAAGAGAAAAAAGAAGGAGAAAATACAATACTAAAGGTTTTTGCAAGAAACCAGAATCAAGAAAGACCAAAAGCCGTTAAGAACGCAGGAGGTCCAATTTCTCTTTCGCCGAAGCCAACTCAGGCTGCAACCTCAAAGCCTCCTCATAAGCCTCTTTAGCTTCCTCTATCATTTTATTTGCCTCGTAACACTCACCTAACAAACAAAACGCTTTCGCATTATCCTTATTCAACTTAACTGCCTCGGTCAAATCCTGAATCGCCGGTTCAACTCGTCCGCGCCGGTTCATCCCCATCGCCAATTCAGCCCTCTTAAACAACGCATCCCCTTTCTCGCTCGCGCTTAACGACTTAACCGCCAGCGGCGACAGAGCCACGTTTATCGATTCCAGAGCTGATGTTCTGAACCCTTGCAGATCGAGAGATAAGGCTTTTAAGATGTGAGAAGCGGCGTCTTTGGGGTCGAGAGAGATGGCTTTGTTGGCTTCGTCTTCAGCTTGTTTGGCTAAGGAGGTAGCTGTGGACCGAGAGTTGGAGGGCGATCTGGCTTGAGCGATAAGCTGGGCGCCAAGAACGAAGTGGCGTTTGGCTTGGAGATCGGTGCGGTTACGGTAACGGAGTTTGGAGAGGAATTTTTGAGGGATGTTATGCATAGCTAGAAACATGAAAACTCCCAGCAGGATTAGACCTGCTTGTAGCAGAAGATCGAATATCATTTTTCTTTTCTTTTTTCTCTGTTCTTGCGTGATTATTTTTTTCTTTAGGGGGGGCGGGGATTTGTTTTTGGAGAGGAAGGGGGGTGATAAGTTGTTGGGATAATAAGGACCGTTGCTGTCGTAGATTGATCGAGGGCAAATGAATATAGCCGCCCTTCTCTCTGCTTTATTATTGACCTATGGCGATTTGCTTTAACTTGACAATTGCCGTTTGTCTATTTCGGCTCCTTCTGGATTGTCAGATATTATGCTGGTCTGAGGAAACTAGGAAACTGGAGGGGTGTTTAGAAATGATATGGTTAAAGTGTTTTTTTATTTATAAATATATTAAATTAATAGTTTTATGGTTTTCTAAAATTTATTTTTAATATTATTATATTAAAACGATAAAAAAAAATATAAAAAAAAACAATTTTAAAAAACAAAATTTTAAATTTTGGTCAATTTCTTTTGGGCTGCACTTTCAAAAGAAGGCTACGAGTGTTCTTAAACACAACGGTTGTTGAGAATACAACTGTATTGTTATTAAAAATTATGGTTGTTCCAAAAATCATGTCTCTCTTAATTTAATTAACATGCATGAAAAGTTAGCTCAAAATTTTATGAAGATTCAATAGTAAAAAATGAGATTCAAGATCTAATGATCAAGAAAGAATTGGTTATTGGACACACTGAAGCTCTGTTTTCGACACACTTAGTACCGTTAGAAAGATCTCAACGAGACAATTCTAACCACACTTTAAAAGACTTACAGGCATGATCGTAATTTGTTAGGAGTTTTGTTTAAGGTTAATTATGATCTCATTTGGTGTTCTTTTGAGGTGGAGTTATAATTGTCTCGTCAAAATTTTTCTAACGATATCGAGTGTGTCGAAAACATAGTCTCGTTATTCTTAAGTAACCTATTCTTTCTTTTCTTTTCCCCCCTCATTTTTCTCTCTTACCGCATCATCTTATCTCCTATTTCTTTTTTTGACTATTGGATCTTGAATCTTATCTTTTGGCTATTAGATCTTCATAAAACATTTGGTTGGCTTTTGTTTAGGTTAATTAATTTACAAAAAGAAGATGTTTTGAAACATTCATTAAACAATCGTTATTCTAAATAGCAATTGTGTAGAAAAACATATTTTAAGACGCGATTGCTATTCAAAATAGTGGCTGCGTATAAAAATGTTATTTCAAAACGCGATTGTGTTCAAACTATGTTATTTTTCAAATATTTTTTCAACCTGCGTTATTGTCCCAAAACTTTCAACAAACTATGCTATTTTTTTTTAAAAAAATATGGAAATGAAAAAAAAAAGAATTATTATATTTGTGTCTTTCTAGGCAGTTTTATGAATGATATGACCATCTTGATTCTAAATTGGATCTGATTGGTGAAAAACTAATTTTTTTTATTGTTAGAGTTTTTTAACTATTTTTCAAAGAAAAATAAAAAATGAAATTGCCTAATTATTCTCCAAACTCATGACCCAAGCTTTAAACCAAATCAGCTTTAAACCAAGTCAATTTTCATCGAGTCTCATAATTATATTTCTTAGAATAATCATAATAGATTTTAATGTGTAATTCCTTTTTTGTTAAGCGATTTGGAGCTTTTTTTTAATTTAGTATAGTGACATAAAAAAATAACACAGCCCATAAAATATTTTGAATAATGACATAGTTTGCTAGGTCATATGCGATATCTGTAACTCGAGAGTCCATGCTTCATTCATGACTCGCTAAAAAAATGTGACTAAGGCAATGTTTCCAACCTTTTAACTCATTACCACAAAAAAACAACCGGCAACTCACAATTCATAAACACAAGTTATAATTCATCTCCTCAACATGATTAAAAAGTCAACACACTTCACAATTCATCCGTGTAGGTGTCAACACTAAAATCACCACAACTCGTAGACGGGCTTGGATTACTTGTGGATGAATGTGCCTCCCTAACTACATGTTCTCGTTTATGATAAGCAATCTCATCTTCCACTAAACCTGATTTGAGATGCTTAGCCACCTCAATCTTCTCAAATCCACCACGAACATGAAAGGCTTATATTAAAAAACAAGTCAAAACTAAAAATAAGCTTAAAAAATAGGAAAAAACAAGTAAGCCGGGTAAACCTTGTAAACCCAGATTAATCTCTCAAATCTACAATCCGTTAAATTCTAGATCCGAGCTTAATCAATAAGCTAAAAGATTAGACCAATTAAATGTTGAATGATGAAACAATAAAATAAAATAAATCAAAACAAATTTAAGGTAAAAAAATAGCGATAAAAAAATGATTAAACTTGATAGAAAAAAAACTTAAGAATAATAAAATTGTAAAAAAATATAAAAGAGCATCTTTAAAAAAATAAATAGCAATCAAAGGAATATGAATTAAATATGACATATGAAAAAATCTAACGGGGATGAAACTAAAAAAAAACTCTAATTTCATAAATTATTCCAAATAAAAATAAATAAAATCAAGATAATAAGGATCAAATCTCAAGGAAAATATATTTCAAGGGCTAATTTGAATTTTTAGAAGGTCAACATGAAAATCGAGGAGGAGTGAGGGGGGAAAAGACCACACATGCCGAACAAGAAAAATTATGCTAAACACGCCACCTATACGTGAAGGTGACGCCGACACGCTTCGATCGCTGCCACGAAAACATGATTTTTGTCACCTGACAGCAAACCACACACTATTAGATGAAGATCTGCCTTCAACAAATCACAAAAATAATCTAATAGATGCATTTTTAATCAATAGTAGTAATCAAATCTCAAAGAACATAAAATTCAGGGGCTTATTTGAATTTTTGGAAGTCCAATACGAAAATCGAGAAGAGTGAGGGAAAAAAAAAGAAAAGGCTACACACGCCAAACAATAAATAATTATGCCAAACACGCCATTTGTACATGGAGAGTAGGGGTGAGAAAAAAACTGAAAAACCGATTAAACCGAGAAAATTAAAAAAAATAACCGAAAAAACCGAAACATGAAAAATCCTGATTAAACAGATTAAAATTTTGAAAAAACCGACCGGTTTGGTTCGGTTTCGATTTTATAAGCCTGAAACCGAAAAAACCGAACCCAAACTGAAAAAAACGGAAAAAAACCGAGCCAAACTGGAAAAACAGAGCCAAACCAGTTTTTTCCTAAAAAACCGAATTGAACCGAACCCGGTCAGTTTGAACCGGTTTTGGTTTTTTTAAATAAATTTCGATTTGGTTATTTTTTTTATAAAAACCGAACCGAACCGAAAATGATCACCCTTAATGGAGAGGATGCCGAGATGTTTCGGTCGCTACCCTGGAAACAAGGTTTCTGTCACCAGACGACACACCACATGCTGTTAGATGAAGACATACCTCTAACAAATCACGCAAATAATCTAGCAAAAGCATTTTTTGAACAAATAGGACGGAGCTAAGCTCGAGAAGAAGCTCGATCATGCCAAACCAACAAAGTAGCTTTAAAAGATCATAATTTTTTATCCAACTATTGGATCAAGCTTAAATTTTTCTAGGATATTTCTAAGATCTAGTTCCATTGGAGGCCCAAGTTGTTGAAATTAACTGAGCTCTAAAGGACCCCTAAATTAGGTCTCGGAGATGCCATTTGAACTAGTTTTGTTATTTGTCCTTGATTTTTCTAGATTTTATGTTTTTTATTTATTTTATATTTGTTTTCCCTTTTGTTTATAGATTATGATTTTTCTTTTTTGTTAAGAACAATTTCGAGCCTACTTAAATACTTGTAAACCTTTTAGGTAGGTAGAGCTTATCAAACTTTATTTCATAAATAAAATCATTACTGGTGGTTTTGTTTATGACAATCCTATTTCAGCCAATTCTTTTACCTTTTATGTTAGTTGTTATCTTTATTATGCTTCCATTTATGTTTCTTTTTTTTTTTCAACAAAGTGGTTAATGAATGTATATTTCCAAATTCATTTACATGATAGAGGATGACTTCTTGAGTTTTAGAGGGGAAAGAACCTAGTCTTATTGACAAATAAACTAGCATTAGACGTGGCCTTGTGCTATGCCACGGGGCCGTATTATCTTTTTTCATAAATAAATAATGTTTAGTTGTCACAAGCGCGTTTAAAGAAAAAAGAACAATCTACGACTCTAATTATAACTCTAATTGGATCAAATATGTTGACTTTATTTTAATTAGATCATTCAAACATATATAATGATAGTAAACGAATAAAAAAAAATTAAAATTTTTTCACAATAACTTGAGAAACAAACCTCTGGAAGGATGAAAATCGATAAAAAGAAGGGTGGGGAACAACCCAAGCCAACCCGAACCCGTCAAACTCGCAATTTAAGTTATGAAATCAGGATAACCCGGTAGAAAAGAAATATAAGAAAACACAAAGCCATTTTTTTTTAAAAAAAAAAATAATGTCAAATGATGAAACTAAAAAAAAAAATAAGTACAAAAATGATGTAAACCCACATTAACTTTTTAAACCCGTGACCCGGGTCATTAAACTAGAAGCACCATAAATAAATAAAAAATGCAAAACCCAATTCCCAGTAAATCAAACGTTGAAGAATAATATTGGAAAAAAAATCAATTATAAAAAAGAATAAAAAAAAAGGCAATTAAAAGAATAGTAATAATAAAAAGAAGATTACACGGAAACTACAAATTTTTTATTTAATTTTTGAAATTTAAAAGAGAAATAACTTTAACAAAATAACAAAAAAATAAAAAAAATGAGGACTAAATTGAAAAAAGAATATACTATAAATTAGAATTGAAGGATGAAAGTGAAAACCAATAAAAGTTATACAAAAGGGTCAAGAAAAAAAACTAAAAATCAAACAACGATTATGAAAGTGGAAAAAACAACACATTACTTTGAAATTTTAGAGGGTCATGTGAAAATTAATGTTTAAGAGAGAGAAAAAAAAGTAAAAAAGACCGTTAGTGCCAAACCGAGCACTCATTTACAACACACATTATCTAAAAAAAATATCAAAACGATCTAAAAATACTAAAAAAATATTTTTTTAAAAAATAATTCAGTTTTTTGACAAACATGTTATAAGTCTAGAGTTACCGTATCTATCACTGTGGATTTCTTCCTTTTATTTTAGTTTATTTTGTTATAATAACACAAGGACCGAGAATAAATGAGACCTGCAAAAAAAAAATCAGAAACTATAAAAAACATGTTTTATAAGAAAATAAAAATAAATAAAGGCCTGTCTTTTATTAAAGGTCATGGAATGCACTGATTCGTCTGAACTTGAATTTCCATCAAATTCTTCCACAAAATTGGACAAAGTCAGGGCAACAAACAAGTCTATATAAGAAGCCGAACTAATAGGAAAGCCAAAAATAGTTTAATGACATTAGAGATTCCTTTTATGTTATTCTTTTTATAAAAATAAAATTTATAGTCTGACATTGACAGATCAGTCTTTATAGTTTCCTTCATAGGTCACTCCATTGATAATCTAAAAAAAAATTTAATTATGATTTTAAAGTTATGGAAGGACAAAATTAATTAAAAAAATTTCAAACAAAATTTGATATTTTTTATTTATATACATCTAGAAATATTTCTTTTATTTGCATCAGAACTTTTTACTTTACTTTAGAAATCATAAAAATGATTGCTTTTTTAAAAAACAAATTTACTTAAGTTGTATTTTTTTATGCTGGATTTTTTTTTGTTTTTCACGTTTTTTTATCTGATTTATTATTTTACTTAAAAATCAAAATAAAAAAATAGAAAATAAATCATTTTTATGTAAAATATAGAAAATCTTGAACATAAAATCAAAATACTAATTAAAAATAAATTATTCATAAAACAAATACACATTTACTACCATCAAGTATGTTTCATTAACATATCTATAATTCTTTCTTTAATATTATTAAACCATCTTTTGATTTAAAAAGATGCAAATGATCATTGCAACATTTGCTAATAAAAGTGTGACTAAAAAAATTAAATAAAATAGAAAACTTTGATTTGAAATAAAATGTGTAAAAACTTTTTGAAAAAAAGCTAGTAAATAGAAGAAAAAAAAAGAAATGGGCAAATTTTTTTTGTTTGAATTTTTAATACATTTTTTATATTTTATAATATATTCTTCTTTTTCTAAAATTAGAGCCAATATAAATTTTAAAAATATCTATTCATGTCTTTAAATATCAAAATTAATGAAAAATTGAATTATTAAGAAAGAAAATATCTATTATTTAACGGACTAAACCATTTTAAATTTTAGTATGGGTGTTTTAAAAAACTAGATATTTAACGGACTAAACCATTTTAAATTTTAGTATGGGTGTTTTAAAAAACTATCTCATCTATAATATTTGTATTATCTAACTTAAACTAACATAAACTAATCCATCAAGCCATATAATATAGATATTATAGATGAAAATAAATAAATAAAATCTAAGAAATAAATATCACGGATCGGGTGGCAGTTTATAATTTTTAAAATCCAATCAACCCGACCCAACTTGTATACCCTATAAACCCACTATTTATCACATCTTAATTGATTTTTTTATTTTAGTTAATTGATTCAGTTGATGTATTAACTATTAAGTATTGTTACATCTTATAAAAAGTTTTGGGTTAATTTATTGATATCAAATCTTTGTTCTAATTAAACTCAACCTATAAAAATTAGCAATATTAAATTAGCTCATATATATCGGCAATATTCATAAGAATTTAGCCTAATTATCAAATCCAACCTCCTCGTGTAAATTTTTTTAAAATAAATCAAGTTTATAATTGGTAAAATATCAAAAGTTCAATTACATACAATTATAATCTGAAACCTAACCCATCTACATGCATCAATACCCTTAATTTTTAGTATGACTTAACTTTCTAAAAAAAAAAAAAAACAATCTTGGGTCATGAAATATCACGTCACATGGACGAACACATGCTTTGTGAAAAATGCTCGCAAGAGAAAATAATTAAGGGGAGCATTGAGAAATGAGCACCAACCTCCTAACTAATCCAAACATTCACTAAAGAATCCTAAGTGAAAAACTAGGGCAACAATGTAGTCATGTAAAATGATAGAATGATATTGTCGAGTATTTACTGTTAGCAGCTTCAACTTGACAAAACGGAAAACTCGAGTTAGAGCTTAACCCTTGATTTTTATTTTTTTTGCAACAGAGAGAGCACATTCATACCCTTCGATGTGCGATTAAAAAGAATAGGATCACAGAGGTCGCTATGTGTAATATAATGAGCACCAACTCCCTCCAGTCCCCAGCAAAAAAAAATATTCAGAACCACGTTAGAGCAAGGGAGATTTTTGTTCTAGGATGTTCCAGGTTCTGCATAAAACGATGACAAATGCAGTGATAGCCAAGTCGCAGGGAAACAGTTCTTGCAGCTGGTAATGAGTCTAATGGCTTGTATTGATGCCAAGGGAACGCAACTAATTCGGAAGACTACATACTGGTATTGAATCCACCTTTTCTACCGATGGCCGTGAAATAGAAGAGTCAATAACGACATTACAACGAGGAAGATCAAAGCGATTCCACTGAGGACTTATCTTCAGAAGATGAGTAAAAATCAAGCTACTCCCAGATGAAGAAGCTTCGATTGGCCATGATTTCAGCAAAAATACAAGGAACTCTGTGCCATGCACAAGGAGTTAAAAGAAAATGATTGCATCTGTAGATCACTTGCATTGATGCTTAAATATACTGGGAGTTCAATCGAATTATTACATCACGCTGCTGTATGAACATGGAGAAATTCCCTGATTGCAGCTTACAGAAGAAAATACATGCCAAAATATCTTCCGAAATCTTAAACATCTCGGATTTGAGATGCAAATCAACTTGAATGAAAAGGGCTACCCATAGAAACCTATACAAATGCAGAGGGAACTTCTAGGCCTGCATTTTGAACTGCGGGTTTCGAAGTTTAATGCCTTCCAAATGGGTTAGATAAGCAACACATCTACAGTTGCCTGGAACCAAAAAGGTACTGTTAGTTCACCATAACTATAGGGGTTCAGGACTCTATTTCTATCAGCTAAATCTCCGAAGCCAGCTGGATGCTCAAAGTATTTTACAGTGAGAATATATTAAGTATCTTTGAAGGGAGAACTCTTTTGTCCACTGATCTGCCTTGGCTGCAGTGGAGACTTTAACAACTTCTTCAATGACTCCACTATCTTACCAAAAGATGGGCGCTGAGCTGGATCACTGCCAACAGAAAATCAAAAGGCATCATAAACAGAACAAATATAACCAACAGTTCAGCAGTTGTAATTTTTTTAGCTCATCTTGAAACAAAACAGCAACTTATATAGTTTGGGATGGATAGGACTCTTAGAGATAGCAGCTAGATCATGGTATTAGACACAAGACAGCTATGATTGTCCAGATAAGTATATCAGAACAGTAGAAGTCTTGCACATCTCAGGCAAGTGCAATTGAATCTGGTGTTCTGACAAAATGGAATAAGCAATCAATTCTTGACTAGTTATGAACAGAGCATATGATCAAGAAGCATCCATATCTTGTAGGCACTTTAATTGTAACGCAAATTGCATGCAGAAGCCTAAATACTTTCAATATGATGGCATGAACAGTCTTCAATAATGAAGATGTGCTGGAGTGTTGTTCTTAATTAAAAAAATCTTAGCAGGGAAAGCATATTCCATCTTGAATATACCCCGGCTCTTAACTGTTGAGCATACAAGTACTATAAACAACCATGGAACCCAAGAGTACTTACTCCGCCCAGCAAGATTCCATGAGAGAAGCCAATGCTGGCGGTGTGTTCTGGGGAATAGAAAGCCTTCTATTCTGAAAGGCTACAGCTCCAACCACCTGAAAGGTTCCACCATGTCGGCTTAATCATAAAAAAAAGAGTGGGGGGGTCTAACAATTTGACGAGCTGCAGGTGTCAGTTTTATGTTTCACCTGGGCAGGGCAAAGTCCACTCCAAGGTTGTTGCATAGTCACAAGCTCCCATAGGATGACTCCAAAACTGTAAACATCAGACTTCTCGTTGGAAGGCTCTCCACGAAGGAATTCTGGAGCCATCCACTCGGGCTGAAAATAAAAGTAAGAGAGTTACATGCCTGATTGAAGCACTGCGAAGTAAATTTTCAACCTGCAAGATGTTAACTGGAAATTATCTGATTTTCTAGAGTAGAGAAGAGTGCACAGCTAATTATGGAACATATTCAAAAGCCAAATCAGAAAAGAAAAAAGCAACACGAAAAAGGTCTCATGATGATGAACAAGAATGCTGTAGCTCTCAACACCATAGGAGTGTGGAAGTCGACAAAATTCTGTATAACAGCTTCAACAAATTCTCATGCCTACAAGTATATTAGTCCTACAAGTATATTAGTCTAATCTCTTGGAGAAACAACTGTCTGAAGAATTCAATTAAATAATAATCACAATCAAGGGAATTTTCACGATGCAAATGAACACGGATAATTTAAAGCAGATAATATTAAGAGAGAGAATTACTGTTCCAGCCACTGATTTTGATGATATGAAAGAGTTAGCTTTGAATCTGGACAACCCAAAATCACACACCTGAGCATGAAATTAACAATTGAGGTTAAAAATATGCAGCAAGCTGCCTGAAAGTCGAATACCATTCATGTGAATATTTGATCATTTACCTTTACTGTCCAGTTTTTATCAACCAACAAATTTGGAGATTTAAGGTCCCAGTGAACAATTGGAGGATCAAGACAGTGAAGATAATTGATCCCCTTGGCCTGCTCCCAAAAAAGAACATCAAGTTTTGCTAAAAACATCAGAAATCAAAAGCACTATGAACAACACTATCACACACCACATCAAGTGCCATACGTAAACGCCTCCTTTGATCCAGTACTTCGCCTGCAGCAGGCCGGTGTATGAGGCGGTATAGACTGCCCCTGTTCAGAAACTCTGGTTAGCATGATATTTCTTGTTAGTAGTGAAAGATGAACATCAACCGGTTACTGTGCTAAAAATTGGATGATACCTTGGCAGATATTCTGTCACAATCGATAGATGAGGGCGCTTTGTAACGGCACCCATGAAGAGAACAACATTTGGATGACGAACACGTTTCATTATTGCAACCTGAAAAAACATTAATTATAACTTGATCTGTAGCAGTGTTATTCGCCGCAGAAATAACACACCCAAAGCTGGTAATCTTTGAAGAAGAAAACCTTAAAACCTAACAATATATAGAGGAATACCCTGTGACATGCTTAGATTTTTCACTCAACCAGTAAAAATCAAAGAGATGATAAGGTGCAACCTATAATACACTGACAGCAAATTGTATTCAAGACAATCAGCTATTCAAAAGACCAATAACATTAACCAATACTCGTGCAAGGTACAGCCCATGGTTGTTGGATTCCATACATTTGCATGGACAGGTGTAACACTAAAAGACAGCATATACGGAAGAGAGTGACCAAAACCATGGAAGTACATGGGTGAGAAATCAAGAGTTCTCATTTGCTTCCATGGAAGTACATGGGTGTGAAATCAAGAGTTCTCATTTGCTTGTTTAGCTAACTGTTAAAATTCCAAAACAATGGTGACTAGAGCATATAGATAAATCACGAGCAGAACAAAAGAAACAAAACAATGAAGAGGAGAATAAAGTAGCATTTTGAAAAGATTGGGACTAGGGGGGAGGGGAACTTAGACAGAAGCATGGATGGACAGATGACACAAAATCTGCACATCAGCAAATAATAAAGATGAAATAGATAGGGTGCATTTACATACCTCTCTTAAGAATTCCCTCAACTGATCATCATGAAAATCTTGAACAATTAGAACCTTGACAGCAACATCCTGTATTGACACAAAGGGATTTACTTTCTGAAATCAATAAAGAATAGCATTCTGAAATCAATAAAGAATAGCACAACCAAACATTCATATGACGTCGAAGACCAGAGGAGCTGTGCAGGCGTGCAGCAGAATCAACTTCAAATGACTAATCATGGAAAAATCAATGAACACGTATCTAAGAGGAATATACTCACAGATCCGTGCCATTCAGCACGATGCACCGTACCAAATGAGCCTGCAAGGATAAAATGAGAGCACAGCACTTCATTTAATTGCTTCTAGGAGAAGAATAATGATCGAATACTTCAAGAACATCAATCCTAGGCTTCTAGAGATAATGAGAAGCAAAAGATTTACCAGCTCCAACACGCTCTTTGATATGTAACTCTTCCCATGAGATCTCAAGCCAATCTATGGCAAGTGAAGGTTCAAGATTCAAATATCTTGGGATGGTCAAGGAAGGAAGTCTGGCTTGATTGCCGATTATGCTCTCAATTTCCTTCTTATCCGACTGACTGGATAGGTTTACTTTGGTTTGCTTGACAACACTGTTTATGACTGGACCTCCAGATACAACTTTCTCTATGTTGCAAGTTTGTTGTATAATAACTTGTTCTTCTTCAAGTCCAGAACATTCATGTACAGATCGCCCAGCTGCGTCAGGAGCTTCAGCATTCCTTATCAAATCCAAAAGCATCAGGGACGATTCTTTTCCAAGGCAAACTTGATCCACTGGTACATAAGTGGAGGGTTTCAGATGTTCAAGCCAACCATCAACCACTGTGTGTTCCTCTACTTCCTTATTGCCTGCAAGAGATTGCTCCCCATTAAATAAAATTGTAAAACAAGAAAAAGGTTTGCATAAAATAGGAATAGATACCAATGTAGGAAACCTTGTTGCTTAATAAGGTACGAAAGAAAATAACAGAAATTTAGAGCTGTCAGCTATCCATGGAAATCAAGAATGCATGCTATTGCAAACAATTGCAATGCAAATGCCAAACAAAACAGAAGTGCAAAGAACCAATATGTTATATGTTACACAACCAAAAAAAACTTAAGTGGTAGCTATGTCATCGTTGGTTATCCTAATTCCTAAAGTTACTCTCACCCCTTTGATGCATGATGCATGTAAAAGTTAACTCTGTGAGGCATACCTGAACATAGAGGATTTTCAGGAAATGCACACAACTGCTTAGAGTCTTGAATCTCATAAGGTGCATCATCGATGTAAGGTTGTTGGGATTCTTTTATATGTGGGATTTGAAAAGGTGAAGACACTGAAGAAAGGAATCCTCCATTTATTGTGGAATCTGGACCGTGGAGATTTCCTGGCTGCCCAACTAGATCAACTACATATTCCCTGTTAATAAAATGCACTCCTCTGTATTAGCAAAACATGAAAATGGTAGACTACCATATGTAAAGGAGACAAGTTCAAAGACATTCATAATTCCATCTAATTGGATTATGGAACAGTTTTCAGGTGATCTAAACAGTTACCCATATTTAGGGAGAATCATGAACTGGGAACACACATAGATTGGCAATGGTCAAATAGATACAATGGTGGCCAAAAGTTCATATGTATACTAGTCAATGTATAAACCAAAATAAATAACAAATAAATGAACAAAAGAGGATACTTAACATCTCGAAAACCATTATTGCTGCATAGACAAAATTGCTTGGACAACATGAAGAAAAGAACACATGGCTAAGTATATACTCGGGGTTCAAAATTGAAGTGACGTAACTAAATGTTAAATCATCTTGCAAAAACTACAAACATTCTTCAGCAAATAGAGAAATCTAGAAGACTGGTTAGAGCTTTCCTCAACTTGTTTTACTTTAACTTTTTCTTGTTTCATTTTATCTCACGTGATAATGTAAGGTAGAATTAAAAGTATCATACCTTGACAACTGCCTGTCATCCTGGATTTTGACAAGACAAGAAGACCGGTGATCAGCTACACAGTACTTGCAACCCCGAGCGATCCGACACGGCAAACCTATATAGTCTGCCAATTTCTGCACATGCAAAAATATATCACCACAGGTTACTAATGCTTGGAGAAACTCACCTTTTTATAGTATAATGATCATGCGCCGCCCACAGATTTAAAATCAGTTTTGGGTACTTCTACAAAATAGTAAGTTGCTGAAAATGTAATTTTCCTATCTGCTTCACCATGATCTTGCTAAATTTATTTTCAACTTTAATTGGATTTAACGAGACATCAGCATAAGGACCCTGTCTACAACGACACAATGGAAAGATAGCTGCCCATGGTGTGCTTTACTCAATGATGCTCAGAAACAGACATGATCCACTGGCAATGAAATTAGTTTTCAAAGATTAAGCTTATATCCTTCAGTAAGTGCTACAAATATTAACTGCAAGAACAAAATGTTACGCGGAACAATCAGATAGGCTTGACATCATATTAGGACCCACATGAATTAAAGATTTCAAACAAATAGTCATTTACTGCAACAAGCTACAAATACCTCACTTAGTGATCAGGGGAAAGAGCACTCTTAATGGATTGCTTTATATAATTGTGGGTGACACTTGATTCTTCTAAATCAGTTGCATTCTCATGCGATACCACGCCCCTGTTCAGACAGTCAGGCGTGCTTTAAAAATTTCCTTCTATTAAGAAAAGTGAATCCTGGCACCATATCTATGAACTAAATGTGATCTTCCAAAAAAATAGTTTCTTCAAATTGGTCGTAAGACGGTACAAATTGAGAAGGAAAATTAAAGAAGAAAACACAAAAACACGAACTGCCAGATTTTTCCATGCTAATACCTAATGAAAAACATGTGTACCCACTCAACTGGCAGTCACATCAATCCATACAAAAGAGAAATGAAACAACAAAGACACCAAAGCCTTCATCCCTAATCCTAACAAAATGTGATGGATCACAAGCCTACATATCAAGAGAACCTTCTTGCAAAAAACAAATAATTCCTCCATGTAACACATCTATCCAATAGAATTTCGCGAAAGTTCAAATATGATAACAATTATAGTAGAATCACCAGCCATTGGCATATAATATTACTGAAGTCCAGAGCTAGCATCCTTTGAGGAGGATTAGCTAGGGGCTCCGATAAAAAATCACTATGAACCTGTGCTCTTGAACTAAATAAAAAATAATAATCAAATGAGTATTTCCTAAATCATGCGGTAGTTGATCTCAAATTTCCCATGTTGAAAATTCCTTGACAGGACCTTATGAATTATATATGTATACAGTCCACTGCAGCCCTCCCTCCCCCAATCTGAAATTTCCAAAGTAGGGCGTAGATACCACCACACATGTACACATAGTTATCCTATCCAATTAGATTACCATGAAGGCTAAGTATCCACTAACAAATATCCTTCAGTTCAATCAAGTCTCTTCTCTGTAGCACCAACTCGTTGAAGGTTTATAAATCAGTGGACTATTAGTGTTCTTTTGATGGACGAAGGAACTAGTAACAGAAACCAATACCGATTTTTTTTTTAATTAAGAAAAGTACCATGTATTTTTTACCTTGAAAAGAATGGCGCGATGTCTGCAGAGTCCCATGGATAGGCTACCAATAGGGAGCACAATACACTTATGGAAGTCCCTCAACCTCCTGCTAGCCAATTTCCATCGCTTGTGGAGATCTCCTTGCTCCCAGAGGAAACTTCCCCTAAACATTTAATCCCACAAAAAAGGGAGGGAAAACACAAGCGGAAAAGTGAACATTCAATTAGATAACAAAGAGTAATCATATCATGATAAACACCTTACCCCATGTAAACAGCAACAAGTTTGCCCAGTTGCTCCACTAACACCAACGTGCTCTCCGAAGCACAATACAGTTCTTGAGCTTTATCCTCCAATTCTTTAAGACGCGAGTCACCACGTCTATCAACAAGAACCACCTCCATTGATGTCTCACTTGGTTCAATTTCTTTGAGCGACATTAATGGTGGCAGCCTACTTCCTTCCTCGTCCTCATTGCACATCACCCATAGATATGGATTCATTCCCAAAATGTTATAGAATCCATCCGATATCTTGTCACTATACGACAAGCATCCACTCACCTGGAACGACAAACAAGATCATATGCATTCGTCATGACATGAAAAAAAAAATCGTAAAAAAAAACATTATGGGATGGATTGTACTGTACCCAGAGACGATACGAAACGGTTCGTGCATCGGAGGCTTCAGGTACGCCTTCCTGCAGAAGCAAAAGCTCACTAGCAATACCAGCTTGAGCACTCAGTCTCTTAGCCAAACTAAGCTGCAAATAATAACTCTCCTTAGTCTTTAGCACCAAGTTTTCATTCTTATTCTGCTGATCCTCCTTTTCTTCAGTCACCTCCTGCACCACTTCCTGCTTCATAGTCGGCACATGCACCAAAGTCGACGTGTCAACCTTGATATCGGTAGTAAAGTTTCCATCAAGTGTAGTAATCCCCGAGAACAAGCTACCAGCGTAACTACTCCCACTCGATAATCTTGGCAACGACACTTGCCGGTCAAAATTCCGGTCAACATCCCTCTCTTTAATTATCCCCGGAGCTGGAAGAACAGGCTCTGGTTCCAGGTCCGGTGTAACTAACAGTTGACAATCCTCCTCAGTCGATAATCTTTGCAACTTCACGTGACTAGTAGATTTCTCAATTTTTTTCTCGGACAACCAGTCGAAAAAAGCGGCAAGTTGTTTTTTCTTTTGTTTATACTTGTCATCCTCGCCAAATTGTTTTGTCTTAAGATGGTACTTTTCGTCGTCACTGCTCGTGAAGAGATCGGATATTGGTGTGGTTATTGTGGTCGGAGTAGCAGTTGCTTTCGATGTATTTTTGCCAACTGTGGAGTACAGATCTTTCGATGAAGGCTTTCGGAGGTCATTTTCGATGTTAAAAGCATCTTTAGTGACTTTTTTATTCCCGTGATCTAATAATTGTTTTGAAGACGATGATGCATTGAATCCGGACCTGTCCGGAAATTGCCTGGGGAAGAAGTACGTGGTACGATGAGGCATTTTTTCTTTCTTTCAGGGACCTCACACAATTCAAACCAAACCAACAATTCAAGCTTTGATTCAGAAAGATAACAAGCAACTAAGAAAATACTTGATTCAGGTGACGTTGCAAAGGGTGAACGAAGAAGAAGAAGAAGTGGAGAAGACATACAATCCCTGCAAGTCCATGAGATTCAGGAAAGTAAACAAAAAACGCATGATTTCTGTGTGGTTTTCTGAATCCAATAAAAAAATTTCAAAACCACAAGCCACCGTTATCTCGGCACTGCGTTTACCAGCGATCCAGTAAAAACAAACAGAGATCGAGAATTTTTGCCGAAACTGTTTACCTATTGGTGAAGGAAATGAAGCTGCTGAAAGAGATTAGAATTTTAGTGGTTTGAAGAGACAAACAACCGCTTCAGATTGAGGGGTAAGGGCGGTGGGGGTGGGGGTGGTGGAGTGAAAGAGAAAAGAGGAGAAGGGTTTCGAGAGTCTGTGTATTTTAAGCAAGTGAGAAGAATCGGTGGGAAATTGGAAAATGTTAAAATAACATAGGGAAGAAGCTAACGGGCGCAGCGAGGGTGAGTGCGCACCTTTTGTAATGGGCTCACACGTAAGATTTTATGGCAGGGAATGCGCACATCGCAAATGGCGTACGTTAGCGATATTTGAAGCTGCGGGTTTAGTGTAAGAGTATAAAAGTTGGAAAAAAAATGTCTTTACTGAGGCCAAAAGGTTTTGGAGGCTTATGTTTATATTGCATCTAGCTGCCTAACCCGAGTGTCGATACGGGTTGTAAATTTAAAATATATATATATATATATATATATATATATATATATATTGGATATGTAATTAATTTTAATGTATTTTTTTATCTAAAAAAATTCAAATTATAAATCTTACAATTTATTCAAACATCTAATTAAATAAATTAATAATTTTCTATGTAAATAAACAAGAGAAAAAATTATTAACAATAACTGAAAGAGAAATTAAAAAATTAAGAGATAAATACAAATTAAGATATTTAATCACACAAAATGATTTATTTATCTGATTATTTTTACTAAATTTTTTTATCTAGATCAATAAAAAATAATAAAAATAAAAATACAAATGAAACTGATTGAATACCGTACCCTAAAAAAATATTAAACAATGATTAACATGTAAGAAATATTATTTAAAAATTGAATGTTTTTTATTTTTTAAAATGAATTTCATTTTTATAAATAAAAAAATATAGATAAATTATAATTATATCTTCAAAAATCAAACACAAACAAGTCAATTTTAAAAAGACTTCAATCCAAAAAATGCATGCAAAACATATGATCTAAATCATAATATTGGGATAAACTCATAAAAAATTTGAAGATAATCAAAAAACCAATATTTACAAAAAAAACTAATGCGGAATGATAAGATTATAAAAGAAAATGAGAAAAAAAAGATGTTAAACTAAATTAACTTTTCAAACTCGTGACTGGGTCATTAGATTGAAAGTGCTACAGATAAAACAAATGTGAAGTTGAATCCCCAACAAATCAAATATCAAAACATGAAACCATAAAAAAAATCAACTCCATAAAAGGATCAAATAAAAAATTTTAATTAAAAGAATGAGGGTGAAAATAATTAAAAAAAAATAATTTGAGGGCAAACAAAAATTCTTAATTTGAGGGTTAAATCGAATTGAAAAATAACTTTAATAATGGAGAAAAAATCAAAAGAATGAGGGTCAAATTAAAAAAAAAAAAACAGCACGAACTTTGATTGAATGTTGAAATTGAAAGTCAATAAAACTTTAACAAAAATTCAAAGGAAATAAATTAACAAAATGAGAAAAAAAAACATACAAGAAATTGTAATTAAAAGACTAAATTGAAATCAAATAAAACATTTTATAAAAAGAACAAGAACGAAATGAGAAATCAAGAGAATGAGGACTAGAATAGAAAAAACAAAAATAATGAACTTTGATTGAATGATGAAATTGAAGACCAATAAAACTTAAACAAGATGTCAAATGAAATAAATTAAAAATTAAAAGAACAAGAACCAAAATGAAAAAAAAAAACACATGAGAAATTGTAAAGGACTAAATTGAAAACAAACAAACTTTTATAAAATGAATAAAGACCAAATAACAAATTAAAATAATAAGGACTGAAATTAAAAAAATAAAAATAAAGAGGACAATCATATACTTTATCTGGCAGGGAAGAGGAAAAAAAAAAGAAACAATCATCGGCGACGATCCAACAACCATATGTTGTCACACACCACACTATGAAGAAGAGGACACAATAACGCTTTAAAAAACATGGTAGAATGTCATGTCTGGCAACCGGGTGGCATTGCATGCACAGCCTATAAGACTCCGATGCCATTCATTTATTGACACATAATAAGCACACGCTAATAACTTCCTTGAATGAAAAATTAAAAAGTCAAAATAAAAAAACTCACCATGACCCATATAGTTACCAAGAAAAAAAATTGTGTAAAAGTACAAAAACATGCAAACCATCTTTTTTAAAAAATATCAATAATGTATTTTAACTGCATCCGAAGAAGGAAAGAATAAAAAAAAAGTCGTGATCAATTGCCCAATATATTTTTTTTATCTTGAAGGTAAAAGCAAATGAAAAACTAAAAGAACATTTGGTCAATATCTCGAAATTTTGTTGATCTTAAAGGTCTATTTTAGAAAAAATATGAAAAAAACTAGCATACCCTTAACATTTTTTTAATGACATGAAATAGATCAAAGCACCCTATCCTCGAGGCTTCTTTTCTTCCACCCAGTAACAAAAAAGTAATTTCAATATAACAATACACAATTATAATACGTGTCTATATCTCGTGGTATATATATCTTTGGTAAACTGCAGGGTTGAGCAAAAAAATCAAAAAATTAATTAAACTGAGAAAATAAAATAAAAAAAATTAAAAAAACCAAACTGAAAAAAAATTGATTAAACCGATTAAAATTTTGAAAAAACCGGCTGGTTCGGTTTCAGTTTTATAAGCAAAAAACCGAACTGAAACCGGAAAAAACCGAGTCAAACCAGTTTGAACCGGTTTTTGCCCTAAAAACCGAACCGAAACCGGTCGGTTTGATCCGGTTTCGGTTTGGTTTCAGTTTTTTTAAAAAAAAAAAATTTTAGTTTGGTTACTTTTTTTTGATAAAAACCGAACCAAACCAAAAATAATCACCCCTACTGAATAGGGCCGAACTTGAAATGATGATAAAATCCCTGGGTTTTTTAATAGTGAAAAGACGAGAATGTTCGCTTTTTCTATAACGGCACGTGACGGTTGTTGGAGTTTGAAGCTTTGTTTGGTGGCGTCGGTGGGCTGTAAAGGCAATTTTAGGCGGATTTTTTTGGGCTTCATCATATCTCCTTTTTTTTCTATCACTTGGAATGCGTGATGCCTTCTTAATTTATCATTTTCCAACTTATATTGCTCTAATGATATATGCTTAGCTTAGATTAAACTAAAAGGTTCCTAATTATTCAGTTCCCTCTTCTGGGTGTTTTGGCTGAATGGTATTAGTGTTCGAATGCTAAAAGTTTAAAACGGAGGAAAGTGGTCTAAATTGGGCGCTTCCTTGTCCAATTATTTCGCCAGGAAGTAATATTAGAAATTAGAAGCAGGCCTTTATATATATATATATATATATATATATATATATATAAATCTTCATGTTGTAGTTTAGTTGAGTAGCACATGTAACTAAATTTAGGGTCACTTTAGGGTAACTAGATTGGTGATTCGTGTTATACCGTGGGCTAATTAAAAAAAAATAGCACATATAAAAGATGCTTAGATGACAATAATATTTATAAAGAAGCGAGAAAATCTGATACTCGAGTAATTAACTTGACTGGATCCAATAAAATTAGGTAGTTCAAACTTTACTGTAAAATTCTAGATGATGACATAAGAAGAAGTCACATGGATCTCTGGAACAACATCCTAGAAAAATAAATATAATAAAACAAAATAAAATGAGCATCTGTTTATTTTTAATAAACAAATTCTATTTAATTCAATAATAAAATTTATTTTAAAAAATATACTTAACAAAGAATAACAAATAAAAAGACTCGGGGTAACCTAATTAAATAAAAAAAATGATAAAACCAATGTCATAGGAAGCATGAAAAAGAAAATAGTGCTCAATTTTCAATTAAATAAATATTAAATGATGAAATCAAAAAAATATTGACTTAAAAAATAAAAACTAAAACATTTAGGCAAACCTCGTGAAAATAATATTTTTAAAACTTGTAACTCATAAAATCTTAAACATAGGGTTAATCAAATTAAAATCCAAACCAAACGATTGAAGAACTAAACCAAATTAAACAATGCCATTTTAAAAAATTTGTGATCTTGGATTTTTTTTTTAATGGGTTGGAAAGCTAGGGGAGGGAATTTTTTTAAAAAGCAACAAACGACATGTTGTTTCTGTAAACTCACTTAACACAATCGATGTGTCATTGTCTCGCTGCGAATTGCAGGCAAATGTCTAGTTTTGATAGATTAAACTGCATTTAAAAACTTCAAATATCTTTCTGGAAATGAGATTCTCTTTTTTCTTTCAAGAACTCCACGTAAGATCAAACTATTCTCTTTGCAAGTAAAAATATATGAAAATTATTAAATATTTCAATGCTGTTCACTCATGAAAAAAATCATTAATATGTATAATTATCATTGCATATCTTTATTTTTTCATGATTTGATTTATGACTCGAGGATAGTTTTATTATTAAATCATAAAAATCCACAAATACTTAATAATTTATAAGAAAACACGCACATTATATATATAAAAAAAACTATAGATGCTTAGTGATTCATTGCATAGCAAGACACATTCTGTTGTGGATTATTACAATGCAGTAATGATTTTGCCATCCATAATGACAGCTAAAGAAGTGCAAATTGAGGGGCAAACTGATCATTTTACATGGATTCAACTGGCATTTTACAAATTGACCGAGGTTAAACCATTTTTTTTTAATATGAAAAAGACTTAACTATCCCTTAAATAAAATTTGAGCTTTTTGGTTTTTCATTTAGTTTTTGTGTATTTCAAAGCGTCCAGTGACGATGAAGTTAATAGGACGGCGCGTGTGCTAAAAATCATGATGGTGGTTAAGCAGTGGTAATTTTTTTTTCTTCTTCTCTTTTTCTCTTTCTCTTACCCTCAGCACTCGTGTTGCACTTCTAAATTCAATGGTGTCCTCCTATCTGTATCTATTTTAATTTTGACCTTCAATAATTTGATTGTTATTTGTGTTGATTTTAATGTATTTTTAAGTTAATTTTTTTATGATTTCATCCATGAGTATTTTATTTCATTTGATATTGCTATTTGTGTTGATTAAAATTTTTTTTATGTTTTTTTTTTCATTATTTCATCCCTATGTATTTTATTTTATTTATTTTTTTATAATAAATTTGATATTCATTCTTTTATTACTGTTTTTTTTATTTTTCTTGTTTTTTTCCTTCAATTCTATCCATCAAAAAAATTTTCATTTAGTTTTTGTATCCAATTTTGATCATTGTTTTTTTATTGTTATTTTTTTTTAATTTAATTTTTTTTTAATTTAGTCCATAATTATTTTATGTTATTTAGTTTTTATATTAGATTTGATTCTCGTTATTTTGATTGATATTTGTATTATTTTTTAATTTATCATGATTGAGAAATTTTCTTTGTTTTGTTTTTTGTGTCTGCCTTATACGAAATAATCCTGATCTCATCCAAGTTGCTGGTTTTGAATATTATCTCGGTTTAAGTTTGATCTTTTTATGTTTTTTTTTTCAATTTCATAACTCGACATTGAGTTATTGACCTTGAACTTCGTGATTTGTTCCACTTTTCTTCTTTTAGGGCTATCTCAATCTCGAGTAGTGGACTAGTCGAGTTAATATGGGTTGACTGTGTTTTTTATTAATTTTTTTTTAATTTCATCATTTGGTATTAAACTATCCCTTGAGCTTTGTGATTTTTTTGCTTTTCTTCATGTGGTGTTATCCCTGGTGTAGATTAGTCAAGTTAACATGTGTTGACTCGGGTTTTTTTCAATGTTTTTTATTGATTTAACTTCGGTTTTTTTTTTCATGTCTTTTAAAAATTTAATTTTTTATCCTAGTCTCATATCGCTCATGGTGAGTTAGTCAAATTAACCCGAGTTTGTACAAGTTTTTTTTTTGATGTTTTTTTTTAATTAATTTTTTAATTTTATCATTTGAGATTAGGTTATTAAATATTAAGTTTTATAATTTTTTTCAACTTGACTCGAGTTATTATTGCCTAGACTTTATTTTTTTCGTATCAAGAAAAAATTACCATGATCCGCGGCGAACTATCTATCTGGATATAACTTAAAAATATGTCAATTATAATTAGCACAAAGAATCTACATCTTTCCTGACCATGCAGTGAAACAACATTAACCAAATAATTATAGTTAATCCAAATAAACAAGCTAGCTATATTGATTCCGAAAGGAAGAAACTAGAACTTATCGAAGCTAAATTCGATGCACTACTTCATGTTTTAACTAATAAGCGAATGGGGTCCATTTTGCACGAATCAAAATCTCTTAGTTACAAATTTAATTTATCTAGATACAAATCTGATGATCTCACCACTAACGTTATTGGCCATTAGTATGATGAAGTGTCCCAATCAGAGTACAAATAGGTGGCCCTTGCTAGCGGAACACATTTCTCTTGTTCTTCACTGGTTGATTTCCTAGTATAATAAGACACCCACTTGCGCATGATGTGACTTGCTTCAGGAGACAAAAAAAGCTCTGGGAGAAATTTTATATTCAAAGGAACAGTATTTCCATTTAAAGAAAGTTTGAGCAGATCCATGATGCCTTTGCTTCACAGTTCACACCAAGGAGGCAAGGAGAAAGCTCAGCATGTGTATTGAAATGCTAGCCAGTCATCAACCTAATCTGACAATCACCTACCTGCAGGCACGGGCTATGTATACAGCCTCGTGATTCAAGTCCAGTGGTAGCTGTGGAATAATGCCTTTTACTTGTCTTTTTTCTTCTTTTATTTTTTTATCGGGGCCTTTT